>OGEO01001810.1_pt1 | contig 11413 bp, 8 predicted proteins | sample 1570661 | NCBI WGS metagenome assembly OGEO01 (sample SAMEA2582142, study PRJEB24529) | metagenome | biome: Human gut stool | place: China | collected 2011
AGTATAGATCTAAAGACAAATTTAATCATACTTAAAAGAAGGTAAATGGTTTGATGGAGATCAAAGTAGGGTTAGAAAATTTAACGAATTTTCACAAATAAAAAGCGGCTAATTACTTAGCCGCTTTTGCATGATAATAAACCTAGTTAAGCTGTTTTTTTCGGTTTGAAGAAAATCATCGTAAAGATTTGCCAGAAGAAGGCGAGTGCACCGAAGATGAAGACAACGTCGCCACCGAAACGAACCCAACGTAGGGTATCGAATAATGGTTGTTGCATAAATTCTTCACTACGTGCATACCATAAGCCTTCAGAGATACTTGCATAACCTTGAATAATACCGATTGGTAGTAAGCTTGATACAATCATTAATACTAAACCGCCATTTAATAACCAGAAGCCCCATTTCATTAACTTATCATTAAATGGTGTATCTGGACGTAAATAACGAGCGATTAAGAATACGAAGCCTAACGCTAAGAAACCATACACACCGAATAATGCAGCGTGTGCATGAACAGCTGTAGTGTTCAAGCCTTGGATATAGTAAAGCGAAATTGGTGGATTGATTAAGAAACCAAATACACCTGCACCTAACATGTTCCAGAATGCCACTGCAACGAAGCAGTAAAGAGGCCATTTTAAGCGTTCCATCCAAGGTGTTTTTTGTTGCATTGCCCAGTGTTCCCAAGCTTCATGACCTAATAACACTAATGGAACCACTTCAAGTGCAGAGAATGACGCACCTACTGCGATAATTGGTGTGGTTGCACCAGCGAAGTATAAGTGGTGGAACGTACCAGGAATACCGCCGATTAAGAATAATGCCGCTTCAGTAATGGTTGCCACAGTCGCAGTACGACGTGAAACTAACCCTAAACTTACGAAGATGAATGAGAGCGCCGCTACAGAGAATACCTCGAAGAAGCCTTCTACCCATAGGTGAACTACCCACCAACGCCAGTATTCCATCACAGAAATGTGAGTGTGCTCACCGTAGAATAATGCAGGGCCATAGAATAAGCCGATTGCAATGACGGAAGCGAAGAATAACGCTAATAAGTTTTTGTCTCCTGGTTGTTTGAATGCGTTCACTGTACCGCGAAGCATTAAGACTAACCAGAATAAGATACCTGCGAATTTTACCGCTTGCCAGAAACGACCTAAGTCAATGAACTCATAGCCTTGGTGGCCGAACATGAAGCTCCATTCTTCTGGAAGAATATGAGCAATCGCTAAGTAGCTACCAGTGAATGAACCGACGACTAATACCACTAATGCCCAGTAGAGAACATCCACGCCCAATTTTTGGAATTTCGGATCTTTACCGCCATTAATGATTGGTGCAAGGAATAAACCACCGGCTAAGAATGCCATTGCAATCCAGAATAAGGCAGCTTGAATATGCCATGTACGCACTAATGAATACGGGAAGTATTGAGAAATATCAATACCATAGAATTCCTGACCTTCAACCGTGTAGTGTGCCACAACCGCACCTAACGTGACTTGCAATACGAAAAGAGCAAGCACAGTAAAGAGGTATTTACCTAACGCACGTTGAGAAGGAGTAAGTTGTAATTTTGTGAGTGGATCGAACTCAGGCATTGGTGGTTCTTTTTCATCTTCACGTTTTTTGAATGACCAAATCCATACAACAAAACCAATACCAGCAATGAGAAATACCACACTCGCAATAGACCAAATCACGTTTTCTGGTGTTGGCACGTTATTGATTAACGGCTCATGTGGCCAGTTGTTGGTATAACTTGCATTTGTATTTGGACGTTCTGCAGAGGCAGTCCATGCTGTCCAGAAGAAGAATTTTGTTAAGTCTTTACGCGCTTGTAAGTCAGGAAGGGTATTATCCTTCATGGCAAAGTGTTCACGAGTGACTTTGGTAGCAGGATCATCACCGTATAAAGAGATGTAGTATTGTGCTGTTTTTTCCATTGCCGCTAAACGGGTATTAGAAAGCACAACGGTACCGTTTTCAACTTTGCTACCACGATATTCTTTGGTTAGACGCGCTTTTAATAACGTTTGCTGTTCATCATTTAAATCTGCAAAGTTTTTACCGAACTCTTGATTTGCAGTAATGTCCAACCAGTTAGTTAATTCACGATGTAGCCAATCTGCAGTCCAGTCAGGCGCTTGGTATGCACCATGCCCCCAAACAGAACCCACTTGCATACCACCAGTGGTTTGCCAAGCGGTTTGACCATGTAAAATTTCATCGTGAGTAATCACTTTTTCACCTGATTCTGAAACATATTGTTGCGGAATTGGTGGTGCTTCACGATAAACTTCGAACCCATAGTAACCGAGAATGGAGAATGCTCCAATTAATACGGCGACTAATAGGTACCAGAACTTTTTATACTGTCCCATTTTATCACTCCTAGATTATTAGAAAATATTACTTCCTGATGATTAAGTGTCGTAGATAATCATCAAGGACTAGATTTTACGCCAAGTAAAATACTTGAGCAATTATATCGACTATCAAGTGATGAAAATATTACCTAAAACTGAGTAATTTAATCAGGTAATAGGAAACACTAACTGAAAAGATAAAAAATGCGGCCAAAAACCTATTGATTTTTGACCGCACTTTATTTGAAGAGGGGATTAACGTTTAAACATGCCGCCTAAACCGCCAAGGCCACCTAAGCCGCCTCCGCCCATTAAGCCTTGCATGCCGCGCATCATTTTCGCCATTCCGCCTTTGCGCATTTTCTTCATCATGCGTTGCATTTCGTCAAATTGTTTCAGCAATTTGTTTACATCTTGTACTTGTGTGCCAGAACCTAATGCAATACGACGACGGCGAGATCCTTTGATAATATCTGGATTGGCACGTTCTTTTAAGGTCATGGAATTAATAATGGCTTCCATTTTGATAAACATTTTGTCATCCACTTGATTTTTGACATGATCCGGTAAGTTTTTCGCACCCGGTAATTTTTCAAGCATCGACATCATGCCGCCCATTTTTTTCATCTCACGGAGCTGTTCACGGAAATCGTCTAGGGTGAAATCATCGCCTTTCTTGAATTTCTGTGCCATTTTTTCCGCTTTTTCGCGATCCACTGAACGTTCAAGATCTTCGATAAGGGAAAGCACATCACCCATGCCTAAAATACGCGACGCTACGCGATCAGGATGGAATGGCTCGAGGGCTTCTGTTTTTTCACCCACACCAAGGAATTTAATCGGTTTTCCGGTGACTTGACGGATAGATAAGGCTGCACCACCACGCGCATCACCATCTACTTTGGTTAAGATAACCCCGGTAAGTGGCAAGGCTTCATTGAAGGCTTTTGCTGTATTTGCTGCGTCTTGACCGGTCATTGCATCAACGGTGAAAAGCGTTTCAATTGGATTTAATGTTGCGTGAACTTGCTTGATTTCATCCATCATCTCGCTATCAACGTGTAAGCGACCTGCCGTATCCACAATTAACACATCGTAGAATTTGAGTTTGGCGTCAGCAAGTGCCGCTTTTGCAATCTCTACCGGTTTTTGTTTGACATCAGAGGGGAAGAAATCCACGCCAACAGATTGTGCTAAGGTTTCAAGCTGTTTGATCGCCGCAGGACGATATACGTCGGCAGAGACTACAAGCACTTTCTTTTTATGACGTTCGCGTAAGAATTTTGCTAATTTACCCACGCTGGTGGTTTTACCCGCACCTTGTAAACCCGCCATTAAAATAACTGCGGGTGGCTGTGTTGCTAGGTTTAAGCTCTCATTAGCTTCACCCATGGCTTTTTCGAGTTCACGCTGAACGATTTTTAAGAACTCTTGGCCTGGTGTTAAGCTTTTATTGACTTCTTCGCCTAAGGCGCTTTCTTTTACTTTAGCGATAAATTCACGTACGACAGGCAAAGCAACATCAGCTTCTAACAATGCCATACGCACTTCGCGTAGGGTTTCTTTAATATTATCTTCAGTTAAACGCCCTTTACCGCTAATGTTGCGTAGCGTTTTGGAAAGGCGATCCGATAAATTCTCAAACATTTTAAATCCTGTTTTTTCTTAAAAAATTGCCGTGATTATACCGAAATTTGGGCGTTTTTCATCATTTCAAATAAAATTATGGCGATCTAGAGAAAAGATCCGTTAAAATAAGAATAATTCCTAGTAAAGAGAAAGCATTATGTGGTTTGCCCTTTTTTCGATTATTTTTTACATTCTTAGTTTATTGTTGATCGCCCCGTTTTTGATGAATTCATCAGAAGGGAAGTTGAGTCAAAGTAAAATCCCGTTTTTTCTGACCGCACTTGCAGCAATTGTTCTGCATGCGGTTAGTACTTTCCCTCTGCTAGAGGATCTTGCCTCGGGGCAACGTTTTACGCTAATGCAAATCGCTTCCTTAATGAGCGTAATTATTGCTACCTTAGCGACGCTTTCAATGTTTCTCGTTTCCACGATGTGGTTTGTTTTACCGATAGTGTATGCGTTTTCGATCATTAGCTTGATCTTTGCAACATTCTTATCAAGCCACATCATTCAAATGCTTAATCAAAATACATTGATGTTATTCCACATCGGCTTGTCGCTCTTTACCTATGCGGTTTGTTTTATTGCAACGCTTTATGTGATCCAATTAGTATGGTTAGATCGCAATTTGAAAAAGCGTAAAATCCAATTTTCACCAGCAATTCCACCATTGATGGCAGTAGAACGTCATTTTTTCTGTTTATTTTCGATGGGGGAAGCATTACTGACGCTCACTTTAATTTCTGGTACTTATCATGTATTGCAAGCGGTGACGCCAGAAAATCTGCACAAAGCGATTTTTTCTTTCCTTGCTTGGATTAGTTTTGGTATTGCTTGTTTTGGTCATTGGCGATTGGGCTGGCGTGGAAAAAGGATGATTATTTACGCAATTTCAGGTATCATTCTGCTCACGATTGGCTATTTTGGTAGCCGTTTGATTTAATCAAAATCAAAGAACAGGTAAAAAGTGCGGTGAAAATGGCCGCACTTTTTGTTGATTAACGAACAAAAGGATTTACCCTTGGACAGTATCCCCCTTAGTACTTTATTTATTACACTCATTATTTGTTTAGTTTTATCAGCCTATTTTTCCGGCTCAGAAACCGGCTTACTCTCTCTCAATAAATATCGTCTTCGCTTTTTGGCGGAACAAGGTAATAAAGGTGCGCAAAAAGCAGAAAAACTGCTTGAAAAGCCTGATACCTTGTTAAGTTTTATTCTGATCTTTAATAACCTTGTGAATATCAGTGCATCAGCTATTGCAACCATGATTGGTATGCGTTTATATGGTGATGCGGGAGTAGCAATCGCAACGGGTTTATTAACCTTTGCGATGCTCGTTTTTTCTGAAATTTTCCCTAAAACCGTTGCGGCGATGCACCCAGAAAAGGTGGGATTATTTTCAAGTCACATTTTGTCGTTATTGTTAAAAGTATTCTATCCATTAGTTTGGTTGATGAATATTTTTACGAAAACCTTAATGCGAATGGTCGGCTTAAAACTCGATATGCAAAAACAAGTGATTAGTCGTGAAGAGCTTCGTAGTATTGTATCGGAAGCAGGAGAGGCCACACCGGATGAACAGCATCCACAAATGTTGCTCTCTATTTTAGATATGGAAACGGTGACAGTTGACGATATCATGGTGCCACGTAATGAAATTGCAGGGATTGATATTGATGACGATTGGAAAGCCATTATGCGCCAGCTTAATCATGCACCACATAATCGAATTGTGCTGTATAAAGGCAGCCTTGATGAGCAGGTTTTAGGTATTTTGCGTGTGCGTGAAGCGTTTCGTTTGTTATTAGAAAAAAATGAATTTACCAAAGAAACCTTATTACGTGCCGTCGATGAAGTGTACTTCATTCCAGAAGGGACACCACTAAAAACACAATTAGCGAATTTCCGTACGAAAAAAGAACGTATCGGTTTAGTGGTGGACGAATATGGTGACATTAAAGGGTTGGTCACACTTGAAGATATTTTAGAAGAAATCGTGGGGGATTTTACCACCTCTACTGCACCGACTATTGAACAAGAAGTGGTGCAACAATCTGACGGTTCGATGATTATTGAAGGTTCGGCAAATCTTCGTGATTTGAATAAAATGTTTGGTTGGGAATTAGATACAGAAGACGCTCGAACCTTTAATGGTTTGATTCTTGAGCATCTTGAAGATATTCCTGATGAAGGAACGGTTTGTGAAATTGATGGCTTGAAAATTACGATTTTGGAAGTCAGCGATAATATGATTAAACAAGCGAAAGTGGAGAAGTTGGCGTCATAAACGCCAGATTTTCTGACCGCACTTTTAGCTTAAAAGGTATGTGATTTTAGCAAGGATTTAGCATGACGGATGAGATTCGTTTAACACAATATAGCCACGGCGCAGGTTGAGGCTGTAAAATTTCGCCTAAGGTGTTAGGGACAATTTTACAGACAGAAATCGAAAAATTTACTGACCCAAATTTATTGGTCGGGAATGAAACAGCAGATGACGCAGCGGTTTATGATCTTGGTAATGGTACTGCAATTATCAGTACCACGGATTTCTTCATGCCGATTGTGGACGATCCTTTTGATTTTGGCCGCATTGCTGCGACCAATGCCATTAGCGATATTTTTGCAATGGGCGGTAAGCCGATTATGGCGATTGCCATTTTAGGTTTCCCAATTAATAAATTACCGGCAGAAGTGGCACAGAAGATTGTTGATGGTGGCCGTTTTGCTTGTCATCAAGCGGGGATTTCCCTTGCTGGCGGACACTCGATTGATGCGCCAGAACCCATTTTTGGTTTAGCGGTAACAGGCGTTATAGCAACGGATCGTGTAAAACGTAATGCCTCTGCAGAAGCGGGTTGTAAGCTTTATTTAACCAAACCATTAGGTATTGGCGTGCTAACTACTGCAGAGAAAAAAGGCAAGTTAAAACCAGAACATCAAGGACTGGCAACGGCAGCAATGTGTCAAATGAACCTGATTGGTAGCCAATTTGCGGAAGTTGCTGGTGTTACCGCCATGACGGATGTAACCGGCTTTGGTTTATTAGGACACTTAGCTGAAATCTGTGAAGGCTCAAATCTTAATGCGGTTGTGCATTTTGATAAAATCAAATTATTAGATGGCGTGGCAGATTACATTGCAGAAGGTTGTGTACCAGGTGGAACCAACCGTAACTTTGAAAGCTATGGTCATAAAATTGGTCCTCTTACGGATTATCAAAAGGCGGTACTTTGCGATCCTCAAACTTCAGGTGGCTTGTTGATTGCGGTTAAACCTGAAAGTGAAGCGGAAATCTTAGAGATTGCGAAAAAAGCCGGTATTGAGCTTAGTGAGGTTGGTGTATTGAAACCTCACCAAGAAGGTGTGCTGATCGAAGTCGAATAAATCATTTTTGTTAAAATAAAAAGTGCGGTGAAATTCACCGCATTTTTTTATTCTTTATTTTCCTTGTTCTCTTTATTGTTGGAATACATCGAATCAATAATATGACGATAACGTTCCATAATTACTTTTCGGCGTAATTTGAGCGTAGGCGTGATTTCACCAAGTTTGACGCTAAATGCCTGAGAGAGTAGCGTAAATTTCTTCACTTGCTCGAAGTGTGCCAGTTCTTTTTGAAGACTTTCGATACGTTGTTCAAACATTTTGATAATGTCAGAGTGTTTGAGTAATTCCATGCGATCTTGATACTTAATATTCAGTTTTTTCGCATATTCTTCTACGCTATCAAAACAAGGTACGATCAACGCTGAAACATATTTTTTTGCATCAGCAATAATCGCAATTTGTTCGATAAATTTATCTTTACCGATTTTACCTTCGATATATTGTGGTGCAATGTATTTACCGTTAGACGTTTTCATCAATTCTTTAATACGGTCGGTAATAAATAAATTACCTTCAGCATCAAATTCACCCGCATCTCCCGTTTTCAAGAAGCCATCTTCGGTGAAAGCTTGAGACGTTTCTTCAGGTTTTTTATAGTAGCCTTTCATTACCATGCCGCCACGCACCAGAATCTCGTTATTTTCACCAATTTTAACTTCGGCATTTGGCATTAATTTACCAATAGAATTCGGATTAAAATGATGATCATCCCAGCAAGAAACGGTTGCCGTGGTTTCTGTCATACCATAACCGAGTTTGATATTAATCCCAATGCTATGGAAGAAAAGCCCAATGCTTGGTTCTAATTTTGCGCCACCGCAAGGCATCATTTTAATACGTCCGCCTAGCAATGAACGTAGTTTAGAAAGTACTAGTTTATCGGCAAGCGCATAGCGTTTTTGCAAGAAGAACGGGACTTTTTTATTTTGAGAGAGAAGATCAAAACGTTTTTGTCCCACTGCAATTGCCCAGTGGAAAATAATTTGACGAATAAAAGGCGCTTTTTGGACTTTATCCAGTACAGCAGAATAAATTTTTTCATAGAAACGCGGTACCGCACACATAAAGGTTGGGCGTACTTCTGTTAATGCTTCACGTACTTGATTGGTGTCTTCGAGATAACAAAGAATTGCTCCTCGATGTAACACATAGGCAACCCAAGCCCGCTCAAAAATGTGGCTAAATGGTAAAAAAGAAAGTGAAACCTCATCTTGATTAACATCTAACGCAATATCATGGGCTTCAAGTTGATGTGCCAAGTTACTGTAATCAAGCATTACGCCTTTCGGTTCACCTGTTGTGCCTGAGGTATAGATGATCGTGAATAAATCATCCATCGTCTTATTTGCTAAACGAGTTTCAAATTCAGTTTTGAATTCTTCTGTACCTAATTGAATTAAATCTTCCCAATGGCAAGAAAGAGTGTTTTCACTCAGTTGAATTTGTTCTTTCATGGCCACAATTTTTTGTAATTGTGGGCACTGATGCGCAATTTCTAACGCTTGATCATATTGTTCTTGATCACCGACAAACAGAATTTTGACATCGGCATGATTTAAAATAAATTCAGCTTGTTGTGCGGTATTTGTTGCATAAATTGGAACGGTGATGGCACGGACTTGAAGCGCAGCAATATCGGCGATTGTCCAACGTGACATATTGTTCGCAAAAATCGCAATTTTATCTTGTACTTGAATATTGCAAGCAAGAAAAGCTAATGAAAGCTGATCAAGTTGTTGTTGGAATGAATTCCACGAAATATCTTTCCATAAGCCATTAATTTTATGGCGAAGTGCGGTTGCATTTTGACGAATTTTTGCCTGTTGGCGAATTCGATTGACGAAATGACGTTCTAAATTCATATAAGCCTTATTTGAGCGAACAACTGTACGCTAATATAAACGAAATAAATTTAAAATCTAGTGAAATGTTGTTATTTTGTGAATATAGAATAAATGATAGACATATTTATTTTCTATTTTATCTCTGGATGAGAAATAAAGAATTTAAAAATATTGATTAAGTGAAATGGATTGGAAATAAAAAACCGCTCTAAAAAGAGCGGTTAATTTTTTAGCGATTTTGATTAGCCTTTGTAGTTGTAAATGTGTGCAACTAAGTCTAATACTTTGTTTGAGTAACCAGTTTCGTTATCGTACCAAGATACTAATTTAACGAAAGAATCAGTTAATGCGATACCCGCATCAGCATCAAATACAGAAGTTAAAGCACAACCGTTGAAGTCTGTAGAAACTACAGCATCTTCAGTGTAACCTAAAACGCCTTTTAATTCGCCGTTGAAAGTTTTACCTTCAGCTGCATCTTTGATTGCTTGTTTGATTTGTTCGTAAGTTGCTGGTTTTTCTAAGTTTACAGTTAAGTCAACTACAGAAACGTTTGGAGTAGGAACACGGAACGCCATACCAGTTAATTTACCGTTTAATGCTGGTAATACTTTACCCACAGCTTTCGCTGCACCGGTAGATGAAGGGATGATGTTTTGTGCCGCACCACGACCACCGCGCCAGTCTTTAGCTGATGGACCATCAACAGTTTTTTGAGTTGCTGTGGTTGCGTGAACAGTGGTCATTAAACCATCTTTGATACCGAAAGTTTCGTGAACAACACGTGCTAAAGGTGCTAAACAGTTTGTAGTACAAGAAGCGTTAGACACGATGTCTTGACCAGCGTATGCACCGAAGTTTACACCACGTACGAACATTGGTGTGCTATCTTTAGAAGGACCTGTTAATACGACTTTTTTCGCACCAGCAGTGATATGTTTGCGTGCTGTTTCATCAGTTAAGAATAAACCTGTTGCTTCAACTGCAACATCAACGCCGATCGCACCCCAGTTAAGGTTTGCAGGATCACGTTCAGAAGTAACACGGATAGTTTTACCGTTTACTACTAAGTTACCGTCTTTAACTTCAACAGTACCGTCAAAACGACCGTGAGTTGAATCGTATTTCAACATGTAAGCCATGTATTCAACGTCGATTAAGTCGTTGATACCTACAACTTCGATGTCATCGCGATGTTGTGCTGCACGGAATACGATACGACCGATACGGCCGAAACCGTTGATACCAATTTTAATAGCCATAAGATTTTCACCTTCTATTTTTTAAGTTAAACAAAATCGTTGCTCTAACGAGTTCCCGTCGATTATAGCATGGGCATTTTGATAAAAAAAAGGGTATATACCACTTTTTTGTGATCTCGATCACTTTTTAACAATTTGGTAAAACAAATGAAAATTTGACCGCACTTTTCATTTTCTTTTTGTATAATAAAAACAAACAACAAGAAGAGGTTTCAATTATGTCTCAAGGTAATTTATATATTCTTTCTGCACCGAGTGGGGCGGGCAAGTCATCATTAATTTCCGCGTTATTAGAAAAAAATCAAGGCACGAAAAAAATGGTGTCTATTTCACACACAACGCGTTCTCCTCGTCCTGGCGAAAGTCATGGTGTGCATTATTATTTTGTTTCAGTAGAAGAATTTGAAACCTTAATTGAAAAAGGCCACTTCTTAGAATATGCAAAAGTGTTTGGCGGTAATTATTACGGTACTTCATTGCCAGCAATTGAAGAAAACTTAGCAAAAGGCATTGATGTGTTTTTAGATATTGACTGGCAAGGTGCGCAGCAAATTCGTCAAAAAGTACCTTCTGTAAAAAGTATTTTTATTTTGCCGCCATCATTGCCTGAATTAGAACGTCGTTTGGTTGGCCGCGGACAGGATAGCAAAGAGGTTATTGCTGAGCGAATGTCAAAAGCAATCAGCGAAATTTCGCATTATGATGAATATGATTACGTTATTGTGAATGATAATTTTGAACAGGCATTGGCAGATTTACAAAGCATTTTGCAGGCAGAACGCTTGACCAAAGCTTATCAACAGACAGAAAATGCAGACTTAATTCAACAGCTACTAGCAAAATAAGCTTGAATTGAGTACAATATTTCCCCTTTATAGACATTATTTTTAACATCGGAGTAAAACATGGC
>OGEO01001823.1_pt1 | contig 11343 bp, 7 predicted proteins | sample 1570661 | NCBI WGS metagenome assembly OGEO01 (sample SAMEA2582142, study PRJEB24529) | metagenome | biome: Human gut stool | place: China | collected 2011
ATGAGGGTAACGATAGAAATATTTATGGTTACTATGTAAGAGGCAGTAAAGTTTATTATTGCTTTATGAAAGAAAGAAAAAAAGATACACTATATCAATTCAAAACAGTTGACCTAAATGGTAAAAATAAAAAAACTGTTTGTTCTGTATCATCAGTAGCAGATTATTTTGATATTATCGGTGGATATGGCTCCGGTATTGTTTTTTATGAAAAAAAATACGACAAAAAGAAAAACAAAGTTCTTAACACTATTAAAATGTTTAGATACAAAAAGGTAAATACACTTATCAAATTCTACACACCTATTTCTTTCTCAAGTATAAATATTTTTGGTGGTAAGATTTTCTACAATAATAAAGCTTATGATTTAGCAAAAGGTAAATCAACAAGTTATGTTGCTAAAGAAATCTATGTTACAAAAAATTATATGTATTACATTAACAAGAACAATAACCTTAAGAGTTTAGACAAAAATGGTGTAAGAAGAATTGTTGCAAAGAAAGTTAGATATTATTATTGCTCTGACAACAACAAAACTGTCATTTACAGTAAACTAAACCGAGATAAAAAAGAAGTTTTTTATCAAAAAACAGGTACAAACAAAGAAATCAGACTTTGTTCTGAAAATGATATTAAAAATCTTGTAGGAAAATCTGATAAGAATATGTTTGTAGTAGGCACAGCTATATTACACAAAAACAAAGTTTATTTCACAACGAGCGAAGGAAAAGCTGATAAAACATACGGAGTTCTAGTTCTTCCTGATTATAATGTTAAATATAGTCATATTGTTACTGTGGGCATAAAAGGTGGAACTCCTAAGATTTATTATAAAGCACCTTATTCATACGAAATTAATACATATATTTTCAATAATACTTTCAAATATAATCTATACGATCCATTTGATACAGATATTATTGACGATTAAATGAATAGTATTATAGCAAAATGGTCTGTAGAAATACAGACCATTTACTTTTACTTAATTATACATTCTAAGAAAAAATACTTATAAAAAATTACAAAATTATGTAACCTTTTGCTAAGTTAAATAGTGTTATATATAGAAAGGTAATTAGACTGTCAATGTATGGAAAATTTTTGACAGTATTAATTGGAAAGGTTTAAAAGGTAGTCCGATGGCTAGATAATTATTGTGGAATGTTACATTTGATTATAAAGGAGGTTTAACTATGAAAAAATTATTATCTATTTTATTATCCGTAATTATGGCAATATCTGTTATGATTATTCCTACTTCTGTTTCTGCTAAAAAGGCTAAAACAGTTCCTAATACTTATGTTGCAACATATGATGATATATTAAATTTCAGCAAAGGTACAATAACTACTGATTTTTGGGGACCATTTGCTTATTACAAGAATAGTGGAAATAAATATATTACTCTTGATAAGTATGATACCCCATATGGATATGAAGGTATTTTTGGATATTATGTTAGAGGAGATAAGGTATATTACTGTATAAAGAAAGAAATTTTTAATGACTATCTATATCAAATCAAAACAGTTGACCTTAACGGAAAAAACAAAAAGGTTCTTTATAAAGTAAAGGAAAGCAAAATCAGTAATGTTCTATTATTAGGTGGCTATGGTTCCGGTGCTATTTTCTATGAAAAAACATACAACAAAAAAGTTAATAAATTTTGCTACACTGTTAAATTATTCAGAAACAATAAGCTTACTACACTTTTTAAAGTGTATAGCGATAATCTAACAAACATTAATGTATTTAATGGTAAAATTTATTATCAAAACAAAGCCTATAACCTTGCTAATGGTAAAAAGACAACATTTACTGCAAAAGAGATTTATGTTACAAAGAACTATATGTACTATATAAACAAGAACAACAATCTTAAGAGCCTTGACAAAAAGGATGTAAGAAGAATTGTTACAAAGAATGTTTATAAGTACTATAACTCTAATAATGGTAGTAGTGTTATTTATAGTAAGCTAAATAGCAAAAAAGAAGAAGTATTTTATAAGCGTACAGGTACTGACAAAGAATATAAACTTTGTGCTATAAGTGATATATATAAAGTAACCAACACATCCTATACAGGAAAGAAACGCTATTGGATTAATGATGCTTTATTCTATAATAACAAGGTATATTTTAATATCTCCCTTGATGGTTCATACTACATTGTTAATGCAAAAACCAGAGGTAGCAAACCATCTGTATTCTTTAAGACTACAAATAAAGATTATTATATTGATATGTATATGTTTGGTAACAAACTAGAATATCATGAGTGCGACCCTAATAGTTATATTATTGATGATTAGTTAATAATTTATTAGAGAAGTATTGTAATAATCTAAATCAATAATTAACTGCATTCTACTTAACAGTAGGATGCAGTTTTTACTTTTCACATTGTAAATCAAGGTGAAATAAAGTAAACCACCTTGAAAATAATGTTGAAAAAACATATAATGGATAAGGTGGTGATTGAAAATGTACTACACAATATTAGATGGAAAAGTTATAAGAACCGAACATAAGGAAGAAAGTTTGATTACAGTTTCAAAACTTAAAGAAGGTGTGAATCCATTTGTTGCCCATAGTGAGCAACTATCTGACGACTATATTGCATCAAGAACATACAGTAGGTTTGAAAGCTATGATGGCTTTGACCTTATATGCATTAACCACATTCACATTGAAAATTTACAAGATGAAATCAATCCCGTATATATAATTATTACTAACGGTCACCTTGACTTTTATTCAACTGACTACAACTATGTTATTTCTGTTATGGATGAAATGAAGTCCTTCCCTAACGGTTTCAATATTAATACAGTACTGTTTCACTTTATGATGAGAATTATTCGTGGTGACTTAATTCACCTTGAGGATATTGGTGCAGAACTTAGACAGTTTGAGTCTGAAATTTTTGACAATAATATTGATGAGCATATGGCAAAGAAAATGCTTATTATCAAAAAGCACCTTATGAAAATTGAAATGTACTATGAATTACTGCTTAACCTAGTAGCAGACCTTTCAGAAAACAGAAATGGTTTTTATAGCAAATCAACATTAAAAAAGTTTTCACTAATTGACAGTAAACTTGACAGACTATATTCTAAGACAAATAACCTGCTTAGTTACGCATCAGAAGTTTGGAGTACATATCAATCTCAGGTTGACCTTGAACTTAACAAAACTATGAAAATTTTAACAATCATCACTGTTATTGTTTCACCTTTGACTTTAATTGCCGGTTGGTACGGTATGAACTTGCAAATGCCTGAATTTCACTACCAATACAGCTATCCTATTGTAATTGCACTATGCATTGTTATTGTGGTGGGCAGTATAATTTTCTTTAAAAAGAAAAAGTGGTTCTGATTTTACACATAATTTAATAAGCTATATATGAAAAAGCCTCTAACTAAAAAAGTTAGAGGCCTTTTCTATAAGAGGTAGGAACAAAAGAAATATAAAATTATCTTTTTTAACATTTATTCATTTTAATTCTTTGGAGGAATATAATTAGATTAGGGATAAATATAGTTCCTTAATTTCTTCAACAGAAGTTTCTCTTGGATTACCCGGACGGCAAGCATCATCATAAGCACTTTGTGCTAAGAAGTCAACATCCTCAGGCTTTACAATATCCTTTAGATTTTCAGGGATACCAACATCTTGAGAAAGCTGTTTTACTGCATCAACTGCTGCCTTTCTTGCTTCTTCAAGTGACATATCATCAACACCTGTAACACCCATTGCTTTTGCAATATTTCTATACTTTTCACCTGTAGCAGGTGCGTTATATTCCATAACTGTTGGTAGAATAATAGCATTAGCTACACCATGAGGAGTATCATAAACTGCACCTAGTGGGTGAGCCATTGAGTGTACAATACCAAGACCAACATTTGAGAAACCCATACCGGCAATGTACTGACCAAGAGCCATACCTTCTCTGCCCTCAGGTGTATTTTCTACTGCACCACGAAGGTTCTTGGAGATAATCTCAATAGCCTTTAGGTGGAACATATCACTAAGCTCCCAAGCACCGGCAGTAATATAACCTTCAATTGCATGAGTTAGAGCATCCATACCGGTAGCAGCAGTTAGTCCCTTAGGCATTGAACTCATCATATCAGGGTCAACAACTGCTACAACAGGAATGTCGTGTACATCAACACAAACCATTTTTCTGTTCTTCTCAGTATCTGTAATAACATAGTTAATAGTTACTTCGGCAGCAGTACCGGCAGTTGTAGGAACTGCAATAATAGGAACACACTTGTTCTTTGTTGGGGCTACACCCTCCAGAGAAACAACATCGGCAAATTCAGGGTTCTTGATAATAATACCGATAGCCTTTGCAGTATCCATTGATGAACCACCACCAATAGCGATAATACAATCAGCACCTGAAGCCTTGAATGTTTCAACACCTGTCTTTACATTTTCAACAGTTGGGTTAGCCTTAATCTTGGAATAAATTTCATAATCAATTAAATTTGCATCCAAAACATCTGTAACCTTCTTAGTTACATTAAACTTAATAAGGTCAGGGTCAGAACAAACAAAGCACTTCTTAAAGCCTCTGCCCTTTACTTCTGTAGCAATCTCTTGAATTGCACCCTTACCGTGATAACTTGTTTCATTTAAGACAAATCTATTTGCCATATTAAACACTCCTTATAAAAAATATATCGTATCAAAATATTTATTGTCTATATTGTACACCTTTATTTTGCATTTGTCACTAGTTTTTTACAAATTTTTTCATTTTCAACCTGAAAATTATGTGAAAAGCACATATAAGCACCTTGTAACCGGTAATGTAAAATGATAAAATAATAATAGAAACTAAGGAGGTATTTATAATGGAAACATTACAAGCTATAAAATCAAGAAGAAGTATCAGAAAGTTTAAGTCAGATATGATTCCAAAGGATATTTTGGATAAAATTATTGAAGCCGGAACATATGCACCTACCGGCAGAGGTGCTCAGTCCCCTATTATTATTGCAGTTACTAACAAGGAAGTTAGAGATAAGCTATCCAAAATGAATAGCATTATTATGGGTAAGGATGAAAACTTTGACCCATTCTACAATGCACCTGTATGCTTAATTGTACTTGCTAATAAGGAAAAACCTACTTATATCTATGATGGTACTTTGGTTATGGAGAACCTTATGTTAGCTGCACATGACTTAGGTATTGGTTCTTGTTGGATTCACAGAGCAAAGGAAGAATTTGAAAGTGAAGAAGGCAAAGAAATATTAAAGTCACTTGGCATCAATGGTAACTATGAGGGTATTGGTCATTGTGTATTAGGTTATGCAGATTGTGATGAGCCTACACCTACTAAGAGAAAAGATGATTATGTTTATTATATAGACTAATTTTCATTCAAGGAGAATAGTATGCAAGTTTTGATGATTAATGGCAGTCCCAGAGTTAACGGCAACACCTCTATTGCACTTAATGAAATGGAAACTGTTTTTAAGAAAAACCATATTGAAGTTAACACAGTGCAAATTGGCAATATGGATATTAGAGGTTGTACTGCTTGTGGTTATTGTTATGAAAAAGGCAAATGTATCTTTGATGATGAAGTAAACAAAATTGCACCTATGTTTGAAAAGGCAGACGGTCTTGTTATTGCAAGTCCTGTTTATTATGCATCAGCTAATGCAACACTAATTGCATTTTTAGACAGACTATTCTATAGCACTCACTTTGATAAAAGTATGAAGGTAGGTGCCAGTGTTGTATGTGCTAGACGAGGTGGTTGTTCAGCTACATTTGACGAACTGAACAAGTACTTTACAATTTCAAATATGCCTGTTGCACCAAGTCAATACTGGAACAGTATTCATGGCAGAGAAAAAGGTCAAGCAGACCTTGACCATGAGGGTAAACAGACTATGAGGGTTCTTGCTCAGAATATGACATTTCTTATGAAAAGTATTGAACTTGGCAAAAAGGAATTTGGACTTCCAAAGTATGAAGAAAGAATTTTCACACACTTTATCTAATAGTTTAAAATTTATAAAGTAAAAGGGTGGACAAATTGTCCACCCTATTTCTTTGCAATATTTTTACTTACCGATTGCATCCTTATATTCACTCTTTGTTAGTTCTTCACTACCATATAGAGTGAATGGATAATCAGTATCACCGTTATTTCTTACAACACCGGCATGATTGTATCTTAGTTTCTTTGCAGTATTGTCATAATAAGTATAGTAAACATTTAGTGCATTACCGTCATCTGTGATAATCTTTTCAATCTTATAACTATGGTTATAAGCATCACCTGATGCCGGATTATCAGTATAGAACTTATTATCCTTTAGCTTGTAAGCACCATCATATTTACTACTGCTTACATCTTTACCAAATACACTCTTTACTGCTGTAACAACATCATCTTTCTTAATATAGAAACCGTTGCTGTCTTTCTTAAAGTCACCCACAAGACTCTTTGCGTTTTCATCATTTGCTGAGTTAGTAGCTGAATTGATACACATATCAATTAAGTCACTTGCTGATGCTGATACAAAGTTAGGTGTATGGTGGCTATCAGTTGGAAGCAATAAGCTAATCATCTTTACTGTTTCAGCATTAGTTAACTTTGCCTTATCAGGGTCAACTGTTGTTGGTACTGTTGAAGTTGGAGTAGTTGTTGATGTGTTAACTGTAGTACTCTGAGTAGTTGTTTCAGGCTTAATAATTGGGTCATCGCTATAATTGTAATCATAGAACAAGTAACCTGCTACTGTTAAAGCAATAACAACAATAAATACTACAACACCGATACCGATTTTGAAACCAAGGCTTTTGCCTTTCCTTTCAAAGTCATCATCATCAATATCCATAGCATGAGATGGTACATCATAATTGCTTTCAACATCAAGATTATCACTATCAGTACTAGCACCAAGTTCATAAGTATCAAGTGGTACATCAAGAGTAAGTGTTGATTCCTTAATTTCTTCTGTAGGAATAACCTTAGTTGCCTCTACATTTTCAGATTTATTTTCTTCAGTAGAATTATCTTCCTTATCGGATAATTCTTCTACCTTTACATCTTCAATGTTTTCTTTAGTATCTGTATCTTCTTTATTTTCTTCTTCGGTAGGTTCATCATCAACATCTACAGGTGCTAAAGAACTAATGTCCTTTACATTAATAGGTGCTACTGCTTCATCGGAATTTTCCTTTGGTTCTTCCTTAGGTTCATCCTTTGGTTCTTCTTTCTTAGAGTTAACAACCGGTACATTATCTTCTTCTGTAGCAGTGCTATTTTCTAATATAGAATTAAGAAGTGACTTATCATCAAATTCACCCTTAATGTTATTAAAACTTTCAAATAAAAGTAGTAAGTAAGAAATAGGTGCAAGACCATAAGTATTTGTACCCTTTTTCTGTAATGCTTCTACTTGCTTTTCAACTGCCATCTTACCTGTGTTAAGTCTATCTTTAACTGTGTTTTCTGAACAGCCTGTACCATGAGAAATTTCCTTAATACTTAGCTTGTTGTAGTAGAAAATAACAATTGTCATTCTCTGTTCAACAGATAAAGCACCTAGGATTTTGTCGATATATTCCTTAGCCTTTTTCTCACCAACAAGTTTGTTAGGTAATTCCTTTAGCATTTCAGGGATAAACTCAACTTCTTCATCTTCACCGTCTGATACAGGGAAAGAATCTACAACAGTATCCTTTAGCTGGTTGATTGTACGGTAAATTGCAATCTTGTCAATCCAAGAAGAAAATCTATCGGGATGGCTAAGTCCTGATAGGTTGCTAAAGCCCAGAACATAGCTGTCTTTCATTACTTCATTAATGCTATCCTTAGGACAACCTGCAAACTTAACTGTCTTGTACATATCCTTATATGTTAGTTTATAAAGGAATGATAAAGACTCCTTGTTACCATCAATGGCACTATTAACTATATCGGTAGTAACCTTGTTGTTAGTGCCACACACTTTACAAAACATTTCACTACCGTTTATTTTCTTACCACATTTAACGCAGTTCATAAAATATCCTCCTGCTTAAAAACTTTTCTCTATTCTCTATAATATCTAAACTATTTAATAACTATATCATTAACCTTTGGCATCATACCAAGTCTTGCCTACTGCTGAGTCAGCAACAAGTGGCACAGAAAGTGACACTGCCTTTTCCATTTCTTCTTGAAGAATCATTGCAACTCTCATTGACTCATGACTTGGACACTCAACAATCAGTTCATCGTGTACTTGTAATACAAGTCTTGCCTCAAGGTTTTCTTCCGTTAAACGCTTATCAACCTTAATCATTGCAATTTTGATAATATCTGCTGCTGTACCTTGGATTGGAGCATTTCTTGCTACTCTTTCGCCAAAAGCTCTTGTCATTCCGTTACTTGCAGAAAGTTCAGGCAAATATCTTCTTCTGCCAAATACAGTTTCAACATAACCTGTATCTTTTGCCTTTTCTACAACATCGTGCATATACTTATCAATACCACTGTAATGCTTTAGGTAGGACTCAATATAATTCTTAGCCTCTTTATTGGTTACACCAATATCCTTAGCCAAAGAATAAGCACCGATACCGTAAACAATACCGAAGTTAACTGCCTTTGCCCTACTTCTCATTTCACCGGTAACAAAGTCAAGTGGCATATTGAAAACCTGACTTGCAGTAATTGCGTGAATATCTTGATTATTCTTAAAAGCATCAATCATATTCTTGTCACCGGAAATATCGGCTAATACTCTAAGTTCAATTTGGCTATAGTCGGCATCAACAAGTACCCAACCTTCTCTTGCAGTAAAGAACTTTCTCATTTCTCTACCAAGTTCGGTTCTTACAGGAATGTTCTGTAGGTTAGGTTCTGTTGAGCTAATTCTACCGGTTCTGGTTTCTGTCTGATTAAATGATGAGTGAATTCTGCCGTCATCACCGATAACCTTTAACAATCCCTCACAATAAGTAGAATTTAGCTTACTTAATGTTCTGTACTGTAGCACCATACTGACTACAGGATGCTGATTCTTTAGACTTTCCAATACATCAGCACTTGTAGAGTAACCTGACTTAGTCTTTTTCTTACAAGGCAAAGCTAAATCTTCAAATAATGCTACACCAAGTTGCTTAGGAGAATTAATATTAAATTCTCTCCCTACAGAATTATATATCTCTGACTTAAGATTTTCAATATTTTCTTTCAACATTTTGCCAAAATCTTCAATTCCTTGCTTGTCAACTGCAAAACCTAGGTTCTCCATTCTGGCTAGTACATTTGAAAGTGGAATTTCAATTTCATTAAGCAACTTTTTTTGATTACACTGTTCTATTTTCTTTTCAAGAATATTACACAAATCAATCATTGGTGCAATATTACATAGGAATTCATCTTCATAAGTTTCAACTTCATATTCACCGTTTAACTTATCAATATCATATGAACTTGAATTAGGATTTAACAAATATGATGCTAAAGTTACATCAAAAACAAGGTTCTTGATTTCAAAACCGGTTTTATCAGCATAAGCAAATAATTCTTTTGAAGAATAAACATACTTTTTGTTTTCACTTTTTAGTACAGTATCAACATCAGTAGTTTTGATGATTTCATTTTCTTCTATTATATATAGATAGTCAATATCACCTTTACTTTTGCTATTACTATAAATATACAATTCTTTGCCTAATAAATCAATGGTATTTTTTTCATTTAAAGAATATTTTTTCTTTTCTTTAGGAGTTTCCTCTGCTGACTCAACTTCTTTTAGCTTAAACTTATCTATTAAGGAAAAAAGTTCTAGTTTTGCCATCATTCTTGATGCCTCATCCGGCTGAGTACAATTTACAAGATAATGATTAATATCAGTATCAATAGGAATATCAAGCTTGATTTCACCTAACATTCGTGACATATAGGCACTGTCTTTGTTTTCACGAAGTTTCTTCCTCATACCATCTTTAATATCAATAGTATCTAGGTTTTCATATATATAGTCAAGGTTATTAAATCTTTGGATTAAGTCACCTGCACCCTTAGGTCCAATACCTGGAACACCGGGAATACAGTCTGATGAATCACCTTGAATAGCTTTAATCTCAATAAGCTGTCTTGGTGTTACACCATAGTCCTCCATAATCTTCTTTTCATCATAAAGTATAGCATTAGCCTTGCCACCTTTAGTGGATGCAAGTCTTACTGTTACCTTATCATTAATAAGTTGAAGTGAATCTCTATCCCCTGTAGCAAGTACACATTCATCACCATTAATCTTACAAGTATGAGAAAGTGTACCCAGAATATCATCAGCCTCATAACCCTCCTTAGTTATAATAGTATAGCCAAGTAAAGTTAATAAGTCCTTTAAAGGTTGCAACTGCTGATGTAGTTCTTCAGGCATACCTTTTCTGTTAGATTTGTACCCATCATATGCTTTGTGTCTAAAGGTTGGTGCTTTTAAGTCAAAAGCAATAGCCACAGCATCAGGGGTAACATCTTCCTGTATTTTAAGTAGCATTGTTAAAAAGCCATATATTGCATTAGTAAACTGACCATCTTTTGTAGTCAATAATCTTATTCCATAGAAAGCTCTGTTTAGAATTGAATTTCCGTCAACAACTAAAAGTTTCATATATACTTCCTTTCAAAAGTTCTAACTTACATTATAATATAGAAACACAAATGTTTCAAGAATGATTAAAGTTTTTGTGAAACTATATATTGTGGTGTATGTTATATATTGCCACAAAGGTAAGATGTTTATTTCCTAATAAGAATATTATACTTTAACTATTGAACATTTTACAACGCCTATACTATATATTGTGTGTTTACAATTTTGTAACACAATCTATTGTAAATCCCATAAATTCTAGGATTTATAAAATTACATAAAATTTATTCGTTAAATTGGTAATAATAACGGTTGACTTAACACAATATATGGCATATACTAATAAAGCACGAAAAAAACAAACATTTTATTTATTTTTAATTTACATAAGGTAATTTGATGATTTTGTTTTACAATATATGATATTTTACATGGGAGGAACGAAATGATTACTGAAATCACCAAGAGAGATGGTAGAAAAGAACCATTTGAAATTGAAAAAATAACTAATGCGATTTTTAAGGCAGCACAGGCAATTGGTGGCTCAAACTATGAAGAAGCTGAGGATTTAGCCAACAAGGTATGCGACTATATTGAAAATGTTGAGAAAATTCCTGCACCAACAGTTGAACAGTGTGCTCTATGAGCAGTACCGAAAGCATCATTTACAAAAACATCTGCAAGTGAAGCTAATTCTTTAGA
>OGEO01001830.1_pt1 | contig 11302 bp, 9 predicted proteins | sample 1570661 | NCBI WGS metagenome assembly OGEO01 (sample SAMEA2582142, study PRJEB24529) | metagenome | biome: Human gut stool | place: China | collected 2011
TTCTTCGAATACGGCAGGAGCAACTCCCCCAGCCACCTGGATGATGGTGCAAGAGCCGATGGCGATCAGCACTATACAGGAGCAGGCGTACTCTACCGCCGCGACCGTAAAGACGGACTCCACTATGAGGCACTCGTCCGCGCAGGCCATCTCTCCGGTGACTTCAAAGGAAAGATTGACGGCTATGACGCCTCCTACGACAGCGGCGCTCCATATATCGCCGCCATGGCAGGCCTTGGCAAAGTCGTTACCAGAGACACTAACTCCTTAGACTATTATGGCAAATTCTTCTGGACGCACCTTGGAAGCGACAACGTCCGGATTGATAATACATTAGGCAGTTCCCGGTATGATTTCGATTCCATCGATTCCTACCGTACAAGACTCGGCGTAAGATGGACGAAAGACATTTCCGACATCGGATCCTGCTACGCAGGCATCGGCTGGGATTATGAATTTGACAGCAAGGCAAGAGCCAGTTACAGGAGCTTCAATACTCCAAGTCCTTCCGCAGAAGGATCGAGCGGCTTCCTCGAACTTGGCTGGAAGAGCAGACTGACAAAAGAAAACTTGTGGGGCGCAGACGTCAACGTCACAGGCTGGGCTGGAAAACAGCGCGGCGTGACCTACACACTCTCCGTCTCAAGAGCATTTTAATTGATGAAGGTTATCTCCCTCTCCCAGGGGAGTTAACTGATAGCTTCCCACTCACTTATGGAAAAGCAGGCATACTCCACCTTCCCGGGAGATGCCTGCTTTTCCAATGCAAAAAAAAGGCTGTGGCAAAATGATTAACCATTTTGCCACAGCCCCTTTTAAATGCAATTATTCTTCCGTCCCTTCGAGCTGCTTGCCCGGATTGACGAAGAGCCATGCTGCGATGGCAATGATGCCAAAGAGTGCGGTGTAGGTGAATGCATTGTTCCAGCCATAGTTGGTGACGAAGAATGCAGTGACGATCGGAGCGAGGACGCCGCCGACATTTCCCCAGAGGTTCATCCAGCCGGATACGGAGCCGGTGTACTTGCCGCCGAGGGAAATAACAGTGGACCAGCTGGCACTCATGGAGAAGCCGAGTGCGCCTAAGGAAACGCTCATCCAGAAAATCGTTGCTGCTGCGCCGCTTGCGGTATGCGCTGCGATGTAAAGACCGAGGGAGGTGACAGCGACGCCTGCCATAGCGGTGAAAGTACGCATGGTGTACTGGCGGCTTGAGTTCTTGCTGTGTGCCATACGGTCAGAGAGGAAGCCGGCGGTGAATACCATAGCCATCAGTGCGAGCCACGGGAAGGAAGCCCAGATGCCCATAGATTTCAGGGACAGGTTGTGGACTTCAGTCAGGTAGAGAGGCAGCCATGCGAGGAATACGTACATGATGTAGTCGACGACGAAGAACTGGATGCCCAGTGCCCAGAACTGACGGGAACGGAGGAAACGGCCCCAGGGAGCAGATTTCTTTTCTGCGGAGAAGCTGCGTCCTTCATTGATGAATGCTGCTTCTTCCTCATTGACATACGGGCTGTCCTTTGGATTGTCCTGCGCATAGCGGTGCCAGACCCAGGCGAGGACGCATCCTGCCAGACCGAAGATGATGAAGACAGCATGCCAGCCAAGAGCGGCGATGAGAGCGACGGTAACCATCGGGCCGATGACGGGTCCGAAGAAAGTGCCCAGAAGGATGGCGCTGCTTGCCTTGCCCTTTTCATCCTTGTTGAACCAGTTGAAAGTCGCCTGCCCCAGAGACGGGAAAACAGGACCTTCACCAAGGCCGAAAGCCAGGCGGACAGCGGCAAAGCTTGCCTTGCCCTGAGCAAAAGCGGTGAGCGCTGTGAAGACAGACCACCAGAGTATAGCGCCGGCGCCGGTTTTGCGCAGGCCGAAACGTTCAGCGAGCATGCCGCCAGGGACCTGCATCAGCGCATAGCCTGCGAAGAAGCAAGTCTGGAGGAAGCCCATATCCATTTTATCAAAGCCAAATTCCTGCATAATGACAGGGGTTGCGACGGACAAATTGACCCGGTCCATGTAAGCGACGAAGCTGATCAGGAAAATAAGGAAGGCAATCTTCCAGCGAAAATTAGTCATAGTACGTGTTTTGGCCTGCGGAACGGCGTCCGCGGTGATGGTTCTTTCCATAATCAGATACCCCTTTCATTAATCATTTTGAATCCTTATCCTTTTCCTCACATGCATCAAGGGTGCAAAAAGCCCCTGCTGCTCTTTATAGAGCAACAGGGGCGAAGGTTCGCGGTACCACCCTGTCATTATTCTTTGTGCTGATGACAGACTGCCTGTAACGAAGGCTTGCGGCTGTATCTGGGAATCCCGGGTGCTCCTCGATACAGCGACTCCCAAGTGATATGGAAATGGATCCGATCCGCCGGTTCTCAGCTTTCCCGGCTCTCTGTAAGATACTTGATGTCCAATCCCAGCCTGTTCATTGTCTCTTAGCGGTACCATTGTCAACGGTACCTTGGTAGTGAGTTGGGTTCATTATCCATGAAACGGAGGAACTTGTCAAGAAGAATTTACTCATTTTTATAAAGTGTACTATATATCTCCTCAAAGAGGGCTGAAGATGGCACTTTTTAAGCCCTTCCCATGCTAGAATGTCCCAAATCAAAAAGAGCCATGAAATGATTTCCATTTCATAGCTCTTCTTATTATGCGAATAAGGATTCCGGGAAAACTTTATTCTTTCCTTCCCTGATCGTGAATGTACACGCGAGGAGTTTCCTTGAGTAGGGGTCCTTCGCTTCGTTCAGGTCATGAATCGTTTCATGAATGACGCCCTTCTTCATGACGGCGATGGTATCGCAGAAAAGGTTCGCAAGCGCCAGGTCGTGGCAGATGAATAGATAGGCGACGCCTGTTTCCTTCTGCAGCCTTGAAAGCAGCTCGATGATTGTCTTCTGGACGGACATATCAAGCGCTGACGTGGCTTCATCGCAGATGATGAGCTTCGGCTTCAGAACCAGAGCGCGAGCAATCGCGATACGCTGACGCTGGCCTCCTGAAAGTTCAGAAGGGTAGCGGTTGATGAAATCTTCCGGAAGGTCGACCTTCTTCAGCATTTCAGCAGCCTTCTTGTCGATATCCTTACTGGCGATGAGTCCGAAATTCATGAGCGGCTCGCAGATGATATCCGCGATGCGTTCCTTCGGATTGAAAGCAGAGGATGGATCCTGGAAGACCATCTGGATGGCGCGGCGGCTCTCGCGGAGTGCTTTGCCCTTCAGATTCGTCACGTCTTTCCCTTCAAAGTACACCTTTCCCGAATCGGGCTGGTGGATGTGCGTCAGTATGCGGGCAAGCGTCGACTTGCCGCTTCCGGATTCACCAACGAGGCCGAAGGTTTCTCCTTCATGGATCGTGATCGACACATGGTCAGCCGCCTTGACGGGAATGCCGTCTTCAGGATGGAAGGTGAGGCATATGTCCTCCGTTCTCAGCAGTTCTTTTCCATCAAGTCTCATGACAATACGCCTCCCGGGTCTGGAACAGCTGCCAGAAGCAGCTTGGTATACGGATCTTTCGGATGATAAATGACTTTTTCGGCGCTTCCGTATTCGACGGCATTTCCATCCTTCATGACAAGGATGGTATCCGCCATGTACGAGGCAAGGGCCATATTATGTGTGACGACGATGATGGCCGTGTCCGCGCGGGCACAGACGTCCATCATTTCACGGACAACGACAGCCTGATTCGTGACATCCAGGGCAGACGTCGGTTCATCGGCAAGGATCAGCTCGGGATGAATCGCCATCGCCATTGCAATCCCGACTCTCTGGCGCATGCCGCCTGACAGTTCGAAGGGATAGCTCTTGAGGATGCCGGCCGGATCAGGAAGGCGCACCTGCGAAAGGAGATTCGTCATGCGGTCTTCCGCTTCGCCTCCCGTGATGCCGTGGGCAGCGAGGTATTCGGAAAATTCCGTCCCGATCGTGCGGATCGGGTTCAGCATGGCGCCGCTGTCCTGAAAGATGAAGGACGTCTTCTCGCGGATCGTCTTCGTCTCCGATTCCTTCCCTTCAAAAAGGATGTGTCCGCCTGTCACTTGTCCCTGCCTTGGCAGGATATGGCCGACAGCGCGGAGGACGGTCGTCTTCCCCGAGCCGGATTCCCCGATGATGGCAAGAATTTTCCCTTTGTCCACGGAAAAGGATACCCCGTGGACGACGGGATTTCCTTTGCCGTATGAAATGGACAGGTCATTGACTTCTAAAAGCATGGCAGCTCCTTTATGAATGAAAGAATGAAATGATTACTTGGAAGCCGGTGTGATCTTGTCGGTGATCCAGTAGTAGTCACACGGCTTGATATCTGCATGAGCGACAGCAGAGGTGGAAATCATATTGGTCTGCGGATAACCGAAGACGAGGGTGGCGGAGGTATCCTGCAGAATCTTTTCCATCTGGATGATGATGTCCCTGCGCTTGGCCGGATCGAATTCGCCGGCCAGCTGATCGGAGAGCGCATCATAAGCCGGGTTGCTGTAGCCGGAACCGTTCTGCGGGTTGGAGCCGTTGACGTTCGTCTTCCAGTACATGTTGAGGAACGTTTCCGGATCGCCTGCCTGTTCGGTCAGGATGTTGGAAATGAGGAGGTCGTACTCGCCTCTGGTGCCGATGCCGTCAAGGACGTTGTAGTCGACGTTCTTCAGGTTGATCTGGATGCCGACCTTCTTAGCGTCAGACTGGGTAGCTTCAGCAAAGAGCGGAAGTTCAGCACGGCCGGAGTAGTAGATGAAGTCAAGGGAGAGCGGCTTGCCGTCTTTTTCAACGATGCCGTCGCCATCTGTATCCTTCCAGCCTGCTTCAGCCAGCAGCTGCTTGGCATGTTCAGGATTGTACTTGTTCGGATAGGTCTTGGAAAGTCCTTCGAAGTCATAGTCGAGGGACGGCGGGAGAACCGGGCCGCCTGGTGTGAATGTATCCTTCAGGAGGACCTTGCAGTATGTATCGCGGTCGAGAGATTCAATCAGAGCAGTACGTACGCGCGGATCAGCCAGCGGTTTTCCTTCCTTCACGGAAAGACGGGCAAGAACGTCGCGGATGGAATCGATTTCAGAGGTGGTGAACTTGCTCTTATCCTTGAAGAGTTCAAGATCGCCAGGAGCTACGTTGACAGCTACATCGATTTCGCCCTTCTGGAGTGCCATAGCACGGGTGGACGGATCATCGATGGTGTTGACGACAGCATGCTTGTATGGAACCGGTTCATAATAGTTCGTGTTAGCGTCGAGTTCTGTCTTAGCCTTGGAGAAGCTCTTTACAACATAAGGACCAGTGGAAATCGGGCCCTGCTTAGCGAAGTCCTGTTTTCCTTCAGCAGAGGTATCGACGATGATGAAGAGCGGATCGCCCAGCATGCCTGGCAGTGTTGCAATCGGTTTCTTTGTGTAAATCGTGACGGTCTGTCCATCAGCTGTGATGTGGTCGAGCGGGAACATAGCCTGGGCACGCGGAGCTTTGGCAAATGTTCTTTCCAGAGATTTCTTGACAGCTTCGCCGGTGACAGGGTTGCCGTTGGAGAATTTAATGTTCTTGATCTTAAATGTCCAGGACATCTGGTCCGGAGCTACCTGCCAGCTTTCAGCGATCCAGGGCTGCGGGCGCATCTTGTCATCAAAGCGGACGAGTGCTTCGCCGACACCGTAACGCATAACCTGCCAGCCGAAATAGTTATCAGTCGGTTCCAGGCTGTCAGCGAAGTTTGTTACGCCGACGCGGAGGGTGTCTTTACTCGCGGAAGAAGAGCTTCCGCCGCATCCGGAAAGACCAAAAGCGATGAGGGCGCAGGCTGCGAGAGCAGCCCCTTTCTTTAAAAATGAATTCATAGTGTCTCCTTTGATTAAAGAAATAAAATAGGAAATAAAATCTATATAAAAGGCTTCTGAGAAAAGAATCGTCCGGCAAATCGGGATTGAGGAAAACCAATCTGCGAATGATTCTGAGGAGATTGGATGTGCATGTCCGCCTGCATGAGGAGAAAGCAGTTCTGGAACCGCGGTCATGCATTCATATTGCCTTTTATTGCTTATCCTGACGAGGATCAAGTACATCGCGGAGCGCATCGCCCCACAGATTGAAAATAACGACGGAAATAAAAATCGCAAAGCCAGGGAAGAACATGAGCCATGGCGCGGTCTGCAGCTGCAGGCGGCCTTCATTCAGCATGAGGCCCCATTCCGGATTCGGCGGCTGGCTCCCGAATCCCAGGAAGGAAAGTCCGGCCAGTTCCATCATCATGGCGCCGATATCTGCAGCGGCCGTAATGACGAGAAGGGGAAGGACATTTGGCAGAATATGATGCAAAAGGATGTGAGTGTGAGTGCCGCCGCTGACAATGGCAGCTTCTACGAATTCACTTTCCTTTAATTTCAAGACGAGCGAGCGAGAAAGCCGCGCATACTTCGTCCATGTGACGACCGTCAGAGCCAGCATCGCATTGATCAGGGACGGTCCCATGATGCCGGAAATCGCGATCGCAAGGATGATCCCCGGGAAGGAAATCATCATGTCAGCGATACGCATGATGACGATATCGACGATGCCGCCTGCATAAGCGGAAATGACACCGGCTGTCGTGCCGACGACAAAAATGAGAGCGACAAGGAAGAGGACACTGGAGAGCGAACGCTCAGCACCGCAGAGGATGCGGGAGAAAACATCGCGGCCCAGCTTGTCCGTGCCGAAAATATGCGACGAAGACGGAGCCAGATTCGCATCCTTCATGGAAGCGGAAAGCGGATCATAAGGCGCAATGTGCGGCGCAAGGAATGCAATGAGAAGAATAAAAAGAATCAGGATCGACGTCACGAGGAAAACCCTGTTTTCCCGGAGTCCGCGGATGATCATGTGCATTAGCGGCCTCCTTTCTTCAGCCGTGGGTCTAAGTGCTGGTAAGAGAAGTCAATGATGATATTGATCACCATGTACATGAAAGCAATCCAGAGGACGACAGCCTGCACCGTCAGGAAGTCACGGTAGGTGATGGCCTGCACGATCATGTAGCCAAGGCCCGGCCAGGAGAAGATGATTTCCACGACAGCCGCGCCTCCAAGAAGAGAGCCGAATGCAAGGCCGAAGAGTGTGATCAGAGGCAGAAGAGCATTAGGAAGGACTTCCTGCCAGAGAATCTTTCTTTCAGAAATACCGCGGGCGCGGGCCCCCATGACATAGTCCTGCTGGAGTTCTTCAAGAACGGCGGCGCGGACCTGCCTTGTGAACTTGGACGTCATGACGATGCCAAGAGTGACTGTCGGAAGGACAAGATTCTCCAGAGAAATCGTCCCGCCTATGATGGAAAAAATCCCCAGCTTCAATCCGAAAAGCCAGAGGAGCATGAGGCCCATCCAGAAATTCGGAATCGATACGCCGGCAAACGAGAAGAGCCTCACGATATAGTCGAAGCGGCTGTTCTGGCGGACGGCGGTGTAAATGCCAAGCGGCACAGAGAAAACAAGCATGAACAGAGAAGAAGAGCAGGCGAGCAGAAGAGTCGCGGGAAGCGCTTCCAGGATGGCATCCAGAACCGGTTTCTTCATGAGGTAAGAGGAACCAAAGTTTCCATGCAGTACGCGGCCCAGCCAGTCCAGGTACTGGTAGATGAAAGGCTGGTCAAGTCCCAATTCATGCCGCAGTGCATCGATTTCCAATTGGCTGACGACAATATCTTCATTGCCGGCAATCATTTGGCGGACAGGATCGCCCGGGGACAGCATCACGAGGCAGAATGTGATGAAGCTGATGCCCAAAAGAACGATGATCATTTCTGTTAGGCGCATGGCCAGTTGCTTTGGTTTCAAAGATTTTCCCTCCTGAGATAATAGACAAACATACGTAAATGAACAGTTAGTTCGATTGCCTCATAACGGCAAAGAACAAGGCCTGCGTGCAGGACCTTGTTCTTTGGGTAATCGATATGGCGGGAGTTCTTCACTCGCTGCGTTCTTGTCTTACTGTTACATTAGAATTTATTAAACTGATTATAACATACATTCAGAGGAAATCAATGAGATTTTTTGGAGAATTTTGAGAAAATTAGTAAAAATAGAAGATAGAATGAGTAAATAATGAGTAAGCATTAATATATAAAGTATTATATAGCAGGCTATCCGTTTTCAGTATATATAATACTTTAATATTAGTCCAGTATAGTGCATAAGATTAGAAATCCGGCGTAAAGAGTGAGGGGAAGTAGTATACACTTAAATATAGAAAAAATTCTTTCCTTGACACATATGGAAAAGGATGGTAATCTAAAACCACAAACGAAAGACACCGCGGAACTGACGGAATGATGTGGAATCGACCACGTGAACCGCGGATGATCTGATTGGCCGACCGTCTGGGCAGGGAAACCTGAACAGGCGGTTTTTGCGTCTTTGGTTTCCCTTCATTGTTGAAGTGGAGGGATTATATGAAAAGAAATCGTTGGTTGATCGCACTCGCTGCGGTCGGAATTCACATCTGCATAGGCAGCGTCTATGCATGGAGCGTCCTTACAAAGCCGGTCATGGCAGCTATGGGACTGACTCTTAGCGAAACGACATGGGCATTCTCGCTCGCTATTTTATTCCTTGGCATGTCCGCAGGCTTCCTGGGCGGCTTCGTGGAAAGGATCGGACCATCCCGCAGCGGTCTCGTTTCCGCTCTTTTCTTCGGCACAGGACTTTTGGGGACAGCGCTTGCCGTGCACATGCACTCATCGGCGCTCCTTTACCTTTTCTACGGATGTATCGGAGGCATCGGCCTTGGTACCGGATACATCACACCGGTTTCCACACTCGTCAAATGGTTCCCGCGCCACAGAGGCTTTGCGACAGGCCTGGCAATCATGGGATTCGGATTTGCCGCACTGATCGCCGGCCCTGTCATGCGCTGGCTCGTTGATACATACGGACTGGTAGAAAACTTCGTCATCCTTGGCTGCGTTTACGCCGTCGTCATGATTGCTTCGGCTTCCTACCTGCGTCCGCCGAAAAAAGGCGAAATTCCTGCCCTGATCGATGAAGTCCTTGAAGAGGAAGCGGCCCTTGGCAAGAAGAGAACCGTCCTTGGCCCGCAGATGACCAGAAAAGAAGCCATGCATACATGGAAATGGTATGCGCTCTGGTGGGTATTCTTCACCAACATTACCTGCGGTATCGGCCTTCTTGCCGTTGCATCCCCGATGGCACAGGAAGTCATCGGCATGACCCCGGCGCAGGCAGCATCCCTCGTCGGCATCATCGGCATCGTCAATGGCGGCGGCCGTATCGTATGGTCCAGCATTTCCGACTGGATCGGCCGCGGCGTCACCTACATGGTATTCTTCCTCTTTGAAGTCTTTGCTTTCCATCAGCTCTCCATTACCAGAGAAGGCTTCATCTTCCAGGCACTCGTCCTTGCCATCATCTCCTGCTACGGCGGCGGCTTCTCCTGCATGCCGGCATTCCTTTCCGACATCTTCGGCGTCCGCCAGCTCGCTTCCATCCACGGTTCCATCCTGACCGCATGGGGCATCGCAGGCGTGGCAGGCCCGCTCATCCTGGCATTCATGAAAGAAACCACCGGCAGCTACAGCGCTACCCTCCAGCTCTTTGCCGGAATGCTTGCTGTTGCCTTCGTCATCAGCGCCGTCCTCCACTGGAGAAACGAAGTGGACAAGAAACGCTACGTCATGGAAGAAGCATCCAAAGACTCCATCTCCAACATGGCAGAAGCACATTAAGCAAATGGGTAATTAAGTAAATATGTAATAAAGGGTTGTGGAAATGTTCAATCATTTCTACAGCCCTTCTTTTTTTGAAGCACAGCGTTCAATTATTAAAGCAATACACATTGTTTATTAATGAAATCTTATACATATCTCTAATAATTCCTTGTTATCCTCTAATCTAGTTGCTATAATAAGACGAATCTTTCACTTAGTCTTGAAATATGGCGGTCGGGAGCTGCTGTTTTCAGACTCGTTTGAAAAGGAGTTTAGAAATGAAGAAAATCACCTTGACTGCCATGGCAGTCCTTGCACTTGGCATTTCTGCCAGCGCAGCCAACCCATTTTCTGATGTGACACCCAATGACTGGGCGTATCAGGCAGTCGTCGATCTGTTCGAACAGGGCGTCGTTGTCGGCTATCCGGACGGTACCTTCCGCGGCGAAAGAAACATCACCCGTTTCGAAATGGCACAGATCATTGCACGCATGCTGGCCAATGAAGATCAGATGAATGCAGAGCAGAGAGCCATGCTGGACAAACTCGCCGGCGAATATGCCGATGAACTTGGAAACCTCGGCGTACGCGTGTCCAACCTTGAAAAGAAAGTCGGAAACCTTTCCTTCTCCGGCAACAGCCGTGTCCGTCTTCTCCAGTACTATGGTGACAAGGGCGAAGCCGTAGATAAATGGGATGGCCGTATGCAGGTTTCCATCAAGGGCCAGGTCAATGACAGCACCTATGCCTATGGCCGTCTCCGTTACGACATGAACTTCAAGGGAAAAGACAAGCGCGATGCGTACATGAATACGCTCTACGTTCACCATGATTTCAATGGCAAAGCAGGACTGACACTCGGCCGCATGGATCTTTTCCTTGGCCAGACCGGACTGCAGTACGATGATACCTTCGACGGTGCTATGGCTACCATCGGATCCAAGAAACTCGCCGCTGATATCGGCTATGGCCGTTTCATTGGCGGAAACCTTGGCAAAGCAGATACGAAAGAAGAAAGAGCCGCAGCGATTGCCCGCGTATACGGCAAGAGCGGACGTCTGGCTTATGATGCGGAATACATCCAGGGCGAAGACAAGTATGATGCACGCATCTGGGGCGCAGGCCTTACTGCCGGCGTGACTGAAGATATCGACATCTTCGGCGACTACTACCAGAACACCGATTACAAGGGCGATCCGCAGACATGGACAGCAGGCTTCGCATTCGGCCACTACAACATGAAGAAACCTGGCACCTTCCGCATTGCTGGCCAGTACATCAGTGCTGAAAAGGGCTCCTTCCTGAACGACACCACCTACACAGCATCCGCAGCAGGCCTTGTAGAAGACAGAAATGATATCAACCGTTCCCGCTTCTGGCTCGCATCTGCCGATCTTGTTCTCATGAAGAACGTCCGTCTCCACGGTGAATACGCATTCGATGTCAAGACAAATGGCAAAGCCAAGACCAATTACGACGATCTTGCCACCGTCTCCCTGAACTACGTATTCTAAGAAAACGGATGGAGTAGATAATTAAATAAAAAAAGGGGATGTGACAAAATTCATCCCAACAAAAAGGGCTCTGCCCCGGATCATTT
>OGEO01001838.1_pt1 | contig 11251 bp, 4 predicted proteins | sample 1570661 | NCBI WGS metagenome assembly OGEO01 (sample SAMEA2582142, study PRJEB24529) | metagenome | biome: Human gut stool | place: China | collected 2011
TTGCTGCTCCGTGCTTGTGATGACCTGCGTGGCAGCATGGATGCCAGTGAATACAAAGAATATATTTTTGGCATGTTGTTCCTTAAACGTGCCAGCGATCTGTTCGATCAGCGTCAGGCTGAGCTACGTAAGCACTTTAAAGATCACGGGATGTCCAAACTGGATATCGAGCTGGCTCTTGAAGATCCCGATAACTACTCAGGTAAGTATTTCTATGTTCCTCCGCGTGCACGCTGGAACGAAGAGTGGGAAGAGATTGTAGAGGATGAGGATGGCACTAAAAAAGCGGTCATCCGACCGGCCCTGAAGCATGTGAAAGTTGGGGTTGGCAGCGCGTTAAATAAAGCGCTGGAAGCGATCGAAGAAGCCAATATCGATGTTTTACAGGACGTACTGAAAGGCATTAACTTCAACCGCAAGATTGGTCAGCGTACTCTGGATGACGATACCCTGGCTGATTTTGTACTGAACTTCGAGAAAATTCCGCTTAAAGATGAGGATTTTGAGTTCCCCGATCTGCTTGGTGCGGCATATGAATGGTTGATTAAATTCTTTGCTGACTCTGCGGGTAAAAAGGCTGGAGAGTTTTATACTCCTGCGGAAGTTGTGCGGATCTGTGTCGAGATCTGCGATCCTGAAGAGGGCATGAGTGTTTATGACCCGACCGTTGGCTCGGGAGGCATGCTGATTCAGATGCGTGACTACCTGCGTGAAAAAGGCGGTGATGCGGATGAAATCGCGCTCTATGGTCAGGAAAAAATCGGCACCACTTGGTCTATTTGCAAAATGAACATGCTGCTGCATGGAATTTCGCATGCTGATATTCGTCAAGAAGATACTCTGCGCGAACCACAGCATTACGATGAAAAGAATAATTTAAGACGTTTTGATCGCGTTGTGGCTAACCCTCCGTTTAGTCAGAACTATATCAAGAAAGACATTAAACACCCTGGGCGTTTTGCTGTCTGGCTGCCAGAGAAAGGCAAGAAAGCGGACCTGATGTTTGTCCAGCATATGTTGTCTGTGCTGAAACATGATGGGCGTATGGCGACCGTTATGCCTCATGGGGTGTTGTTCCGTAGCGGTGATGAACGCGAAGCGCGTAAATACTTTATCGATCACGGTTATCTGGAAGCCATTATTGGTTTACCCAGCAACTTGTTCTACGGTACGGGGATACCAGCCTGTATCTTAGTGATGAATAAAGAAGGTGCTGCAAAACGTAAGTCAGTTCTGTTTATCAACGCCGATCGTGAATACAGCGAAGACAAAGCACAGAATCATCTGCGTCCGGAGGATATTGATAAAATTATCAATGCATATCGCAAGGGAAAAACGATCCCGGGCTATGCGCGCGTTGTTCCAACTGATGAGATTATCAGAGAAGATTACAACTGTAACATTCGTCGCTACGTGGACAATGCGCCGCCGCCGGAACCCCACGATGTTCGTGCGCATTTACATGGCGGTATTCCGCTGGAGGAAATCGAAAGTCTTGGCCATTTCTGGCAAAACTATGCCGGGTTACGCGCAGATATTTTTGCGCCCCGTGATGCCGAATATATGAATTTTTCCCCGTCTCTGGCGGAGAAGCGTGATATTGCTGAGTTTGTTAACCGACATGCGGGTGTACTACAAGCGAATCAGACGTTCATAACGCAACTGGAAGCGTGGTGGGAGCAGAATCTCCCGATCGTGGAAGCATTAGCCCCTGACGCTGCCAATCAGCAGGCCCGGCCACGTAATGTTTATGTAATGCGCAGCCAGTTGATGGACAGCATTCATGACGCATTTGCGCAGCAAAACTTGTTAACTTCCTTCCAGGTGCGCGGCGCTTTTGCCAGCTATGTGAACTACCTGAAGGCGGACTTCAAATCTATTGCAGCCAGTGGCTGGGGGGCAGAACTGATCCCGGATGAGGATATTCTGCAAAGCCAGTTCCCTGAGGTACTGGAAGAGCAGGCTAATGCACAGGCTCGTTTAGCCGAGCTGCAGGCGCTATTTGCTGCGGCGGATGACGAAGACTTTGAGGATACCGATGATACTGGTGTGATGACCTCTGAACAGGTGAAAGACCTGAAAGCGAAGCTGAAAGATGCGAAAGGCATGGTTAAGCAGTGCAAACGCGATCCGGGATTGGGAAGTTCCGAAGAGTATCAGGAAAAAGTTGCACAAATCGAAGCACAGTTGAGGCGTCATAAAGTGCTGGAAGACGAAGCTAAAGAGCTGAAAAAGGTGATAAAGACAATCGAAAATAAGCGCGATGAGCTTGTTTTAAGCGCTCGTGAAAAAATCTCCCAAGATGAGGCTCGCGTGGTTATTGTTGCCCGACTAAAGCAGCTATTACTAAATACCTACAGTCGCTATTTACGAGCAGAGCAGCGGGCTTGCATTACTGCAATTGAAAATCTGTGGGGTAAATATGCGGTAACTGCTAAAGAAATTGAGAGTGCAAGAGATAAATCGACAGAAGAGTTGAAGGTATTTTTAGCGGAGTTGGGTTATGAATGAGTGGATTAAAACAACGCTTGCTGAAATTGCTGATATTAGAGTGAGTAATGTAGATAAAAAAAGCTATCAGGGCGAAAGAGCTGTAATGCTATGTAATTATATGGATGTTTATTCCAATGATTATATTACTCGCGATATTAGCTTTATGGAAGCAACAGCTAATATTATGGAGATTGCGAAATTTACAGTGTCAAAAGGTGATGTTTTGATTACAAAAGACTCAGAAACACCTTTTGATATAGGTATTCCTGCTGTTGTGGAAGAAGATATAGATAATTTAATTTGTGGATATCATCTTGCTCAGCTAAGGCCAGATGAGAATAAAGTAGATTCTGTTTTCTTAGCAAAAAAATTGGCTATGCCAGATGTTGCTTCTTATTTTTCAAGGGTCGCGGCAGGTTCTACTCGTTACGGTTTATCTAATGGAGCTATTGCTAATACAATAATATCAATACCTCCTTTAGAAAAACAAAAGAAAATTTCCCATGTATTAAAATGTCTCGATAGTACATTAGCAAGAACGGAAGAGTTAATTAAGAAGTATCAACAAATTAAAGTAGGGATGATGCACGATTTATTTACCAGAGGTATAGATGCCGATGGTAAATTGCGTCCGCATCACAATCTTTTTCCTGGTTTATATCAGAAAACATCTAATGGATGGTTTCCGAAGGATTGGCAATTTTCTCGGCTCGGTGATGCTTTATTGAGGATTGATTCTGGTTGGAGTCCTGCGTGCTATGAAACTCCTCCGGGAATTGGTGAGTGGGGGGTTCTTAAAGTTAGTGCAGTAACTAAAGGATACTATGACTTTTCGGAGTCAAAGACTTTGCCTATGAATTTAAAACCAATTCCATCAATTGAGGTAAAAAATGAAGATGTAATTATGACGCGAGCAAATGGAGTTGCTGAACTTGTTGGGAAATGTGTTCAAGTATGGCAAACACAAGACAAGTTAATGCTATCTGATAAGCTTCTTCGCCTTGTTCCCAATGATTATATGTTAAAGGGTTTTCTTTATCATTTGATGTGCTCCAATGATATTGTTAAACAAATTGTAAAAGCTATGAGTGGAAGTAGTGGGCAAAGGAACATTTCCCAAAGTGAAATAAAGAACTTCTTATGTCCTATTCCTTCTATAGATGAACAACATATGATTAGCAATATACTTTTAGCGTATGACAAACTAATTGAAAGAGAAAAAATAGTATTAGCAAAAATGAAGAAATATAAACATGGTTTAATGCAAGATCTTCTCACCGGAAAGGTTGCTGTAAGAGTGAAGCTAAAAAATACAGAGGCCTCCCATGTCTGAATACACGGAAGTTGAACAGCCCTTTCTGCAGCAACTGCAATCACTGGGCTGGGCGATTATTGACCAGGGACAGGACATTCCCTCCGATCCGACTAAAAGTATGCGCAGCAGCTTCCGACAGTGGCTGCTGCCGCAGATTTTTACTAACGCAGTAGCGCACTTAAATGCCGGATCAGACGGAAAAACATGGTTAACTGACAAACAGTTACAGGATCTGCAAGACCAGATCTTGCGCCAACCCAACCGTACTTTACTGGAAGCTAATGAGGCGATCCAAAAGCTACTGTTTAAAACACAGGTGGATATTAATAATGCCACCGGTGAGTCTGACCCTATAGTTAAATTAATCGATTTCGAACACCCGGAAAATAACCACTTTCTGGCGATAAACCAGTTCCGTATTGATACCCCAGGTTGCGTAAAACAATTTATCATTCCCGATATTGTTTTATTTATTAACGGTATTCCGCTGATTGTTGTGGAGTGTAAAAAGGGTGGTCCAACCTGTTCCAATCCAATGGCTGAAGCATATATTCAGCTCCAGCGTTATATGAACAATCGTAAAGCAACAGCGCTGCAGGGATTAAAAGAGGGGGAACCACGTTTATTTCACAGTAATTTATTTGCGGTCAGAACAACAGGCGTTGAAGCGGATTACGGCACGATTACTTCCGGGGAAGAGCATTTTTATCCCTGGAAGACACAATGGCCGCAGGACGACAGTGTTGCCAGCGATATGAACGCACAGCAACAGCTTATCAATGGTATGTTAAATAAAGCGAATCTGTTATCCATCCTGCGTACATGCTCTGTATTTATGGATACCGATGCTGGCCCGCGCATCAAGGTTGTCTGCCGTTATCAGCAATTTCGCGCTGCTAATAAGATCTTACAGCGTTTACGTGAAGGTAAAACCACAGAAGAAAAAAGTGGTGTTGTCTGGCACACTCAGGGGTCGGGAAAAAGCCTGACGATGGTTTTTGTTGCCCGAATGCTGCGTGTTTCAAACGATCTTCACGATTATAAAATCATACTGATCAATGATCGTCTCGATCTGGAGGAGCAGCTAACAGCGACGGCACAACTGATCGGTGGACGAGTCAATGTTATTGAAAGCAATAATACGCTTCGAAAAGAGTTAGCCACCAACACTTCCGATATCAATATGGTGATGGCGCATAAGTTCCTGGTCGCGCAGGAAAGCCTCCCCATATCCGTTGCTAAAGCGCTGGGAACCTACCAGGCTATTCCAACGGGCAAAACATTTGGCGTAGTGAATACCTCTTCGCGAATTGTGTTAATGATCGATGAAGCACACCGTACCCAGAGCTCCGATCTGGGAAGTAATATTTTTGAGGCCTTCCCCAACGCTGCCCGCATTGCCTTCACCGGAACGCCACTGATTACAGAACGCCACGGTGAGAAACGTACCGTCAAACGCTTTGGCGAATATATCGATAAGTACAAATTGATGGATGCCGTTGAAGATGGCACCACATTGCAGATCCTTTACGAAGGCAGGACTGCTGATGCCGCGCTGAACGATAAACATGGCTTTGAAACGCAGTTTGAAAATCTCTTTAAAGATCGAACGGAAGAAGAATTAGACGCTATTAAGAAAAAGTATGGCGCCACCGGCGACATTCTGGAAGCGGAGCAACGTATTGCCGCTATCGCGCGCGATATGGTGAAACACTATCTGGAGCATATTTTTCCTAATGGCTTTAAAGCTCAGGTAGTATGTCACTCCAAACTGGCGGCAGTCCGTTACCAGAAGGCGATCCATCAGGCATTAAAAGATAAAGTGGATGAGCTTGAATCTGCAGACGTACCTGACCACGCATTAATTAATCGGATCAAGTTCCTCAAAGCTGCGGTCGTGATATCCAGTGATGGCACCACCGAAGCGGCATTTATTCCCGAGACACGTAAACAAGCCCGCGCCTGGAATGCGGTAGAAAATTTCTGTAAGCCATTTGCATTTGATGATCCTGATAAACCTTATACAGGAATCTCCTTCCTGGTTGTCTGTGACATGTTATTAACCGGTTTTGATGCACCGATTGAGCAGGTCATGTATCTGGACAAAAAAATCTGCGAGCATACGTTATTACAGGCAATTGCCCGTACTAACAGGGTAAAAAAAGGTAAGCAGCGAGGCTTTGTTGTGGATTATATAGGCCTTACTCACCATCTTACCGAGGCCTTAACCCTCTATGCAGCCAGTGACGATCGCCAGGAACTGGCCGAAGGATTAAAAAATATCAATTCAGAGGTCCCGGTGCTGCAGGAGCGCTATCAGCGTTTGTTGAGTTTATTCTCGTATCACCAGGTTAATGGCATCCATGATTTCCTTGAGGGACGATTACCCGACATAGCAGCAGAAGCGGTCGTAGTGAACGATGCTGTCCGTTTGCTGAAAGACGAGAAGCTGCGGGCGGATTTTGATGTGTACCTGAAAAAATTCCTTAGCAGTCTGGATATCATCCTGCCGCATAATGCGGGCCAGGTTTATCGTATTCCGGCAAAGCGTCTGGGATATATCCAGCGAGTGACGAAAGAGCGTTATAAAGACGATACGCTGGATCTGGGAGACGCTGGCCACAAGGTACGCGATCTGATTAATCAGCACCTCATCAGTCTGGGGATTAACCCTACGGTTCCTCCCGTTGAATTGCTCTCAGATAACTTCATTGAACAGCTAAATCAGCATACAAACGGCAATAATGAGGCGAAAGCCAGCGAAATGGAGCATGCAATTCGTAAGCATTGCACGGTTCACCATGATGAAGATCCAGCTTTTTATAAGAGCCTTTCGGAAAAAGTGGAACAATTGATCGACCTGTATCAGGATCAATGGAAGAAGCTGGCGGAAGAGTTAGAGAAACTGCGTAACGTTGCGATTACCGGGCGCCAGGAGGGGGAAGAGGGGATGAGCCGGGAGGCCACTACGTTTTATGAACATATTGCTCATGAAGCGTTCCCGGGTGGAGAGATACCCGTGTCAGTAAAACCCAAAATTAGAGCGCTGATGGAAGCAATTGTTGAACTTCTGCAACAAAGCATCGGCAGCATCGATTACTGGCACAACAGCAGTAAACAAAAGAAAACGCGCAGTGAGATCAAAACGGCTCTGACGCTAACCGGAGTTCCTGAATTAAAACAGGCAAGAGAACGAATTGCGGTAGAAATTATGAAACTGGCAAAAAACCGACATAGTGCGTTACTCCAGAACTCAGCGGAGAGCAAAAAACCATGATGTACAGACGGGTGAAGGACATCGACTATCATCTCGCGCCAGGTACCACCCGGCGTACAACGGATATCGTTATCGAAAGAGACGGTCAGGTCATTGTTCGCCCGCCAGTACACTTTACTCCCGAACAGGCGGATACCGTTGTTTTTCAGAAACGCATGTGGATTTATCGTAACCTGGCGGAGTGGAAAGATCTTAATGCTACTACGGTGGCGCGCGAATGGGTAAACGGCGAGACCTTTCTCTATCTGGGGAGCATGTATCGCTTATCTCTGGTTTCCGATCAGCATCTGCCGTTGCTACTCAGAGATGGCCGCTTTTGCCTTAATCGGCAGCTTATTGAAAAAGGCGGTATAGCCGCAGCGAAAGGCGCGTTTGAGGACTTTTATATAACTAAAGGTCAGCAGCGCATTAGAGAACGCGCTCTGTTTTTTGCGCCTAAAGTCGGAGTGAAGGCAGAGATAATCCGGGTGAAGGAAATGGGGTATCGCTGGGCCAGTTGCGGCCATAGCGGTACACTGAATTTCCACTGGAAATGTATGATGGCCCCAGCGAAGATCATAGATTACATCGTGGTCCACGAACTATGTCATTTTCATCATCGTAATCATACAGACGCTTTCTGGAATGAAGTTGATAAGGTGATGCCTGACTGGAGAGAGCGAAAAGAGTGGCTGCGTAAACATGGTGCTAGTTTAGACCTGTAGTTTTCATTACTATGTGGGGGCTTTTCTGTCCCTCTTGACGAAATAATCCCAGTCATCGTTCTGATAACCCTCACCGTCGTTTATGTCAGAGCATCCGGGCTAGGATGCGGGTAAAACGCCACAAATATCGTTTCCAAATGATTTCCATTGACCTTGGCCTGAAATTCCGCCCATTCGGAAATATAATACCGAAATGATAGATACGCCTCTGAATGGAGATGCTGCTGATGAAAGAGTCGCGACTTCCCTAAGAACGGATTTTGTTTGCTCCTAAAGCTAGCCGAGTTGAGTTTGCGGGTTCTGTCGTAAGATGGGTATTTCCGATGCCGCATCTGCGTGAATGAATCACAGGTCTGCAAGGACCGGCATGCATGTTTTTGCTCTCTTGGTCAGCCAGAACTCATTCCGCTACGGTTGAGTCACTTCGGATAGAAGTGAGCTGGTCACTCCCTAATAAATGCACACTTCATCGTCATCTATAGGCTCAGGATCTATATACGAATTATGCCTAGGGCATGGATATTATCTCTGTCGCGATATTGAACGGATTGCTGATAGTGATTAGCCCGTATACACGAAAATAATTAGAGGGCTGTGTTCTACAGAAGTTGCAGGGATACTGAACCTTATCGTTCTTGGTTTTCCTTAGCCAGTATTATTAAAAAACGGAAACTGCTCCGAATTTGCAGGAAAAATTCTTGTTGAATGGTTGTATGAGTGGATTCCGCTTTGACTTCTTCCTGCCGGGGAAGTTGACAAATATGCTACAGTGGAGTGTACAACGGCAGGCTGTGACGGAAGTGCCTGAAATAGAGCTGGTACTCTTTTCTGGACAATGCATGGTGCAAATTAGGGTTCGGTGGATATATTATAATCAGAGACGACCTCATTCTTTGCTGGATTGGATAACCTCAGCTGTAATTCGCGCTAAAATCTGCCAGCTCCCCGAAAATGCAACCAGACTGAAGATGGTTATTATTGATTATGGCTGAGTCACCTTAGTGGCAGGACTACAAAAAAGCTTCTGACCTTGTGCATAAAACATCTTTATTTGTGACTTTCTTCTCAATGTTTGAATTTTAAGCCAAATTTGGGGGCAAGCTCAAAAGTTAAAATTTATAAACTTATTTTATTTCAATGTATTAAAAGAAAATTCGAGTCCGGCCTTCGCACCAAGTCACTAAATTCATTACAATACAGCTACTTAGACAATAAAATCTGTCTCTTTTGCCTGTAAGAAATGCTCTGTTATGTCCCTTGAAAAAGCCGCTGTGGTTGATAGTGGTAATTGGGATGTTAACTCATAGCTGCGTGTAGTTCCAAGCGTCAAACACGTACTGACTCAACTTGAAAGCTATGACGTAGCCACCGTCTCTAAACAATCCCAAAAACTTTTAGTGAAGTGCATTTTAGCCCGATGCCCCCGTTCTGTCGCCGTCGCGAGACGCCGCAGGGGATAAACAGGTTTATGGTGGTCACGGTACTTGCAGACCATATGCAAGCTCTGCCAGCGGTTCGGCCTCGCTCCCTTTGGGTACATGGTCATCCTGATAAGCCTCACTAACTGACATAACCCTGATGAAGTCGCCAGAGGCTCCGCTTATCTGTACCACCAACGGGGCTTATATGATGCTATTGCTTGCCGTCTGGACTGCCTGAAAAATAGACTATACCATTGATGGTCAGAGTTGATATGGAGATGAACGCGTGAGCACCAGAAGAGAGATAAAGGACGGGGCATTATTTGACGTACTCGACAGGGGAATAGTTTACACCGAGGTACTCGGCTGGATTGATATGGGGCATGCCCGTGGTAATGATGTGGCTGAGCTTAGACGTCAATTCGTTGAGGGGGAGCGTAGCGGTAAGCCGTCTTATGTAGTCATGTATCGGCAGGATATGGGCATCATTAAGTTCGCATCGCGGCTTGGTGTCGGGAAGTTCTCTCGCTGGGAAATTAAGTGTGGCCGGAGCACCGAAGACATTAACAGAATCATGTTGGCAATGATGATGAACACTGCATCCAGATTCGAGGGGCTGCAAAGCTTACGGTCATTCTCTTGGTATACGGACAGTGGCTTTAGTGGCGAAGATTTGGTTTCTGATCTGTTCGGATTCTATCGGGCTATCATACCGGATCGGTATGGTTATCGTCTCAAGCCTGTAAGTTATGATCCCGCGCAACGCAGCAATACAAACTGCCGTTGCGCGGTTCAAGGCAAATTTCTTGCTCCCCTTTATCAAGCCGTAGTGAAGAAAGCCACGGTCTGCGTGAGCCGCCGGGTTTGTTTTTCCAGCGCATTCGCGGCAATGACCGCCTGCTGAACCAGTTGCGCGTTCTGATGGGTGACAGAATCGATTTGTACGATGGCTTCATTGACCTGGCTAATCCCGATGCTCTGCTCATCCGTCGCGACGGAGATTTCCGACATAATGTCCGAAACACGTTGCACGGCTTCAATCATCTCGTCGATATTTTCGCCGGCGATTTTAATCTGCGACGAGCCACTGTTGACGCGACTGACGGACTCCTCAATCAACTCTTTAATCTCCTGGGCTGCCTGAGAACTGCGTAAGGATAAGTTGCGTACCTCGCTGGCCACCACGGCAAAGCCTTTCCCCTGTTCTCCGGCCCTGGCCGCTTCAACTGCCGCATTCAGCGCGAGAATGTTGGTTTGAAAAGCAATGCTGTTTACCACATCGATGATACTGGCAATTTTACCTGCGCTTTCAGAAATACCGTTCATGGTGTCATTGACATTCTGCATCATCACACCCCCGCGTGAGGCAATATCCACCGCGCCACGCGCCAGTTCACGCGCCTGTCCTGCGTTTTCAGCATTTTGTTTTACGGCTGCGGTGATCTCTTCCATGCTGGAGGAGGTTTTTTCCAGAGATACCGCCTGCTGATCGGTGTGCCCGGCGATTTCCTGATTACCGGCGACAATATCCTGGGTATTGGTGTTGATCCTCTCAGCACCATCGCGGATCTCCGCAATAACAGAAGTCAGTTGCTCGCGCATCACCCCCATCTCATGTAACAGGCTGGCGTTATCACTGGCTTTTTTATTTACGCTCTGCGATAAATCCCCGGCGGCAATTCGCGACACGACCTCAGCCGCATAACGCGGTTCTCCGCCCAGTGTTTTCAGCGTGCTGCGGTTAATCATATAAACCAGCACCGAGAGCAGGATGCTGATGACAATAAATTCTCCCAGGTTCTGATAAACAGAACCCAGAAATGCTTCATGGATATCATCAACATAAAGACCCGTCGTAATAATCCATCCCCAGGGAACCCAGGGAATGTTGTAGGCAATTTTGGGCTTTGGTTCGGTGTCTCCCGGCCGCGGAAAATTATAAGCGGTGTAACCATCATGGCCATCCTTCGTCACCGTGACCATATCTCTGTAAATATAGACGCCATTGACATCGGCAACATCCGGCCCCTTGCCAATTAAC
>OGEO01001839.1_pt1 | contig 11250 bp, 10 predicted proteins | sample 1570661 | NCBI WGS metagenome assembly OGEO01 (sample SAMEA2582142, study PRJEB24529) | metagenome | biome: Human gut stool | place: China | collected 2011
ACTCCTCAGGCACTCCGGAAAACAACATTTCAAAAAATGCCTTCTGTATCTCACATCCCTGCTTCCATACATGTGCTGCTTTCTCCGTACAGATCAACTCTGTCTTTCTCCGGTCTCCCGGCACCTCCTGACGCTCAAGGTATCCTTCCTGCACCAGTCGTTCCACATGGACAGATACCAGATTTGCCTTGATTCCACGAAACTTTACAATATCTGCAGCATTTTTGTACTGTGGATTATTTTTCAGAAACATCAGTATATCCAACGAAGTCTGCGAGATGCCAGTCTGCTGACACAGAGGACTGCACAGCTGGTTATAGAGTTCCAGCAATTTATGTACATATTCTATACTTACCATTTTGTCTTTTTCCTTTCTTATGTTTTTGAATTATTCATTTTTAGAATGTTCATTTTTGAAGTATTTTAGCACAAAGTTTTTCCCCATACAAGCTTATATGTTCACTGGATTAAAAAAGCACATCTATGCCCTCAACAGGTATAAATGTGCTTTTCTTATGCATATCTCTTACAGATACTGGCTGAATTCTACTTTTTCTTTATTTGGTCCTTCGATTGTAAAGAATTTCACTCCATTTTCCCAAAATGGCAGGAAATGGATCGTATCCTTTGTAGTGTTTAATCCTTCCTGGTTGATAAGTTCATAAGTCTTCTCGATATCTTTCACATCAAGTGCAATGTGATCGACTGCCCCTGATTTCATGGCTGCGTCCTTGCTCTCATACGTCTCGATCACAAGAGAAGCAACTTTTAAAAAGACCACTCTGTCACCCAATGTCATTAAGTTATCATAGGCAAGCTGATTTGGCATTTGCCCAGAAACAGGTTGAGGAGTTCTCTTCAGCCTGTTTTCTATTTTTGCCAAACACAAATAGACAGATTTTCATCTGCCTCAAAAAACTATATTCACTTATTCAAATTTATGCTACTCTATATAAGAAACCATGAAATATCTTAGTAGTTGCTTTCCGTTCCCCATGACGATCGGGGCGTATGGGAATCACATTCTTTGCGATAATGGTTTCTAAATCAGGTGATGTCGTTTTCCCACGATAAAATAATCGGCACAAGTGCGACGCAACTGAGAAGTTGGCTTTATATGTATATTTTCTTTGCTTTTTTTCAATGACTACGTGCGAGGTAATCATTTGTGCAAAATTATACATGATTAGATGTGCATAGATTTCCTGTTGGATACACATCACCTTTTTTGAATGAAAATCCAACATTCCAATAGTATATTTTAAATCTCTGAAAGATGTTTCAATTCCCCATCTTAAAGCATAAAGCTGTTTTAATTTTTCAAGAGGGTATTGTTCCTTATCCAAATTTGTAAGGACGGTTTCATAAGTATCTTCTGAAATTTGGAATCTTGCAATCCTAAAAGACAATCCATAAAACGAGGCTGGATCTTTATAATTACTTTTTGCAGGTAAATAGTCGAAATTCACATTGGAAGGAAGATACCGATAATGGTTCTTATCCTTTAGCAGTTCCTTTACTTCTTTTGACTGTTTCCTTGTAATGTTAAGATTTATCTTCAGATCAAAAAGCTTTTCTTTTGGAAGTTCCAGGTTGCTTTTTATACTTCCATGTCCATCTTTAATACGTATCAAGAAGTACCAGCCCTTTTCCTGAATATGTGCCATACTATTATAAGATTCATAACCCCGGTCTGCTATAATAAGAGCTTCTGGTATGGTCGATCGATCAACCATTTCCTGAAGAGCCTTATGTTCATTACAATTTTTGCTTTTCTGGATAATTGAATCTGCATAAATATGATAATCAATCTCATACAGTGCATTTAAATGTAAAAGATTATATCCTTTTTGTCCGTTGCTTCCAGGGTAATATGATCCAGTATCCCCAGGGTTTGTAGCAATTTGAATGTCTGAACCGTCAACAGCAAATATAGGCATCTTTTCTGAAAAACCTTTCGTAATTGTTTCGTTAAAGCCGTCAAATATGGAACAGAAAGCTTCAGGCTTAATCTTACTTCTCTGCTGTAAAAAAGCAGATGGTGTGGGCATTTGAGGGGAAGCGTGAAAAAAGTCTATTAATTCATTTGTAAGACTGCCGCTTCCCATACCGATAATTCCTGTTAACACTGCTTTCATAGAAATTTTCCGTTTTCGGGTAAAGTCCGTATCAGGATGAAAGCAATAGTCCTTCGGATTGTTTGCAACTTTATTGATTTCTGACATCAAAACTTTTTTAATGTGTTTCGGTTTCATATGATACCTCCCTGTAATTAAGTTTTTCTTAATTACAAGGGCCGATTTCGCTGCCTTTATTATCAATCCGTAGCGAAATCGGCCGCACACATTAATATAAATGTCAACTGTTTTCGAAAAATAAAAAGACCCCTATACCATTTCAGATATAGAGATCTTTATGCGTCATACTAACTTAATGACATTGTTCTACTACCGGCTTTTCTTTTTCAAGACGAGCCTTTTTGATAGCATCGAAGGAAGAATACTTTGATCTGATCACATCTTCCAGGTGGAAGAGCTGGTTAATGTACAGCATTCCCTGTACGGATGGCTGGGTATAATCCAGAGCCTTTCCCTTGGGAATGGCATCTGTCAGATATCTTCTGATGTGTGCCCAGCAGGCTGTGCGTTTGGCATCTGGAACTTTATTGTATCCACTATAGCCGTCACACATCAGATAACCCTTGAAGCCGTGAAGAAAATCTACGGCATTATCCCCGGCTCGGGTCTCCGAGTATTTATAGAGGATAATAGGTGGTCCTCCGTCTTCACCGCTGCGGAACAGCCACATATATGACTTGGTCTGTGCACGGCGTTCCGGTTCATGCAGAACCTGAAGTGGCGTTTCATCTGCCATCGCGAATCCTCGTTCCAGAAGTTTCCTGTGGAAGTATTCATACATAGGAAGAAAAAATGCTTCAGAATTTCGGATCACCCAGTTTGCCATAGTAGCTCTGGTGATCTCTACGCCATACTGTTTCCAGTCTTTTTCCTGACGGTAGTATGGAAGACCATTACAAAACTTCTGGTACATTACCCAGGCAACCGTTCCGGCAGAAGCCATTCCATAAAGCATATGAGCTCTGCCATCTTTTCCTTTTTTAATAATCGGAATATCCTGAAGCCTGCACTGCGGGCACTCATAGCTCTTACTGTAGTATTTATATACTTTCAGTTTTGCCGGTACAAAAACCAGTTCTCGGCGGACAAACTCTTCCCCGATTTCTTTCAGTGGGGTACCACAGACAGGGCAGAGTTTCTCTTCCTCAGAAAGTTCCAGATACTTTTTTTCAACAGGAACTCCCTTAAAACGCTCCGCATCTGTAGCTCTTGCTTTTCGCTTTTTTGCTGTTTTTTCCGGAAGAATTGTTTCAAGATCCTCTGCTTTTGCAGCCTCCGGATCCTGTTCCAGTTCAGCCTCGTTGAAAAAGTTTAACTGTCCTGGAATATTGAGAGTTCTTTTTTCGCTGGAGGTGCCAAACAGTTTTTTTCGGAGAAGGTCTATCTCTTCTTTCAGATTATCTCGTTCCTGGGTGAGAACCGCTTCCCGTTTATTGGCAGCATCGACAGTTGCCTGAAGTGTTTTTATCATCTTTTTGAGATCGTTTATCATGTCCTTCAGCTCACGGAGCTGGATATCTTTGGAACTGTCTGCCACTGCTTTTTCCTCCTGTTTCTGATGTTTCCATTATACCAGAAAACAGTGGCTTTTCCTAGCAAAACAGCGGATTTACCAGACCTTGAAAGTGCCGAAAATACAGCAAAAAGCAAGAGTTTTATGTGCATCTTTTTTACGTTGCCTTGATCGCTTTGGGCTGCTCAATATCAATGCCGGACATCAGCCAGTCGAACTCCCGCCATGTAAGATTCCGGACTTCGGATTTATTCCTTGGCCATCTGTAAGATCCCTGGGCAGTCAGTCTTTTGTAGATCATAACCATCCCGTCCGGTTCTTTAAAAATGGCTTTGATCCGGTCACATTTGCGACCGCAGAAAAGAAAGAGGGCATGGTCAATCTCCATCGAAAACTGTTCCTGGATGATCGCACATAATCCATCAATGGACTTGCGCATATCTGTTCTGCCACAGACGATATAGATCGCATCAACACTTGAGATATCCGCTAACATAACGACTCCTTAAGCGTATCCATAAGCATCTTCAGAAGTAACGGTTTGATCTCATTACTCATTCGTATAAGCAATCCGTCTGCTTCGATTTCAATCGTATGTGAATTGTCAAGGTGCATAGGTCTGTTTCCATTATCTGGGATCAGTCCTGCCGGAGAAGACTCCGGTTCTATAGCAATCTGGACTACATCCTGTTTATGGGATGTAAGGTCAAGAGTGCTGGCTTTGGGGGCTGGATCCGGTATCTGACAGGCTTTTTTGCGGAGACGGGTAACTGCATTGTAAAAACAGCTGGGAGATATCCCATGCTCATTACACCATGCAGCATCTGTCAGGCCGCTTTGTCTGCATTCGGTTACCAGTTCCATCCATTCGTCCAGGGAACGCCCTGGAGCACGTTTCTTACTCATAATGAAACCTCCAAATGTAGTAAATTTCTACATCCTATCAAGCGGAGTGTAGTAAAAATCTATTTACTATCATTATGAGTTTAAAAACGTAGACAGTAAAGCTACCCAAGATTTAAGCGCTTACCAGTAATTTTGGAAAAAGCTTTATGCCGCATGGCTTCTTTGAGTGCGGATGATAGAGCTTTTTTTGTGTTTTGCGAAATCAGTTCATTTTTCAAAAATCAATCCTCCTCTTTAACTTCTTATTATAAAACCCGAGAATGAAAAATCAATAGATAAAATCAGACATATGTACAACAAGTGCTATTTATTAGTCAATTATTATGCGTATGTCTAATATCGAACATAAGACTGTAAACTGTATATTTTTTATTTTCTAAAATGAAAGTATAGTTAGTACCGCAAAGAGTAAGAAATAAATTTACAGGAGGAAAAGAGCATGATCATATGTATAGGAAGAGAATTTGGAAGTGGAGGACATGAAACAGGTAAATTAACAGTGGAAAAACTCAGGGAAATATATTAGACCAGGGAGGAAATTATGACAAAGCAGGCTTTTCGCGTGGTTATGAAAACATCAATTGGAGAACGGTGTGGAGTTTTGACCGCCGAATGGGAAGATACGGAGATCCATGGGAATCTGGAAATTTTAGATCATGCGAACACTTTTAGTGGAGAAATAGATGTCGATGGGAACTGTTGTATAAAAGGAGAGCTTTGGTCATTGGTTCGTATGATTCCTTACATTGCTATGGGAACTATTTCTGAAAAAGGTATGAATCTTACGTTGGATGCAGGAAGAAATATATTTGAAATGGTTGGAGTGCCATTTCTTGAAAAGGAGATGTAAATTGTGAGAAAATTTTATAGACATGTTGTAAAACACAGGAAAAGTATATTGATTTTTTTCTTGTTTTTTGCAGTGCTGTGTGGATTTCTAAAGAATATGGTATCTGTCAATTATGATATGAATGATTATCTGCCAGAAGATGTGAAATCTACTGTTGCATTGAATTTGATGGAACAGGAGTTTGATGGGGGAATCCCCAATGCACGTGTTATGATCAAAGATGTGTCGATACCAGAAGCTCTTGAGTATAAAGAAAAATTAGAAGAAGTAAAAGGTGTTACAGAAGTGACCTGGCTGGATGATGCGGTGGATATTACTGTTCCGCTGGATACGTTAGATCAGGATACTGTAGAACCTTATTATACAGACCGAAATGCTTTATTTACGGTGACTATACAGGAAGAAAGCAGGATACAGGCAGTCAAGGATATACGTGAGATTATAGGCGATGAGAATGCAATGTCCGGAAGTGCGGTTTCCACAGCTACGGCAACAACAAATACTGTGTTGGAAATCAAGAAAATAACAGGAATTGCAGTAATGCTTGTTCTTTTAATCTTAATTTTGACAACCGGATCATGGGCAGAACCGTTTATTATACTGATTGGCCTTGGAGTTGCAATCATCATTAATGGAGGAACCAATCTGATTTTTGGTGAAATATCTTTCGTGACCAATGCGGCAGGAAGTGTTCTGCAGTTGGCGGTATCTCTTGATTATTCTGTGTTTTTGATTCATCGGTTTGAAGAATGCAGAAAAGAAACAGCAGATGAAAAGGAAGCAATGATCGAAGCACTATGTAAATCTACCAATTCCATTTTGACTAGTGGTCTGACAACCGTAATCGGTTTTGCAGCACTTATTTTTATGAGATTTCGGATTGGACCGGATTTAGGACTGGCATTAGCAAAAGGAATAGCATTGAGCTTGATTATTGTTTTTGTTTTTATGCCTTCGTTAATCCTAGCTTCCTACAAATATTTGGACAAAACGAAGCATCGTCCATTTGTACCGAGCTTTAAGAAATTTGGAAAATTTGTAAATAAAATAACATTGCCAATGGTATGTGTATTCCTTGCAGTGCTTATTCCAGCTTATCTGGCTTCCAATGCCAATGATTATAATTATGGATCGTCAAAAATATTCAACGAAGAAACACAGCTGGGGCGTGATATTGCGGATATTGAAGATGTGTTTGGGCAGCGTGATACCTATGTACTGCTAGTACCTCGCGGAGATACAGCAACAGAAACAAAACTGTCGAATGCATTGAAAGAATTTCCACAGGTTGACAGCATCATTTCTTATGTGGATCTGGCAGGTGCAGAGATCCCTTTGGAATATTTAGATCAAGATACCTTATCGAAGTTAATGAGTGATCATTATAGCCGGATGGTTTTGTCTGTAGATGCTTCTTATGAAGGAGAAGAAACATTTTCTCTTGTGGAATCTATCCGAGATACTGCGGAAAAATATTATCCAGGTAATTGGTATCTGGCAGGGGAAGGCATCAGTACCTATGATCTGATGGATACAGTAACGGCTGATATGTTTAAGGTGAATCTGGTTGCTATTGCTGCTGTATTCCTGGTACTTTTATTTACCATGAAATCCATTGCCCTTCCGGTAATTTTGGTATTAAGTATTGAAACTGCAATTTGGATTAATATGTCCTGTCCGTATTTTATGAATCAGAGGATTTTCTATATCGCATACCTGATAATAAGTTCGATACAGCTTGGAGCAACGGTGGATTATGCGATATTGATGACAGACAGGTATAAGGAAAATCGACAAATGCTGAAGAAAAAGAATGCACTGTGTCAGACCATTTCAGATGTTACGGTATCCATTATCACATCTGGTCTTGTTCTTACATTCGTAGGATTCTTGCTTGGATATATTTCGACCAATCAGCTTTTAGCACAGTTGGGAATCTTTATTGGAAGAGGGGCAATTTTTTCACTGCTAATTGTGTTATTTGTTCTTCCAGGATTGTTATTCCTGTGCGATAAGTTGGTAACAAAAGAAAGACAGAAAAAAAAGAGAATGACTCACAAGGAGGTAGCTTTAAATGAAAAAAATTAATACAAAAAGAGGAATGTCTATCTTGTTAACGGCAACAATGGCAACGTCCATATTTCCGATGTCTGTATTTGCTTCAAAACAGAATACGGAAAAAGAAGAGGTTGTTTATGTTAATCTGAATGAAAATGGTGAAGTAAAAGAAATCAATGTGGTGAATATTTTTGATACGGAGAAAAAAGGAAAAATTGTTGACTATGGCAATTATGAAAGCACACGTAATATGACTACGACAGATAAAATCGAAAGCTCTGGTGATGAAATAGAAATCAATGCCTCAAAAGAAAAGCTGTATTACGAAGGGAAACTAAAAAGCACAGAAATGCCATGGAAAATAGAAGTGCATTATTATATAGATGGCAAAGAATATTCTGCGGATGAACTGGAAGGTAGAAACGGAAAAGTAAAGATTACAATCAGCATTAAGGAAAATGAATCCTATAAAGGTGATTTTTATGACAGTTATGCGTTACAGACTTCCTTATCACTTGATACGGATAAATTTAAAAATATCGAAGCACCAGCCGCAACGATTGCGAATGTAGGAAAGAATAAGCAGCTTACCTATACCATTTTACCGGGGAAAGGAGCCGAGATTGAGATTAATTCCGATGTAACAGGATTTGAATTAGATGGAATCTCCATTAATGGAATCCCGTTAAATTTGAATGTGGAAGTAGATGATGAAGAGCTTATGGATAAGGTAGATGAATTGCTGGACGCCATTGAAAAAGTGGATGATGGTACAGGAGAAGTGAAGGATGGTGTATCTGAATTAAAAGAGGGAGCGGAAAGTGGACTGCAAAGCGGTGCACAGAGTCTTGACCAAGGTGCGTCACAGCTTCAAAGCGGTGTAGGAGCATTGGAAAGCGGAGGCGAAGCACTGACATCCGGAGCAAAATCATTATCGGAAGGTGCTGCTTCTTTGGATAGTGGAATCCAAAGCCTGAATAGTGGAATCAATCAGGTACAGGCGGGATTGGATGCTTTAAACAATAATTCGGGAGAGCTTACGGAAGGCTCCTTGAAAATGAAACATGCACTGGAACAATTACAGACTGCTTTAAATGGAGTTTCTGTTTCAGCGGGAGAACTACAGAAATTGTCGGAGTCTTCCTCTGCAATCAAAACAGGAATTGATACGCTTGCTACAGGAACTGCAAATCTCCAGACAAAAATTAGTTTTGAAGCATATAAGGCAGTTATGGCACAGAACGGAGTGGATATTGATGCCTTACAGTCTGACAATGCACAGACAATCGATTCTCTGAACAATTTACTCGGTCAGGTTGCAACTTACGAAAAAATACTAAGTGACATGGGTATATCCACAGATGCAATTGCACCGATTGAAAACCAGTGTGTAGCTCTTGCAAATCAGTTGATTACCTTATTGAATGAAAATAATGCGGCAATTGAAGGTATGAATTCTTATTTGAATGGAGTACAGCAGGGAGCAGCAAGTCTCACTGCAGGTGCGGAAGAACTGAAAACAAATTACAGTAATTTTGATACGGCAATTCAAACGCTTGTGAATACATTGACAGATTTGATTTATCAGATGACAGAGCTAAAAGATGCGGTTAATGTTTTGGTTGAAGAATATGAGAAACTGGATACAGGTTTGAATTCTTATACGGATGGTGTGGCACAAGTGGTTGCAGGATATGAGCAGCTGGCAGAGGGAGCAGGAAATTTGGCAGAAGGAAGCAATACCCTGAAAAATGGAAGTACTTCCCTGTATGGAGGAACGAAAGACCTTCTGAATGGAATTGTGAAATTATATGATTCCACAGGCACATTAAAAGATGGAACCGGGAAATTAGACGAAGGTGTTGCGGAATTAATTACCGGAATCAGCGCACTTTATGATGGTACGGGAGAGCTAAAGGATGGAACGGAAGAACTGAGAACAAAGACCTCCGATGCAGACACAGAGATTGAGGATAAAGTAGATGAATTGCTTGATACAGTATCCGGAGGAGATTCAGAAGTAACTTCTTTTGTATCAGAAAAAAATACAAATATAGATAAGGTACAGTTTGTGATAAAAACAGCGAGTATTACAGAAGATGAAACAGAAGAAGTTGTAGAAACAGAGGATACTTCTATGAATGTACGGGAAAAATTTTTGGATTTATTCGGTCTGTATAAGAAAAATTAAAGCATCAAATTTACTGAAATAGAGACTGCAAATGCTACCTGGTATGAATATTCTCTATTTCAGTAAAAATGTTTTATTATATTAAGCTTAAAAGGGATTTAATAACACAAAATAAGCCTTTGACAAAAGACCATTTTTGACCACCTTTTGCAATCACTTTTCCGTCTCAGACTTCGTATCATGCCTCTTTTATGTGACAAAATTTGATATTTTTGTAAAAAACAGGTTTTTATGCAATCTGTCAGTTATCTAATAATACTTCTTATGGTTACAGTTCGCTTTCCAGACGGCTATTGCTGGTATTTTCTATTGCATCTGTTCACTCATCATAAAAAGTATCTTGTAAAGGAATTCCATTAATGTTAAGATAGAATCAGATAAAAGTACTTTCACATTCATCAATCGAAAATGCCAGGAGGTGATTGCTGTAAATGGCTGATGAAAACACCCTATTGAACAGTGATTTAGAGTCACGCTACGAAAAATACAAAGGCATTATTAAGAATTTTACACTCATGAGTGATATATTTATGCGAAACGTGTTCAAGAAAAGAGAATGTCTGGAATATGTTTTGCAGGTCATTATGGAGAAACAAGATTTACACGTGATTGATCAGATAATCCAAAAAGATTATAAAAATTTGCAGGGACGCTCCGCAGTAATGGACTGCGTTGCCAGGGATTCCACAGGCAAACAATTTGATGTGGAAATCCAGCAGGATAATGAAGGAGCTTCCCCAAAAAGAGCCCGGTACCATAGTGGACTGATGGATATGAATACCCTAAATCCCGGACAGGATTTTGAGGAACTGCCGGAAAGCTATGTAATTTTTATTACCAGGGACGATATTCTTGGATATGGACTTCCCATTTACCACATTGACCGGCAGATCAAAGAACTGAACGAGGCTTTTCATGATGAAGCACATATCATATATGTAAATTCCAGGAAGCAGGATGATACAGAACTGGGAAGACTGATGCATGATCTACACTGTAAAAAGGCAGATGAGATGCACAGTCCGATTCTTGCAAAACGAGTATATGAATTGAAGGAGACACAGAAAGTCCAGCTAATAAATGTCAATAGAAAATGAAAAAAATTTTTCTTAAAAAAAGGGTAGGCTGCCCCCTTGGTGAATATATCGTTCTTTTGCAAGATATTGATTCGTTGGATTTACAGTATTTTATGCAGCTATGTCGCATTTAGCAGCATTGTATTGTTTGATGTGCTCTTGTGGAGTGATGATTTCAAAAGGTTTGTTGTCTCTTAGTATTGCAAATATCATGTTGCATACTTTATGTGAAACGGCTCCCATTGCTACGAGCTTTGGTTTTGAATCACATTTCTGGAGATAGTATTCACGAAGAACTGGATTTTTAGCTTTTCCATTACGGGAGATACTGATACTTTGCAAGGCTAATGTGTGAATCACACGCCTGGCAATAGAAGAACCACGCTTAGACATTTGAACCTTGGTGCCTTCAAATTTGCCGGATTGTTTCACAGCAGGATCAAGACCAAAATAAGCGAAAAGCTGTTTTGGTTTTGAAAATGCTGAAAAGTCACCAATCTCACCCATGATGGATACAG
>OGEO01001873.1_pt1 | contig 11056 bp, 9 predicted proteins | sample 1570661 | NCBI WGS metagenome assembly OGEO01 (sample SAMEA2582142, study PRJEB24529) | metagenome | biome: Human gut stool | place: China | collected 2011
TGCCGAAGATAGTTCGCTGGAAACGGCGCGTGAAAATAGGTAGTCGCCGACTTGAGTTATCAGAATGAAGAAACCGCATTCTGATAATATGCACCTCTAGCTCAGTTGGTAGAGCAACTGACTCTTAATCAGTGGGCCCAGGGTTCGAGTCCCTGGAGGTGCACCAGATATTGAACGTCAAATCGTAAGATTTGGCGTTCTTTCTTTATGTAGGAAAGCGGCTGCACACTTTCTGCACACCGTTTGCACATTTGCCCGAATCAGGGGCTTTTCTGCGCAAGGTTTGCACAGCCTGCTTTCCTTTGCATAAAAAGAAGAAATTTTAGGCGAACAAGGCTCTCGTCAATTCTCTGCGTTCGTCTGCGTCCATCAGCCGGATGGCTTCAAGGATCTCCCTGCCGGAGATTTTTGTTGCCGCCGGCTTTTCATTTTGCCGGGGCTGGGATGCTGCCGAGGTCAGGTCTTGGGAATAGAAGTTCGCTTCGATCTTCTCGGTCAGCTCCAACCGGGGCTTGTCCTGCGTGTGGGCATAGGTGTCCATCAGGACAGATGCCGTTGCATGACCTGTGTTGCCCTGCACCGACTTGAAGTCGCCGTCCGACTGCAAGAGCTGGTAGGTGGCACTGGAGTGCCGCAGGCCGTGGAACACGATCTGTTCAAACTCCGGGTGCTCGGCTCTCCACAGGCGGTACCACTTTGTCAGCAGCTCCGGTGCGATGGGCAAGCCGTCCGGGAGCCGGAACAGCTGACCGCAGTTGCTGTACTTCTCTGGGGCGTTCTGCTCGTCCTGTTTGAGCTTTTCAAGCCATGCAAGAAGCTCCTCTTTCAAGGGCTTGGTCATATACAGGATGCGGTTGGACTTCTTGGTCTTTGGCTTTTTCAGGATGAGGGAGGACTTACTGCCCTCACGCCTGTCTGGAAAGGTGTAGTAGACCTGCTTGGGGTCGAGCTTTTCCAGAGCGTCCTTGTTGGCTCTCTGCATGGTCTTGCTGACCGAGATGGTACCACGCCCATCGGCGACATCAAAGTCCAGATCACTCGGCTGCAAGCCGAGAATTTCGCCCTCACGGAGCGAAAGGATCATGCTCATGTGCACCGCCAGATGCAGGGCAGGGTTCTCGATGGTCTGCAAGGCTGCCAGCATGGTTTTCTCGTCCCAGATGGTGCGTTCCTCGATGTTGACCTTGGGGGCATCACGGGGCAGGGGAATCTTGTGGATCAAGTCCCATTCCACCGCATAGGAAAATGCGGTCTTGAGCAGCGTGTGGACTTCGTGGATAGAGGTGCTGGACAGCAGCCGCTTCTTTTGCTTGTCGGAAAGCTTCTGTTTCACACCGTGCACATACTGCCCGCAGGGGGTCTTGGCAAGGGTAGCATAGAACTTTTCAATGTCGTAGGTTCGCAGCTCCTGCACCTTGCGATTGCCGATATAGGGCACGATAAGGTTCTGCACCATCGCCACGGACTGGGTGTAGGTCTTGGGTGACCACTTGTGTTTGGTGGACTGGATCGGAATCCACTTGTACAGCATTTCCTCGACCGTTATGGTGTCGGGAACAAGGAACGTGCCGTCCAGCAGTTCTTTCTCGACCGTGATTTTTCGCTCCTGCGCCTCCTTCCTGGTCTTGAAACTCTCCCAGCCCTCGCAGGGCTTGCCGGAATGGTCTTTGTACTTATAACGGACGGAGTAGGAATCTCCGCGCTTCATACTTCGTATGCCTAGTAGTGTGCGCTCCGCGCAGATATATTTTTGCCTGCTGTGGCAGGCATTGGCATGATAGATGCCATAGATTACCTCCCTCAGACCGCCGCAAACCAGTTGTCGAAGCTCTGCTTGTTTACCCGGATACTGGTGCCGATGCGTAGTACCCGGAAATCCTTCGTGGTGTTGCACAGGTTGTACGCCGCACGGGGAGAAATCGCCAAAAGCTGGGCGATTTCCTCTACCCGGTAAACAAGGGGTTCGAGCTTGGCTGTTTTGGTCTGGTCAGAAGATTCTGTGGCAGGGGATTTGTCCGAAGTTTCGTCAGAAATCGCTTGAGATTTCTGACAGAAAATTCGCATGGAGCAGGATGCTCCTGACGCTTTCATTGTAACCGGGTTCGAGTCCTTTTGCAAGAACTTATTCGTATAATCTTTAGATTTCACATCTTCGGTCATGTCAGGCCGATTCAAATTCATAGGCAGACCTCCAATTCCTTGTAACCGAACGCCTGTAACCGGGCAGGAAAACTCTCTTTTTCTGCACACAGGGCACCCGGTGGGCTTTATACTTTTTCTTATCTTTTTAAGGTTACATGGTTACAGAAAGCGGAAAACGCAGCAGTTATGCGGCTTTTGCGCTGTAACTGGGGTGTAACCGAATCTGTAACCAGACGTGTAACCTGTGTCCATCAGAAGGGAAAGCCAATCTGCTGGGCTTCCGCATCCGTTATTTCGGAGAAATCTTCAGCCCCGGTTTCGGGGCTGGTTACGCGCTCCCAGCCTTTCTGAACACCGTACTTCGGGTAACGCTTGGCGGTCTTGTGCGCCTGCCAGCCTTGAATATCGCCGCGCGAAATTCCTGTGTTCATGATCTCGCAGATAGCACGGGTCTCCCACTCTGCCGGGATGTTGGTGTTGCCCAGTGCCTCCGCATAGAGCTGCTTGGAACACACCCGGTCACCCGTGTAGTCCTTCAGAAAGGCGTAGATCATGCCAGCCTGCGCATCCTCCTGCATGAAGTCCTGCTGATGGGCTTGCAGGGTTTCCTGCATGGCAGGGCTGAACGCCAGCTTATAATCGCCGCTGTTGTAGATGGTCATAGCTTCTGCCCAAAGCTGGTCGATATAGGTGCGAGATTCCTCCTCATTGTCCAGAATGTGGACTTCGGCCAGTTCAGCATCCACCGGGATGGGGATAAAACGTCGGTTGCCCGTGCGGTCACGGGGCAAAAAATCCTGCCGATTGGTCGTGCCAGCAAAGACGCACTGGCGCAGACGGTCGGCAGGATGGGTCTCGTAGGGGACTTTATAGGTTTCCTTTTGCTTGCTGAGGAAACTCTTGATCTCCTCGATGCTTTTGGCATTGGCGGTGGCGATCATCTCCGACATTTCGATGATCCAGTGACCTTGCAGCTTGCGGTATACGTTGTCATCGTCCAGCCGCCGCAGGTCATCCGAGAACCACTCGTCCTTGACTGCCAGCAGCCGAAAAAAGCTGGACTTTCCCACACCTTGCCCGCCCACCAGACAGAGCATGGTCTCAAATTTGCATCCCGGCTGGAACACCCGCTTGATGGCTCCCAGCAGGAAAATTTTCATCGCTTCGCAAGTGTACTCGTCCTCCGCAGCACCGAGAAAATGGTGCAGGACGTGGGCTATCCGTTCCGTGCCGTCCCATTGCAGGCCGTTCAGGTAATCCCGGATGGGATGATAACGGTTCTCGTTGGCAACGATGCGGATAGCAGATTCGATCTTCTTTTCACTGGAGATGCCGTATTTCTCCATTCTCCGCAGGATATACTTCATGTCCGTGTCGTTCAGTGTCTTGCCGGAGCGGGGCCAGCCCACAGGCTTTACGATGTCGATGCGCTCACTCAACAAGTTCAGCCGGATGGCATCGGCAAGCACATGGTCGTTCTGCAAAATCGTGATACAGTTCTGAATCGTCCGCTGAATTTCGCCATTGGAGTGCTTGGTCAGCATTTCTTTCACATCGGTAACGGTTCGGGGAGCACGTTCTTCGTTGACTTCTTTGCTCAATAAACATCACCTCGTACTGTTATTGAAAACGATTTTCTGACTTTTCCGCAGTTGAAAGTGCAGATGGATTCCGCTGCGCCTGTTCTGCCTGCAAGCGGTTCAGCAGTTGCAGAACGGAATCCCGTGCTTTCTCCTTGACCTGCTCCTTGCCTTTCTGCCGAACTTCCGGCTTCAGGAGCTTCTCCTGCAAGCGGGCAGCGGTGGTCTGCATGGTCTTGAGGAACTTGTCCAGCACGCTATCCAGATGTTTTGCGGTGTACTCCCGTGTGGACTGCGGAGCCTTGCGCTCCGGGGACAGCACCCACTTTTTCGTGTCCTCGATCATCCGCATATCTTCCTTCCGGGTCTCGGTGCGGACGGTCTCTGTCACCACTTCTACCGCCTTGTCGTAGGCTGCTGCTGAAACATCTTCCAGCAGGGTCTCCATATCCGATACTTTCAGGGTCAGCTCATCCAGTCTGTTCTGCTGGGCGGAAAGCAGCTCCTTCTGCTTGGCAAGGATGAAGTCCTGTTTTTCCAGATATTTGCGGTTGCCGTATTCCGCTTCTTCCTCCAATTCCAGACCGTGCCGCTTTGCAATCTCAAACAGCATCTTTCGACAGGCGGCATCAAAGGCGATTTTGCGGTTGTTGCGGCGGCTGAGGGGCTTGCCCGGGTCGGGCAGGTCGAAGCCCAACGCTTCCAGTGCCTTTTCCTGTTGGGGAGCTAACTCGCCATACTTGTTCTCACAGTCGAACACATGACGCTCGTGGATATGAGGTGTGCTTTCGTCCAGATGCAGTGCCCAGTCCAGCACATGAACGTGTTCACCAAACTTGGCCTTGAACTCCTCAATGAACTCAGTGACGATGTTCAGCAAGTCCTCTGCGGAAGCGTGTTCGTCCAGCGTCCCAAGCTGATAGATTGTCTCTTCCGGGCAGGTCTTGCGGCTGGACAGCAGGTCGGGAATGGAGCGGTTGCGCTCCGTGTGCCGGATCTTGGCGTTGCGCCCGTTCTGACCTTCGATAAAGGCCGTGTACCGGCTCTCGTAGAATTGCCGTTCCACATCCGAGAAGGTCGCCGCCAGATCATCTGGGTCGGGTGGAGCGAGAGCCGAGCGGAAACCGTGGAAGCAGTCCCAGTAGATGTTGCCCTTGGCTCGTTCAGGGTCGATGTGCTCACTGTTGGCAAGGTTGAAACTGCGGTCGTTGTGCTTGGGGTTGTAAGTGCCGTGGGTTCCGGCTCGTCCGTTGTGTCGTGTTAATTTCAGATAGGCATCCCTCCATTTCAACGTCTTGGCGGGGGGCGCAGCAGCTTTGCTGCTGAATCTGCCGCCTGCGGTGCGCCAGATAATACCCAGTAGGATATGACGCAGGGCATCATATCACTGGGGCAAAGGACTACGTCCTCTGCACTCCTGCTCCGGGCAAGCTGTCTCGAATGGACAGCTCGTCCGGTTTTTCAGAGGGTCATTTTGACCCTCTGATTCCGTTACGGGTAAAATCAAGTGCCGGGTGGCGGCACCTGATTTTCAACAGACCTTGCAGCGTTACGGAAAACGATGTGCTCATTTTGACCACTTGGTTTTCCGTAACAGGTCGATGAATTTCCGTTCCCGCATTCGGGAGGAGATTGAGTTTCATTTGGCAGATGCGTTACGCTTAACCAAGTGCTCATTTTGAGCACTTGCAGCATCCGCAACACGTTTTCGATAGTCTTTTTGCCGACAGGCATTGCTGCAATAACGGGCACCTGCACGTTTGGGCGTGAATTTTTCGCCGCAGCACTGGCAGACTAAATCTTGACGGCGCATTTGGCGGTATTCTCGCTGCCGCCGATTGTTGGCCTGATTGCCGCACCAGTAGCTGTGACAGTATTTCTTGGTGTAGATGGTGGTGTAGAACACCCGACCGCAGCCGCCGCAGATAAGTTTGCGGATAGCGTATCCTCCTGTGGTAAAACCCGTTTCCTCATACGATTCTTTCAAATAATCCTGATTGTTCTGCTCCCATTCTTCGTTTGTCATATACATGGAGATACCCCTCCTTTCACTGGCGTTACGGAAAAACAATGTGGTCAATTTGACCACATTATTTTCTGGTAACTGAGGAATCAACGTTTAGCCGTTCTCCCTGCATGGCTTTCCTGCCCCCTTCCGGCGGCGTTTTCCGGCTCTCCCTTGCGGGGTCATCGCCGGGTATCCCATGCAGACGGTCATGCGGTTTTCAAGGTTCGTTGCTGATTTGGTAATAAAAAAATCGCCACACAACAACCTGAACCTGACCATCCCTTCTGGGATGGCCTTGGTTCGGGTTTGCTATGTAGCGATAGAAAGTTAAAAACTTGCTCCGGCTCCTTCGGGAGCCGAGCTGGAACTCTAAGTAAATATGTTATATTAAATTGTTGGGATAGATTACCACAAAAATCGCAGTGTGTCAACAAAAAACTTTGAAGATGTGCTGATTTCGGCAGCTTGCAAGAAAAAACAATGAAAACTTTGGCAAAAAGAGAGAGGGCCGGACGCTGCCAGCCCTCTTGACAGGAGCAGATACGCAGGTTTCTGCTTTATGCCCGCACATCCTCCCGGCGCAAAAGCAGCCATGCCAGAAGGAACATTGTCCCCAGCCAGAAGATGCAGCTGAAGGCAAACAGCCCGTAGCTGCCAGCCAGAGCATCCGCACTTTTGTTGGAGTTCATACCCAGCTGCATCAGTGAATAGGGCCACAACAACCCATGACCCTTGGAGCTGATAAAAATGCCGGTAATGCCGCCCAGCAGACCCAGAAAAATAGGCACGGCAAAGCTGCGGATGACCATGGCCATCACCAGCTGTGCGGCAATAACAGCCAACGCACCCAGCAGTCCCCGCAGTAAAAACAGCGGTAAGGTGACTGGCGGCAGCCCGGGCAGATGGGCAAATACCTTGCCGCAGAACACGAACAGCGCGAACACAAAGCCGTGGGTCAGCAGCGCCAGCTTTGTCACCACCGCAAACTTTGCTGCAAACAGGTCCAGCGGCGGTACAGGGCTTGCCATGATAAGGTTCCAGTTGTGCCCCAGATGTTCCAGCCGCCACAAGTAGGTAGCATAGGTGGCTACCATGGCAGGGAAGAAGAGCATGGAATAAAACAGGGTGTGCTGGGTCCACAGGCTATACCAGCCGTCGGTGAGGATCTCAAGATTTTGCAGATAATTGAAAGTACCGTAGGTGGCCGAAAGAATGGGCAGCACAAAGAACATTGCCCAGATGGGAGATGCGTGGAGTTTGCGGTTCTCCGCAAGAATACAGCGTTTCAGCATGGTTTTATACCTCCTCGTCCTGTACCTTGCGCCACGCAAGGGCAAACAGCACAGCGCCCAGCGCAAGGGTGAAGGCCAGCAGCCCCCAGTTGAAGGGGCGGGTGCCGTAGGTGACGGTGTGGGTAGCCTTGTCCCAGTTCGCCACTTCGTAGGCGCTTAGAGGGATGTAGTACCCAAAAGGCACAAAGTAACTGGCAAGCGGCGGCATAAAAGCAGAGAACAACCCCACCAGCGCCCCTACAATGCCCACGCAGAGCGCCGGCAGGGGATTGCCTACCCATAGCATCAGCAGAAATTCTCCAAAGAAGAGCATTGTGTCCACAGCCAGCGTGCAGACGAACAGATAGCATAGCTGCCCAGTGGGAAAGGTTTCGGTATAACCATGGACACGCCCCAGCACCGGAACACAGGCCAGCTCCAGCACCGTGACCAACAGCACCTCCAGCACTCCAAAGACCGCCTTGCCTGTAAACAGGCTTCGGCGGCTCTGCAGGGTGTAGAGCAGCTTGGCGGTGTTGCCTTTGATCTCCATATCCCACAGCCGGGAGGCCAGCACTGCCATCATCACCGGCATCAGAATGGCTTCAATGACGGGCAGGCTGTAAAGCAGGGCGCTGTAACCGTTGGCAAGCTCCTCCGGGTCTGCCGGAGCAAGGCCGCCCACCCACAGAACGACAATGCCGGGGATGAGCAGGCAGAGAGCAAGGTCATGCCTACGGTGAGCTTTTTGCAGTTCTGCACGGAAAGCTGCCATCTTACGCCACCTCCCCGCTGGTCTGGGTCAGACTGAGGAAGATGTCCTCAAGGCTCTTTGTCTGCGCAGTCAGTCCAACTACGCCCACGCCGCTTTCGGCAAGGGTACAGACCAGTGCCGCCAGCGCTTCGTCCGGCAGCGGGGGAAGCTGCAGGGTGTCCGGCTGGTCTGCCGGTGCGGTGGCTTTTACTCCCTGCTGCTGCAGAACGGCTGCGGCTTTGGGTGCGTCCAGCACCCGCAGCAGAATGCCGCCCCGGCTGTGCTTTTGCAGCTGCTGCAAGGAGCCCTCGAACAGCAGCCTGCCGTGGTTCAGGATGCCCACCTGATCCACCATCTGCTCGATCTCGCCCAGCAGGTGGCTGGAGATCAGCACGGTGGCTCCGGTGGTCTGCGGCATGGAAGCAATCAGACTGCGCATCTCCTGAATGCCTGCCGGGTCCAGACCATTCGTAGGTTCGTCCAAGATCAGCAGCTTGGGGCTGCCCAGCAGTGCCATGGCAATGCCCAGCCGCTGCTTCATGCCAAGGGAATACTGCCCCACCTTCCGGTCAGCGTCTTTGGTCAGGTGCACGATCTCCAGCACCCGGCTGATGTCCTTCCGGTCCACGTCTTTCAAGTCAGCCACGATGGAAAGGTTTTCCCGGGCGGTCAGGTGCAGGTAACCGGAGGGGGATTCGATCAGGCTGCCGGTCTGCCGCAGCAGGGCAATGCGGTTTGCTTCGTTCAGGGTGTGCCCCAGCAGTTCCACACTGCCGCCGGTGGGGTGTACAAGCCCCAGCAGCATCTTCATGGTGGTGGATTTGCCCGCACCGTTGGGGCCTAAAAAGCCGTAAACACAGCCCTCCGGGACAGTCAGGTTCAAATGATCCACCACCGGACGGCCATGGTAGCTTTTGCAAAGGGCATGGGTCTCGATCACAGGTTTCATAAATGGTCTCCTTTCGCATTCATGGATTTCGGAACGATGCCAGAATACACCCGCTGCCTTAAACTGACCGGAAGCGCAGCTTAAATTCCCCTTAAATTTGCAGGCGTTTTCCGCCGCGGTGCAAAAAGTGTGGTATAGTAAAGGCGGGAAAGGAGAACTGCCCTTATGGATACCATTTATGATGCAAAGCTCCTGCTTGTGGATGACAACGCCGAGCTGCTGGCACTGCTGTGTGAACAGCTGCGGGGCGCAGGATATGGCCATATCAGAACCGCCCAAAGCTGCGCCGCTGCCCGTGTCTGCTTTGCGGCAGAGCAGCCGGAGCTGATGATCTTGGATATCAACCTGCCGGATGGGGATGGATTTTCGCTGTTCCGGGCGCTGCGGGCAAAAGCGGATGTCCCGGCGCTGTTCCTCTCTGCACGGGATGCGGATGCCGACCGTCTGTTTGGGCTGGGTCTTGGCGCAGATGACTACCTGACCAAGCCTTTTCTGATGCAGGAACTGCTGCTGCGGGTACAGCATATTTTGCAGCGGGCGTACCGGGCAGAGCTGTCCCGTACAAAACCGGCACCTTTGCAGCTGGGGGAGCGGTGCGTAGACCTGAATGATGCCACTGTTACCCTGCCGGAGGGCAAAACACTGACGCTGACCGCTACCGAGCTGGCGCTGCTGCGGAAATTGGCAGAGAACCGGGGACACATCGTTACCTACGATGCCCTTTGTGCGGCGGTCTGGGGCGCAGATTACTATGGCTACGAGAACAGTCTGGGTGTACATATCCGGCATCTGCGGGAGAAGCTGGAAGCCGAACCCGGTGCGCCGCAGTTTCTGCGGACGGTGCGGGGCATTGGCTATAAGCTGACAAAGGGGGAAGAAGCATGAAAACCTTTGTGCGCCTGATCCGGCGGTATGTGCTGGCGGCGGTGGGCATCGTTCTGCTGCTGCTGTTTTCCGGTGTTGCAGTGCTGGGCTGGCTGGGCTGGCAGGAGGGCTGCCGTCTGCCGCAGCGGGAGTATTCCTCCAGCGAGATCGCGGATTCCATGGTGGAGACCGCCGAAGGGCTTGCCTTTGGGGCAGAACGCACCCCGCAGGAGTGGATGAATGGCTACGAGTGGGCGATGGTGCTGGACGATGTGGGAAACATCCGCTGGAGCTACGGCCTGCCGCAGGAGCTGAACCATGCCTACACTCCCGGCGATATCGCCAAATTTGTCCGCTGGTATCTGGCGGATTACCCGGTGTTCTGCTGGACAGAACCCTACGGACTGTTCGTCATCGGGCTGCCAAAGGGGAGCCTGTGGAAGTACAGCATTTACAGCTCACCGGACTTTGCCTTGAGCATGGTGCGGGTGCTCCCGGCAGCAGCGCTGGGAATGCTGCTGCTGGGTCTGGTTCTTTGCTTCTGGTTGAGCTGGCGGGGGGCAAAGCGGCTGGAGACCGTGGCAAACGGTCTGGATGCACTGGCGCAGGGGCAGACCGTCCGGCTGCCTACCGACGGTTTTGCCGGGGAACTGGCAGAAAAGCTGAACCAAACCGGGGCGCAGTTGCAAGCCAAAAATGAGATGCTTTCCCGGCGGGACAACGCCCGCACCCAGTGGATCGCAGGGGTCAGCCATGACGTGCGCACCCCGCTGGCGCTGATCTTAGGCTGGGCGGAGCAGCTGGAACAGGATGCACTTTTGCCGGACAGCTCCCGGCAGAAAGCGACCGGCATCCGCACCCAGTGCGAAAAGCTCCGCACCCTCATTGATGACCTGAACCTGACCAGTAAGCTGGAATACGGTGCCCAACCCTTGCGCCGGAAAGACCTCCGGGCAGGGCCGCTGTTCCGGCAGCTGGTGGCGCAGTTCTGTGAAAGCCCGCTGGCAGAGCACTGCGAGATCACACTGGAACAGGAAGATCCGGCAGAGCAGACAGTGCTTTCGGTGGATGAGGCACTGCTGGCACGGCTGCTGGAGAATCTGCTGAACAACAGCGTCCGGCATAACCCGAAGCCGGTGAACATTACCGTGCACACCCGGCGGGTAGGGGAGCGCTTTTGCCTGACCGTGGCAGATGACGGCATCGGCTATCCGGCTGCCGTTCTTGCGGCGCTGAACGCTGCGGAGCCTGCCGAAAATGCGCCCCATATCCTTGGCTTATATGTAGTGCAGCAGATCGCCGCCGCCCATGGCGGCATGGCAGTGTTTGGGCAGAACACCCCCTGCGGGGCAAAAACAACGGTCTGGCTGCCGGTAAAATAAAAAATGTGAACCCTCTAGGTATTTCCACCCAGAAAGATCCACATAGAAAACGCTGCTTTGGATTTATAAGAGATCGCAGTTGTCCAAATCCCTGCCATGAATCGTA
>OGEO01001885.1_pt1 | contig 10988 bp, 15 predicted proteins | sample 1570661 | NCBI WGS metagenome assembly OGEO01 (sample SAMEA2582142, study PRJEB24529) | metagenome | biome: Human gut stool | place: China | collected 2011
TAGAATGCTTTAACGAAAAGCTTTCGTAAATTTGCACTTGCTATTTGAATTCGCCTATCCAATTGTTCATAACGGTATGTTTAAAAGAGTGCAAAACATATAGGCGCATCGTCAGGTAAGTGATCGAACTGCTCTGCTGTCAAAGGCTGCTTGGTCTTGGGATTCATCATAATGATCTTACCCTCGTTACTTCTCGATGCAGCCACTTTGCTTGGGAATTGATTTTTCATTGTCACAAATTTTAAATTCAAAAAATGAGTTGCCTTTCTTGGATTGTATCATAAGGGTATCTTGCTTACGCAAGACGTTGGTAAATGAATGAAGCGATGTACGTCCTCGGTGCCATCGTACTATCGAAGACAGATAGATATTGTATATCTTGTCTAAATTCATACGACAAGCGTCTATGTCCCTTTGTGGCTCATAGACATCCGGGGGAACGGACAACAGGAAGTGTGTTACCCATGGCATGTGCTTGGGGGTATGAAATATCCGCTTGACCTGATACATCGTCTACTGCTCTTTAAGATAGTTCATTACTTCATTCAAGGAGTAGCGGAGATCCGTCCCCACCCGGAAGTGTGGCAGCTTATTGCTGTTCCGTCGGATCCACGTTACCGAGATCCCTGTCCGCTGAGACAACTGCATGGTTGTTAAGATCTCGTCCTTGCTATAGTCCTTGGGCAGAAGCTTCACGATCTCCTGTGCTAACAAGTGTACTTCGAACTTGTTCATAAGGCGTTTTAATTTGTTGCTACTTTAACAAAATAGTGTAGTCCCCGGCCGAGTAGAGCGCAACAGTTCTGATGTTTGTAGCGGAGAACAAAGTTCTCAAACTGCTCTTTTCTGCTTGACAGGTAATCTAAGATAGATGGTCTAACAGCATCGCCATAAAAGTGTATGTCTACTGTAAAGGGACTAGGGATAACAAAGATATTCTTGCCTTCTATGTACAACTTCTTAGCCTTCAATACACTCACCCGTTGTAAGCGCAAGTCTTTTGAAATTTGATAAATGTATTGCATATTGTTATCTGTTTTAATTATTTGAACAAGATGGATTCTAAGATCTCTGTAAAGTCCGTCAACTCCAGTAACTCTTTCCGTGTGCACCATAAGAAGACGTCATTATTGTCGATTATCTTACCGTCACATGAAAATGCTGGAGATCCATCATCCTTCCATCCGCAGAACCTAGCTTCATTAAACATCCATCCTTGTCGGCCTAAAAAGACGATGTTACCACCTTCTCTGTAATCTTTCAGTTCTTCTGCTCTGTGCCATTTCAGCTTATTCATAATCATATTCTTTATTAGAGTTATGTTATGCCCACCACATTGGAGCGGTGGGTAATTGTTATGCTTCCTTGATAAGTTTTATTCGCACATCGTCGGGACGGAAAGTTCAAACCGTGAGAGCCTTATCTTTGTTATCGACGAATCTGTCAGTGAAGGCGAAGAAGCAGGCTCGTACAACACAAAATCTGAACTTGTTGAAGATTCATTTACGACGGAAGCGCTTCTTGAAGAGTAAGCCCAGTAGCTCCACCTGAATCTCTTTAGAGAAGGTTTTGAACTTCTCTATCATCTCAGCGTTTAGAACTTCCTCAGCGTGAGATCGCATATCTCCATCGTTTCTGTCGAGATATACAGACAGGTCGTGATCAAACTGCTTAATTTTGTTCTCGAAGAACATTTCTGTACTTTTTCCCATAATTTCTTTCTTTTAATGTTTAGAATGTGGCCCAAAGTTCACGACGGAAGGTATAAGCCTCCTTGAAAGTTTTGAAAGTGGCCAAGACCCGGTGTCCATACCAAAGCACCACACTCTTCATGGGATCACCGCAAAATGTCCGGGAGATGGGGAAAACCTTACAAGCTTTCCAACCATACTCTTTCAATATCCCCACATGACGCAAGGCATCCATCTTACTGATGCTCTTCATGTTGTTTACTGTTGTTTCCATATCAAAGTATATTAAAGTTGAACTTTAAATTATTTATATCGGCATTCCAGATTCATCTAGTCTTTTTCAACTTGTTGTTCTGGTTGTCCGAGCTTTTTTTTACATCGACATATCCGTCATCTCTGAGTCTTTTTCTGCGCAAAAAGGAGACAGTCCAGAACAGGCCAAAAGCAAGCAATCGGAGTAAAATCTTTCAGGAATACCCCAATCTTTGATTGAGGAAGGCTGCCTGAAAGATTTTTCTCAGATAAGGAGGAACGACTAGTGCTTGCTGTGGGCGAGGACTGTCTAACTTTGCAAGGAAAAAGCGTAAGATGATGGTTATGACCTTTGCAAAAAAGCGAGGACGGCCAAGAGACAACAATAGCATATAGGTAGAGAAAGAAGAAGCCTTGTGTGACTGAGCCACGGGAAGGAACACTAAGCTTCATAGAAGAGCGTGAAGACTGTGCCGGATCATTCCGCCATGGTCTTCACGCATATATATTGTAGATAATATTGTAACATATCAATATTATCATATTGCAATATCATAATATAGTATGATAGTAATACAATAATATAGTAAAATAGTAAGTATGTAAGATAACGATAGTGTAAGATTGTAATAACATAATAAGGTTATATTGTAGTTAGGTAATATCTTCATAACGTAATTTTGCAATATAGCAATATAGCAAAATAGCAAGTAGGTAGAGAATGCATCAGGTTCCATACAGCGTAGAAGCATGAAATAAGGGCTGTCCTTCTGGGCAGCCCTTCCGTATGGGAGTTATGGCTTACTTCTTTTTCTTATCTTTGCCGTCACTCTTGTCATCCTCCTTCTTCGGAGCTGGCTCCACCTTGGTAGCGGCGAGCTTGACGATGTTGTGTGTCTTGCCGTCCTTGTCGGTATAGGATTCTGCCTTGAAAAATCCCTCGACAGCGATCTTTGAGCCCTTCTTCAAGAGGTCGAGGGTCTTCTTGTCGTCGTTCTTGACCCAAGTCTCGATGCCTTGGATGGCGGTTGTGGTGACCTCCTGACCGTTCTTCTTCTCCGTATGCTTGACGAAGATGCCGAAGCGAGCTACGCTGGCCTTATCAAAGTTCTTCACTTCTGCGTCCTTGCAGACGAAACCTGTAATTGAGAAACTGTTCATTGCGTTCATAATCGTAATTTTTAAAGTTGATGTTTATTTTACGTGCAAGAAGGAACAAGCAAGGAAAGGTGCTAAGACAAGGGATGACCGTATTGTTTTTCACCGTAGGCGAAGAGTTTTTGGATCAGGAGCAACTGCACCCCAAAAACTTGAAAAAGAATACGAGGCAAGGCGGCAGCCGTGCCCTTGCAGTCACCGGCTTGCGTTAACTTTGCACAGGAAAATGAATGTCGACGGCTCTAAAAATGCGATGAGAACGAGAACCGTTTCATTACAGGCTAGTCAGAGAGGATGTAGAGTGTCTTAGACACATAAAGGCATAGCTTAGCTGATTCCGCTCTTGTGCATACGGGGCAAAAGAAGGCGGTCGGTCACCAAACAGGAAAAACAATGCTGAGACGGGGGAGAGAGATGACAGAAAGGCACACCTTGAAATAAGAAAGGGCGATCGCTGGAGGAAGGGATGAGGAAAGGCAGGATGTAGCCGACATAGGCAAATACGAAAACGAGTAAGTTTGTCCCAAGACGGAGGTAGCAAAGAGGATGTGTGACAAGAGTAGTCAAAGAAAGTAAGTAAATGCCGTGTCATCACGGCAGGGCTGTTCGGAAGACTGTCATAGGAAAAGCTGTATAAGGAACCATAGTCCCCACCTGTCTCCAACGCCCTTAGAGGTTGGAGACAGGTGGGGGCTCTTTAATCATTATTCATTGGTTCTATAGAATTAAACTTAAAGTACATTAGACTTCATACTTAGCCGAACACATCTGAATGAGTACCAGTGTTTAGCATTAATAAAGTTAATTCTTGGTCATTTTGCTTCCACACTAATAACCAGTCTGGGCGGATATGGCATTCCCATTGGCCTTGTCTGTTTCCTGATAAAATATGAGGATGATACTTCGCATCCACCTTCCCGTCTTTTATCAGATCGTCGATGACTATGGCAAGTTCTTCCATAGGATAGCCCCTTTTCTTGCAACGTTTGACATCTTTGTCAAAAGCATGAGTGGTAAATAGACGAAATGCCATTAGATGCCAAGTTTGTTGAACATATCCTTTGCACTGGTGTATTCTGTTATACGACCATGTTTCATGTCATCTATAGCTCGCTCGTAGTCGGTTTTCTTGATGGTTTTCACCTTGCCGATTTTCCACCCAAGTCGTTTGCCAAGAGACTTCAATATTGAAAGATCTGCCTCAGGCAGTTCGATAGTCGCAGTATTCATTTGAATTGTTGTGTCCATATTAGAATTTCTTCTGATTAATATTGCAAATATAATAGTTTTAAATGAGTTAGGCAAATATTTCCGGCTGATTTATCCATAAAGATAGTTTTGAAATATTCGTTTCGGTACACAGAATCTATGTCATACATTTAGATGGATTGATAATATTGTAATATATCTATACATAGATAAAGTAATACAAGTAATCATACTATCTTGTAATAGTGAAATTGTAAAGGAATCATCGAAGATACCTTGTAGCGTCCAGCTTTCTGTAGAAAGCTGGACGGCTTATAAACCCCGAAAAGGATTCCGGAGTCATCTTACTCAAACTCTGAGTAGAACTTACATAGGTCCTTTATCTCCTTTGATGGCGCGAGAGTTTCGAGTACTTGTGTCTCGCTGTATTCGGGGTGTTGCATGAAAAGCATCAAAGCAGCCTTGCGGAATGTCTTCGCTGCTCCCATATAATAGTTAGCGCCCTTCATGTCGCCTTTGATAAGTTGCTTACGTGCTTCATCTTTAAGTCCCTCAAAGACTGCTGGCATTATTTGAGAGTTCTCAAATTTCTTGATGCCTGGAGTACAAAAGTTGACAACTATTTTGCGTACCCTTTCCTCTTTTTCTTGTACTGTCATATCTGTCTAAATTGTGCCCCGGTGGTTAGTCGGGGCGTTACCATTGAATGTTAGAAACAAGGATCTCTGAAATAGTAAGGTTTCTCACTGAGAATGAATGGACACCCTCTTGTTCCAGGAATGTACAAGCCACCATTCTTATGCTCGCGGACAATGAGGATTGGAGCATTAGGATTACTAATATACTCTTCACAGTGTTCGCCGTCCCCCACCCTTGGTTAGCATTTCTCTGACCTTAACTTTAGTTTCTGTCACCCATTCAATGACTTCATAGGGATATACGTCGCTTCCTACTTGCTGATTAGCGTACTTAGGGTGTATTAGCTCAAACTCGAACACTCCTTTGCCTGCCTTACGAATGTTGTCTATCTCTTTGTAAGGGACGATACAGTTATCTCCAACTTTGAGATCAGACAGCCATGCGCAATTCTTTGTCAAACCGACATCGTGTGCGTACTGGTAGTCCAGTTCTTCGGGAAAGAACTCTGATGTTCCTTTTGCTCCTTTTGTAATGTTTGTAATTTTTACGTATGCCATAATGTTTCTTATTATGGGAAGGAGGTTAACCTTCCCGTTACCTTCTAATTTTAGTTGCTTACCACACTGCTACCCAAACATGCTTTATCTCTGGTGCGTACTGGCAATATGTCTTAATGAACTTCACATTCTTGAATGCCTTACGTATTGCGTTCTCTACATCCTCCAACTGTGCTGGCTTCACTCGGTGAAGGTTCTGCCAGTATTTTTCAATAGCATAGGCAGTTCTTTTCTTTCCGTCTGCTGTTATCAAAGCCGAGTTGAACGTACTCCATCCTTTTCGATCTAAGATGTCTAAGAGTTTACTTGTCTTTCCCATATCTATTTATATTGTGATGGCTGGTTGGTTCCATCGTTACCTTTTATTTATATCGGCTTTCCAGATTCATCTAGTCTTTTTCAACTTGTTGCTCTGGTCGTCCGAGCTTTTTTTACATCGACATATCCGTCATCTCTGAGTCTTTTTCTGCGCAAAAAGGAGACAGTCCAGAACAGGCCAAAAGCAAGCAATCGGAGTAAAATCTTTCAGGAATACCCCAATCTTTGATTGAGGAAGGCTGCCTGAAAGATTTTTCTCAGATAAGGAGGAACGACTAGTGCTTGCTGTGGGCGAGGACTGTCTAACTTTGCAAGGAAAAAGCGTAAGATGATGGTTATGACCTTTGTGAAAAAGCGAGGACGGCCAAGAACAACAATAGCATATAGGTAGAGAAAGAAGAAGCCTTGTGTGACTGAGCTGCGGGAAGGAACACTAAGCTTCATAAAAGAGCGAAGACTATGCCGGAGCATTCCGCCATTGCCTTCACGCATAGTTTTAGTTAAAGTATGTATTGGTAGAAAAGTAGATTCCCTAATATCCAAATATTATATAGGATTCCATTTTTTTTAAGAATAAAACCACATTCCCAAAATTTTAAAGGCCAAAATATGTGCTAACCCCGAAATTTTGGCTTTTCTTGATGTCTATCTTTGCTGTAGAAAATAAAGCTCTCGAAATTAACACTTTAAACTGAATACTTTACAAAAAACCGTGATTAGTATCTTGAAAGTGTTAATATAAGACTTTGATTTTCCAAAGACCATTTGTCAGCACAGAAATGATTTACTTTGTAACTAAAGAAACCGATCTTTACCCTCATGGCAGATATTAAGGAACATATTAACGATTATACTTTGGAAGAAGACAAACTTTCTTCCAACGAATCAATTTTGCGTGATTTGCTTATTGCTCGTTTACGTTCTTCTGGTATTGAGGTTATCACTGATAAGAAAGAAGTTAAAGAATTACTTGATACCTATCAAGCTTTAGGGAATAGTGATATTAGGTTTCAGAGTGTTTTTCATGGCAGTGAAGTGAATTTTGATCATTTTGATCACAGCCACATGGGTGAGGGCGAAGGAGCTCAGTCTCATGGTTGGGGAACTTATGTGACTTTGGATGAAAAGATAGGCAAGAAGTATGCTTCCAAATCTGACCAGGCAACGGGATTGAAACGATCGGAATTAGAATTTGAAATACATCGTGCAGAAGACCAACTTTCTTTTCTTCGTGGAGAAGTCAAGGCTTCAAAAGAGAAGAAACTCAAGAAGTTAAAGGCTGAACTTAATAACCTTGAAAGATCGAGATTTTTGTATACTGTGGATATACCTGATAATACAGGGTATAATTATCTTGAAGAGGATGGCCCACTTAGTGAAGAACAGCAGAAGATGTTAGCTGAGGAATCCGAGAAAGAGGGCTTTGGAGACTACACTTTGTCATACAGAGACGAGAAAGGAAACCTGATGCTCAATGCTGACGCGTCTAACGGGCGCTGGTTGTATTGTAATGAGCTCACACGTGTATTAGGCTCGCCAAAAGCCGCAAGCGAGTTTTTGTCTCGTGCTGGGTTTAAAGGCATTCACTATAATGGTCGTGAGGATGGAGATTGTTATGTCATCTTTGATGATAAGGACTTGAATATTGAGGATAAGATAAAGTTCTTTAAGACATCCAACGGTGATGCTTATGGCTTCACCTTGAACAACAAGATATATGTCGATATCGACATTGCCAATAGTGAGACACCTATCCATGAGTACACCCATCTTTGGGCATCAGCTCTGCGTGCAGGTAACGAACATGAGTGGAACAATGTTGTTGCTTTGATGAAGCAGCAGACAGACTTATGGGATTCCGTGAAGAGCAGATATCCTCAGTTATCCTCTGATGATGATATTGCTGATGAAGTGTTGGCGACCTACTCTGGACAGCGAGGCGCAAAGCTTTTACGTGAGCAGATGAAAGGTATCATGGGAGCAGATGAAGAAAAAGCCACTTCAATGCTTAGTGCCTTTGAGGAAGCCATAATGCGTTTCTGGCATGAAGTAGAGGAGATGCTTCATATTCATTATATCAGCTCCGAGCAGGTAGCAGATCAGATCATGTCAGACATGCTTCATGGAGTAAATCCGAGTGAAGTAAAGAAAGAAGCATTTGTCAGACAAGAATTTGAGTCCTTTGCCGATTCAAATAAGAATTTTAATGAGCGTTTATCTTCTTTGAAGGAGGATTCCCATCAAAAAGATCAGCGTTTACGTCTTGGGTACGCCAGCACCTTTCTTCGTGAAGGAGGTTTGGGAGATGGTATGATTTTTTTACAGTACAACAAAATACTTAGGAAATCATCAGAAAATTATGAGAATAATTATCCTTATAACATTGCCAGTCTGAGAAATCTACCTATGGCGATTGCCTATCCTATTTCAGTCTTTGAAAACACAAACGACAAGAAGGCAGGGAGTACTATCCTTACGGAATTAAGTGATGGCAATCATAATTTTATTGTTGCTGTAAAAACAGTTAGTGAGCATCGTGCTAATGGTGTTAACATGGAAATTAATGATATTACGACACTTTTTCCAAAAGATGAAAAAGGTATCGTTAATTGGTATAATACAGGCAAGGCAACAAATATAGACAAAAAGAAAGCTCTTCGCTTCATCTCGTCTCTCCAGACCCATTCTGGAAACGAAATAAACTCAGAAGAACTTTCCTCTGCTGCAAATATAATAAATAAATTCGAGAAAGCCAAATATCAAGAGGGTAATTTTGATAAGACATTTAAGGAAGTTAGTTCCGACCGTCGCTATGTGGAAGCTGTAGCAAGTGGGCATATAGAGGAAGCCCGTCAGATGTTGGCAGAGAGAGCCAAGAGTATGGGTTACCTGTCTACCGATTATCAAGGCAAGGATAGTTGGTCTGCTCCTGTTGCAGAGATTGAGCCAACAGATTTTGAGAACAAGGAAGTCTTGCAGCAGATGATAGATGACTTTGGTGGAGAAGCAAATGTTTATGGCATTATCAATGGCATCCAAGGGCATGACTCTGACTATTATTACAATCCAGATGCCGTAGGCTTTCATGGTCAAGCAGCCAATGAAACAGCCGAGATACTACGTCGTCTGCGTGATGAGCATGCCAGTGGAGATACACAGGTAGATATCTATCGTGTTGTTCCTAACATGGTAAAGGGAAGTCAGATTATGCAAGGCGACTGGGTTGCCCTATCCAAGGCATATTGTGAAGACTTAGGCAAGCATAAATATGGGGAAGGTAATTATCATGTCATAGAGTCAAAGGCACCTATCAAAAGCCTTTGGATGGGTGATGAGGACATGCGAGAATTTGGCTTTGACGATGGTCAAGGAGATGTAGAGAAGAATGTTTTGCACAATAGAAAGTTACTTGACATTACCTATGACGATCAAGGGCAGCTCATACCATTGAGTCAGAGATATAATGAAAGAGATGAGGATATAAGGTTTCAGTTACACAATGATAAACAAAATAAAGTAATGAGCAATAATAAAGATAAGATTTCTCCGAGTGCTCAAAATGCCATTGAAGCTTTTACCGATCATATGGTAAAAGTCATGGAGGATATGAAGCGTTCTGACTGGAAGAAAGGCTGGTCGGTGGGATCAAACGGAATGTTTGGATTACCAATGAATATCAAAGGCTTCACATATTCAGGTGTCAATGCCATGATAACCAGTTTTCACACTTTGGATAATGGCTACACAGCACCTGTTTATATGACATTTAAACAGGCTAGTAAGTATGGGTGTCACGTAAAGGAAGGAGAGCGAGCAATACCTATTATTAATGTAGGTGTTCATAAGTATTACAATCGTAAGCTCATTTCTGATGAGGAATATGATCAATTACTAGACGAAGAAAAGGACAAAGTTTACAAGATGCATCATATTACTTCATTTGCAGAATTCAATATAGACCAGACCAATTTGAAGGAAGTCAACAAAGATCTATACGACAAGTTAGTTTCTTTGTTCCACGGCGAAGCCCCCTCTTATGATCGGGAGGGAATGTTTGCAAGCCCAGAGCTAGATCGTATGCTTAAAAATCAGGAATGGGTTTGTTCTGTTGATTGTAGTCATGTCACAGATAGTGCGTATTATAGACCGTCGACGGATCAAATAGTAATCCCGATGAAAGAGCAGTTTAAGGTCAGCGACACTCCTGACGAAATCTTTAAGGACGGGCAGGAGTTCTATTCTACTGCTTTGCACGAGATGGTTCACTCAACTGGTCATCAGAGCCGTCTGAATCGCCCGGTTTCAAGCTTTCGCATAAAGGAATGTGCTAAAGAAGAGTTGATTGCAGAGCTGACATCAGCCCAGGTCTGCTCTGCTTTAGGATTCGACAAGCGTATAAACCGCAACAGTGCTGCCTACTTGGTCAGTTGGGTACACAAGTTAAGCAGAGATCCCAATTATATACGTGAAGTCATGCCTCAGGTTAATCGTGCTTCAAAGATGGTTTTGGAGAATATTGACAAACAGCGTGTTGCACTGGGGTTGCAACCCTTGATGCGTAGCGGAGAAATAGATTTAGACACTATACAGGCGAAGGACTCCGTAAAACAGCAGCAAGCGGTTGTTAATACCAAAGAAGCTCAGCCTTTATCTGAGAAAGTCAACAATCAGGGAGATCAGTTGGACAAGGAAAAACAGCATACTGTCGATGACACCCTTGACAAGGATGCCATTGCTGATGGCTATGCCAACAATATGGAAAAGCAGTGGGACGAAGTTGTGAAGATGTTTGGTCAAGATGAGAATCTTTTTGACCAGCTTACCGCTGCTGCGTCTGGTCAGCCTTTGGACTCTGTGAAGCATACGGACAAATTCGATTTTATCCATGATTTCATCAATCAGTTTGGTGGCAAGAAAGAACTAGGTGCTGAAACTGAGACCACCACAGGAGCATTGTATAATAGTCATTCAGTTGCCCAATTAAATCTCAATGACGGTTCCGTTCTTGAAGTGAATGACTATTCAAAGGCTTTTGATGATTCAGTTAAAGATGTTCAGGAACTTTCTCATGTTAGAGACGGGGCTATCATCGATAATGTTAGTAAGCAGATAGGGTGTCCAGTTATATGTTCCGAGAAACAGAGGCTGATATCACCCGTTGAGT
>OGEO01001887.1_pt1 | contig 10975 bp, 7 predicted proteins | sample 1570661 | NCBI WGS metagenome assembly OGEO01 (sample SAMEA2582142, study PRJEB24529) | metagenome | biome: Human gut stool | place: China | collected 2011
AAAAAGCCTTGATGATCGGTTTATCCGTAAGCGCCCTCAGTTGATTGATCTCATTTTCATCTTCAACGCCATGAAGCTGGGCAATATCAATAATTCCTTTATTTAAGAGAGCCGCAATCCGTTCAGCCGCTTCATTTACAAATACCCCAACTGCTTGAATGGTAGGAGCAAGCAGTTTTTTTAATTCTGCTGCTTCTTCAGGCGTTACATATCGTCTGCTTTTCGGTGCAAACACAAAACCAATATATTCTGGTTTCAATTGATTGGCTGCATCTATATCACAAGGACGAAACAGTCCACAGAGTTTCATTTTTGTCATAGCACACCTCTCAATTCGGCAAGCTTTGCTGCTTTATTCTCTGCTCTCATAAGTGTTTCTCCAATCAAAACAGCATCCGCACCGATCTCGCAGAGTTTTCTTACATCTTCGGCACTGCTTACACCACTTTCAGAAATAAACAGCACATCGCGTGGAATCAGCCTTCTGAATCTGCCGCTATTACCGGTGTCCACCGAGAAACCTTTGAGATTGCGATTGTTGACTCCAATCATACGTGCCCCGGCATTTAATGCCATTCTCACTTCGCATTCATCGTGTGCCTCGACCAAAGCGGAAAGTCCCAGCTCATCGCAAATGCTGATATATTCTTTTATTTGTTCCTCACTCAATATAGAGCAGATCAAAAGCACCGCTGATGCGCCTAACACCTTTGCCTCGTAGATCATATAGGGATCCACGGTAAAATCTTTCCGCAGAACCGGGATGGATACGGTTTCTGCAATTTTTTTTAAGTAACGCTTGTCGCCTTTGAAGTATTCCGGCTCAGTCAGGCAGGAAATGGCGGAGGCACCGGCCGCTTCATATTCCTTTGCGATCTCCAGATAGGGGAAATCTTCTGCGATGATGCCCTTCGACGGGGAGGCTTTTTTTACCTCGCAGATAAAGGACATGCCCGGCTTTTTCAGCGTCTGTTCAAACGGGAATCCGGTGTCCGGGTTCATCGCCGTTGCTTTTTCTTTCATTTCTGCAAGAGAACACTTCTCTTTTTCTGCAGCGACACGTTTTCTTGTGGCTTCTGCAATCGTTTCCAGTATCATATGTTTATTCCTCTTCTGCCAATTTATTGGCGAGTGACACAAACTCTTCGAGTTTTTTCTGTGCTTTTCCGCTGTCGATCAGCTCCTCTGCCAGTTTTACAGCGTCCTGCATCGGGATTTCTTTTGCTACATGAAGGGCTGCGGCGGCATTCAGGACAACAGCGTCTCTTGCCGGGCCTTTCTTTCCTGCAAGAATTTCTTTCGTAATTTCAGCATTCTCCTGCGGGGTTCCGCCGACCAGCTCTTCTTTGGTACAGCGGGTCATGCCGAACTCTTCCGGTGTGATGACGTATTCCTCAAACGTTCCGTCCTTGATCTCGCAGACGCTTGTCGGTGCGCTTAAGGAAATTTCATCGAGGCAGTCCTGGCCGTAGACAACCATGCCGCGTTTGACACCAAGATTGGAGAGAACTTCTGCCATCGGGCGGACAAGTGCTTCCTCGTAGACACCCATCACCTGCATCGTGGCTGCTGCCGGGTTGGTCAGCGGTCCGAGGATGTTGAAAATGGTCCGGATGCCGAGCATCTTGCGGACCGGTGCCACGTATTTCATGGACATGTGGTATTTCTGTGCGAACAGGAAACAGATTCCAAGTTTTTCCAGAACTTCTTTGTTTTTCTCCGGCTCCAGGTCGATTTTGACGCCGAGCGCTTCGAGACAGTCGGCTGCGCCGGATTTGCTCGATGCGGCGCGGTTTCCGTGTTTCGCAACTGCGACGCCGCCTGCAGAGATCACAAGGGATGCTGTTGTGGAGATGTTGAAGGAATTGGATTTATCTCCGCCGGTTCCGACGATTTCCAGAACATCCTTGTCATGTTCCATGTGAACACCGTGCTTTCTCATGCCGTTGGCACATGCGGTGATCTCTTCGATTGTCTCGCCTTTCATCGTCATGGCAGTTAAAAATGCGCTGATCTGGATCGGATCGGCTTTTCCTCCCATGATTTCATCCATGGCGCCCTCTGCCATCTCGTAGGTTAAGTTCTCTTTATTTACCAGTTTTACAATCGCTTCCCGAATCATATTCTGTTTCTCTCTTTCTTTGCTGTCCTGTGATCTATCTTGTAATTTTTAAGAAGTTTTCTACCATCTGTCTGCCCTGCGGGGTCAGAATGGATTCCGGATGAAACTGGACTCCGTAGATCTTTTTCTCACTGTCCTCGACTGCCATGACCTCGCCGTCTGCAGTTCTTGCCGTTACCTTTAAGGTTTCCGGCAGTGTCGCTTCATCAGCTGCGAGGGAATGGTATCTTGCAACCGGAACGGTTTCCGGCAGCCCCTGGAATAATTCCGAGGTAAGATCCAGCGTTGTCTCGGACTGTTTGCCGTGCATCAGCTGTTTCGCATAGGTGACGGTCGCGCCGTACGCGGCACAGATTGCCTGATGGCCGAGGCAGACACCGAGGATCGGGATCTCGCCGCCTAATTTTTCTACAATCTCCATGCATCGGCCTGCCTGCTCCGGACGGCCCGGTCCGGGAGATAAAATGATGGATGCCGGTGCCAGTGCGCAGATTTCGTCGATCGTCATCTCGTCGTTCCGGATGACCTTCATGTCCGGATTGATCGAACCGGCGAGCTGATACAGGTTATAGGAAAAACTGTCATAATTATCTACCAGCAGTATCATAAGTTGCTTCCTCCTTCTGCCTCCGCAAGTGCGACCATCACGGCCTTTGCTTTGTTGATGCATTCCTGATGCTCTTTTTCCGGTACGCTGTCGGCTACAATGCCGGCACCGGAGCGGACGAACACTTTTCCGTTTTTCTTAAACGCAAGCCGGATTGCAATGCAGGTGTCCATATTTCCGGTGAAATCCAGATAGCCGATCGCACCGCCGTAAATGCCGCGCTTGTTGTTTTCCAGCTCGTTGATGATCTGACAGGCACGGAGCTTTGGTGCACCGGAGAGGGTTCCGGCCGGGAGAACGGAATCGATGGCATCGACTGCGGTCTTGTCTTTCCGAAGCTGTCCTTTTACAGTGGAACCGATGTGCATGACGTGGGAGTAACGCTCGATTGACATGTATTTTTCTACTTCCACGGTTCCGAAATCACAGATCTTTCCGAGATCGTTTCTTCCCAGATCAACCAGCATGTTGTGCTCGGCACGCTCTTTTTCATCGGCGAGGAGTTCTTTTTCCAGCCGCTGGTCTTCTTCATAGCTCTTTCCTCTCGGCCGCGTTCCGGCAAGCGGGAAGGTCCGGACCTCTCCGTCCTCGACTTTTACAAGAGTTTCCGGGGATGCACCGGCGATCTCGACATCATCACTCGAGAAGTAGAACATGTACGGCGACGGGTTCGTCGTGCGGAGGACGCGGTACGTATCGAGGAGGCTTCCCTCAAAATCAGCTTCGAGCCGGTTGGAGAGAACGAGCTGGAAGAGGTCTCCCTCGTGGATATAATGTTTGACCTGCTCGACTTTCTCACAGTACGCTTTCTCATCGAAGAGCGGGCGGAACTCGGATTTCAGGTGGCCGGCTTTCGTCTCGGCCGGTTTTCCGAAGCGGATCAGCTCTTCCATTTTTTCGAGTTCCTGTACGGCTTTTTCGTAATTTTCTTCGAGATTTTCGGTTTCGATATTAATCATCAGTACGATTTTCTGACGGTAATTATCATAGGCGATGACCTTATCGAACAGCATCAGGTCGACATCTTTGAAATGTTCTTGATCTTCTGCGTCCAGCTTTAAGGTCGGCTCGCTGTACTTGATGTAATCGTAAGAGAAGTATCCGACGAGGCCGCCGGTGAAGGTCGGCAGTGTCGCGATCTTCGGACTTTTATTTTTCTCAATCAGGGTTTTGATGACGGCTCCCGGATGGGCTGTCTTTGCGGTCAGCCGGATCTGTCCGGTCGGAAGCTGTTCTTCGTGGCTTTCCGGAATATCTTCTACTTTTTTCATCTCTGCCGCATCGGCGGTGATTGTCAGGTTTCCGTTGACACAGGTGAGTTCCAGCGACGGATCGTAGCCGAGAAAGGTGTATCTTCCCCACTGTTTTTTATCCTCCACGCTTTCGAGCATGTAGCAGTGGCTGCTGACGCCCTGCAGGACTTTCAGTGTTTCTACTGGTGTACGGATATCCGAATAAATTTCTCTGCTTACCGGGATTTTCCGAAAAACTCCCGATGCGGCTGCTTTTGAAATTTCTTCTAACGTCATCTGTTTCATCTTGTTATCTCCTCTCCTTGTGTCTGCAAAGGCTGTCATCAACACTGGTCCTCAGAACCAATTTCTGATATACAAAAAACCGCCCCCGGCAAAGAATCACTTTGTTCTTTGCCAAGGGCGGGTATATTTTTATACTCGTGGTGCCACCTTGTTTTGCGATTGCTCACACGCTCTGCAGAATACGATCATATTCCTGGCAACTAACGTATGCCTGCACGTTACAGAATACTCAGACGGTTTCCCGCTTTTCCCTGTACCCTCCGTGGTCCATTTGCTGATCCGCTTTCTGTCCGGCTTCCACCTGCCCGGGCTCTCTGTGAGTGCGCTTCCAACGTTATCTCCACTTCATCGGTTTCGAAGTATTTATTTTTTTCTTATGGGCCGTATTATAGTCCCATTCTTTTTTGCTGTCAAGTAATTTTTTTGTTCTTTTTGTTCAAAGTCCGGTATTTTTATGATATTCCCGTGTCCACGCCGCAAGAGCTTCGTCCAGATCGCGCGGGAGCTCGACCTGCATTGCCTCGGTGATCTGGCGGTCCATCTCCCGTCTCGTCTCGGCATCCACTTTCCGCTCGGTGCACATCTGCTCATAGGCGTCCTGTCCTTTGCTCATGTAGACCGCAAACAGCCAGCTCTTTAACGATGCTTTCGTGTGCAGCTCTTCATTTGCTTTCTGAAAGCACATAAGTGCTTCATTCATCTGGAACAGACTTGCGTAGGCACAGCCCATGTTGTTGTAAATACTTCCGGTGAACTGGCTTCCCATGTTGGTTTCGTTTTCCTCGGTATCTTTCAGCGTTTCCTGGTAAACCTGGATCGCATTGATATATTTTTCGTGGTCGACAAGGTAATCTCCCTTGATTTTTTTCCGCACAATCTCCGGCTGCTCCTCGAACCGTTTCAGGCGCTCATTCATCTCACGGAACTGATCGTGGGAAAGATAATTGATCTCCTTGAAGATCGGCAGGATAAACTCACCGATGTTCTTTTTCTCCTCCAGAAGGACGTAGAGACGCTGGTACAGTCTTCTTAAGTGGAGTTCTTCTTTCATCCACACCAGCAGCTGCTCGTTAATGATGGTCTCGTCCAGCAGATAGATGTTGTGGTACAGATAATAGCACAGTTCCTCGATGGAATATATATTTGTGCTGATGTTGGAAATATAATACGGATTTTTCGCCCGTTTGACCTGACATAAAATATAACCGCTCATCGTTTACACCTCCCCCATCGTCTCGTGCCAGATTTTGTGACTTGCCGGGAACATATCGCCAAAACCTAAATCCTCTGCGGTGATCTGACACGTAACCGGAGAATCATACTCCAGACGCAGACGGATCCGTGTTGTCTTCGGCGGCCGTTTGGGCAGCCCGTCCAGCTTCATGGTATAGCGGTTTCGTTTTCCGCTTTCCATGGAACTTACAACAAATTCCAGCTCCTCCGTTCCGTCGAGGATCAGCTCACATTCTTTTTCTGCTTCATACCAGTTCACACCGGCTGCAATCAGCGCATAGTATGCCGGAGAGCCATTAATCGTCATCTCCATGCCGATGTTGTAGCGCACGAGGTCATTTCCGAGGAAGAGATAGCCCTTTAAGCGGCGCTCCTCCACTTTTTCGCGCGCGGAAAAGCAGGCGCCCTGTGCAAACAGGTTCGTTCCGCCAAAGATTCTTCTCTGGTTTTTCTTTAACTGACGCAGAGAGTTGTCGGCCCAGGCAAGGTCGAACTCCTCGCTCACCAGAAATACGCTGGAATAAATTTCATTCCCCATCGCTTCTCCCATCAGATGGCAGAAATCGCGGTCGCGCTCCATCGGCTCGATCGAAAGTGCGGCTTTTGGCCCCCGTTTTACGGTCACAGTTGCCGGCTTCGTTTTACGGCTGATGGAAAGTTCAGAAAACGATGCTTCCTCATCTTTCAGGAAAAACAGACCGACTTTACGGCTCCAGAGCTCCGGCTTCTGGTTCAGCACATGGCAGTAAAAGCTCTCGTCATGCTCCTGCAGGTAGGCTCTGCCGCGCGGCAGTCCGATTATCTTGTATGCTTCACGCACATTTTCCACAAATGGACGGGTCAGATGGCCCGTGGTGATCATCATCGCCTGGATCTGCTGGTCCGGGCGCTCGATGCCGATCATCTTCAATGCTTCGCGAAGGAACGTGCCAAGGACTTCTCCCGGCGTATAATCCCGGTTTTCGATCTGGCAGATGCGGGATCCCATGCAGATCTCGTACAGATTGTCCAGCCAGATGCCGTTTTCCGCGTGAGCAGATTTTTCTGCATCCGGTCCTGTTTTCCACGTTTCCTCATTCCGTTTTTTGGCAATGGCGGTCGGAAATTCCACCGCCTCTTCTCCTTCTTTTACCGGGATGGAGACGGCCGTATGGGTTCCCCTGTCATAGCAGCAGAACTGGGAATATTTCTCTCCAAAATCAAATCCTAAAATTAAATTTTTCTGTTCCATGTCGTATCCTCCTGCTGCTTCTTTTCATCCACAAGTGCAAAACAGTTCCGAACCAGAGCCTCCTGCTGCAGATACTTTCGGAATGCTTTTTCTGCTTTTTCCGAATCTCCTGCCACGCGCGCTGCTTTCATCTGATTCAGAAGCTGGTACCGCGTCTTTCCTGCTTTTGGTTCGCCGGTCATGGAGACGGTTTTCACCTCTGTTTTTCCCTCACCCTGACGGTTCGTAAAGGTCAGGTAATACTCCATTTTCTCGCCGTAGAACAGCAGAAACTCTTTCACAAAAATGCCCTGATACATATTGCGCATCGGTTCGCTCTTCCATGTTTCTTCGGCGTTTGTCCGGTAATGAATCGTCACCTTTGCCTCCGCTCTCTGGCGCTCCTCGATGAACATGCGGTCGCCGATCTGGAAGCCTTCGGTCAGGTGCTCCGGCAGATCCTTGTAGAAGGCAAAGCGGAGTCCCTGTTTCGTAAACGCCAGAAGCAGGGTATGCGCCTCTTTTTCTTCCTCCTCAGAAAGCTGCGGCTTCGTGGAAAGATGTTTCAACATCGCAAGATGGCAGATCTCGTCCAGCTCCCAGCCCTGTTTCCAGGCGCGGTCCAAGTAGTCAAACATCTGATCCGAAAGCGGTTTTCCGTCCATAAAATAGCCGATCGCAAGATACGTCAGGTATGCCAGAATGACATGCTCTTTTCCGCTCTGACGGATGTAGCTCTCCAGCATTTCCTGCTCCCACTTCGGGTGGCTGCGCACAAAGACGGACCAGGTCAGAATGCGCTCCTCCAGCTTGTCGCTCTCCATCTGGAAGCCGCGGATTTTATCCCATAAACTGCACATATCCTCAATAGAACCGGTGAAATAATCTCTCAGATAGCACAATACAATTTCATCGTAGATGCCCTGTTTTACCACGTAGGATGCCAGATAGAGAAGCTCCTCGTCCTCTGTAAACTCTTTTTCCAGAATCATCGCATGCGCCAGACGGATCTTTTCGTAGCCGTACCGATCCGTCAGGGCAAAGGCGCGGCTGTAACAGCCGTAGCGTACCAGAAGCTCGATCGTAGAAATACGGTCCACCTTTGCGTAAGCGCTGTCCTCCAGCTCTGCAACAGCCGCCTCAGTCTCACGCTCATCCGGATGGGCAAGATAGTATTCCAGCAGTTTCTGACGCACTGTTTTCCGGTAAGCACTGGAAAATGCGCTCGTGCGCGCTGCCTGCTGATACCAGGCAAGATTTTCTGCGGTAAGCTGCATCTCCTCTTCCTGCTCCCCGCACAGGTGCAGCAGCAGACCCGGTTTTTCAATGGCAAAACCGCCGCAGGCACGGGCAAGCTCTTCATCCGTAAACAATGGCTCTACGCGGCAGGTTTCTGTCACCGCATATCTTCTGCGCTGCTCATCTTCGAGAAGAATCCGCGCTTTTTTGCCGTACAGACGGATATATAAGCACCCCGTTCCGTCATCGGATAGGACGTTTCGCCCGCCATCGCCGGATGGCAGACGATCACACGCGTGATTTTCGGATTTTCACACGTTACATGATGGGTAAACAGCACATTTGCGATCGCTTTTGCGCTGTCGGGATCTTCCGGTTTTTTCAGAAAAGTCCGGTACAGTGCGGCGTATTCGCGGTTCATGCGGCCTTTCTGGATCTGTCTTGCCGTGAAAACCTCCATCGCCGGGCGGTAGCTCTGGAATGTATGGCGGTCTTTTTCGCGGTTTTTAATCACGTTGGCGTAGATCAGCGCTTTCTTCTGGCCTGCCAGTGTGTTGCTGTAGGAGAAATACATCCGGATGACCTGCGGAAGGACCTCGTCGAACGACGCATCCATCGTTTCAATATAGTACTCGTACAGGCGCGTGATACGGATGTTCCGCTCCACGGCTTTTGCATACCACGGGAAATATTCCTTCCGCACCGGGCGGCCCTTCATCACCAGTTTGCAGATGGCTTCGAGCACTTCATCGTATGGAAAACGCTCATAGCCCGCAGTCAGAATCTGATAGACATTCTCATCGAACGTTTTCATCGTCTCTGTAAGATAAGCGGCCCGTTTTAACAGTTCCCCGCTTAAAATGCCTTCTTTCTGCGCAAATTTCAGCACCTGAACGGTGAACGGCGAAATCCGGCGGAGCTGTCCCTCCTGGCGGAGATAGAGCTGTGTCGCATCCAGATACAGAAGCGGGCTCTTGCACCCGCACTCATAGCAAAGTTCCATCGCGTAGAGCTGACGGGTCAGCGACTGCTGCCAGGAATCGTCGGCATCAATGGCAAGCTTTAACAGAAAATAGCTTGCACTCTCCTGCCGCATCAGCGTTCCAAGGCGTGATACCAGCCCGGTATGGCCCACTTCCATTTTCAGCTTCCATGCCAGATACAGGTACGCTCCTTTTTTCTCCGCGGTGTCCAGCAGTTCCTGATGCTCTTTTACGTAAGAAAGCGTTTCTCTTGCTTTTCCGGTTTCCTCATGGCTCTCGTACAGCCATGCCTTTCCCAGCGTCACCCACGCCATGTCTCCGCCGGCTTTTTCGAACTGCTCGATGGCCTCCCAGGTGTCCTGATACCAGGTACGGTAGTCGCGTTTATGGACTGCCAGATCGAGATAGCCGCGCGCGATGGCAGTTATCTGACGGTCGCGCTCCGTATTTTTCCTGCTAGTCACATGCTTTTCGCTGTTTGTCACTTCCAGTTCAAAGCGAAGCTCCTGTTTTCCCTGACGCACCGTAATTCTGCCGTAATGGCGGCCGTTTCCGATTTTCTCCTGATGGATAATGTATTCCACACCGTAGACGCTTCCGATGAAATCTTCTGAAGTGACGACTTTCTTTTCCACTTCCAGAAAGTCTCCCTGCACCTCGATTTCCATGCGGACGTAGCCCCAGGTATTTTTATACAGATACAGTGTTTCCTTGCGCGGCTGGTCCACGGTAAGCACAGTTTTCTCCGGCTGTTCCGCCGAAAGCATCACCGGCTCTTTCTGACCGAGGGCAACCAGAAATTCCTCCAGATGCTGAAATGTCACCGGCTTGTGGGACAGTCCCTGATAAAGTGCCATCTGCTCCGGTGCCTCTTTCTGAAGAAGACGTGCAAACTCTTTTTTTACAAAGAAGCGGTACGCTGCGCCGAAATCATGACTTGCCAGATGCACAAAATCTGCCAGGGAATGAATCTCCTGTCCGGAAATGTTCATTGTCTTTCCCGCAATCGAGACGTGTACCCGCACGCAGCGTTCCTCCAGATTGCTGCTGACGGTGATGTTTCCACAGATTTCATCGCCTGCTTTTAATCCGCTGGTATCCACGCCGTACTCAATCGTACTCGCCGTTCCCTGGAACTGATTTTTCGCCAGAACGATTCTCTGATGATCTGTGGTCACAATTCCTTTTACTCTTCTCCCGTCTTCCGCTCCGATATTCAGCTCTCCGCGGAAATTCTGCCCCTCGTCCAGCGTCAGGGCCACCTCCGTCTCGGACAGCAGCAGATGGGGAACCTCATATTCAAATCTGCCGTTCAGCAGTTGTTCCAATCTTCTTCTCAATGTTTTTCACCTTATTTTATCTAAATCGTTTTCGTTCTTTTCCACAACGTCTGATTATACCCCAAGACGCACGGGATTGCAACGGAAAGGGGACGCTCCTTTTAATAGTCGAACAGCGAAAACTGATTGCTTTCGGGCAGATCTCCGAAGACACCGAGGTCCGCCATAAAGTCGATAATCGTCTTGCTGACCTTGGTGCGGTCGCGGAAATCATCTTTCGAGAGGAATTTTCCGTTTCGTGCCGCAAGGACAACGGCGTCGGCCGCCTTGTCGCCCAGACCCTCGATCGAGTCGAGCGCCGGCATCAGATGTTTGTCATCGTAGACCTGGAAGCGGTGCGCCTGTGCCTTATAGAGGTCCACCGGCACGAAATCGAAGCCGCGGGCGTACATTTCCTGGACAATCTTCATATCCTTGACGGTTGCCTGCTCCTTCTGAGTCAGCGTGTCTTTCCGTTTTTCGTAATCTTTCATATAATATTCCAGCCGGTCGCGTCCCATGCACATGAGCTCGTAGGAGAATGCGGACGCACGAATGGAGAAGTACGCCGCATAGTACGCCAGCGGATAGAAAATTTTATAGTAAGCGATGCGGTACGCCATCATGACGTACGCCGCCGCGTGGGCTTTCGGGAACATGTACTTGATCTTTTTACATGACCAGATGTACCAGTCCGGCACATCGTGGGCCTTCATCTCCTCTT
>OGEO01001889.1_pt1 | contig 10969 bp, 8 predicted proteins | sample 1570661 | NCBI WGS metagenome assembly OGEO01 (sample SAMEA2582142, study PRJEB24529) | metagenome | biome: Human gut stool | place: China | collected 2011
GCCTTCGGCGGTTGCGCTCCGACACGCGCCTGCGGGCGCAGCCCCGAGGGGGAAGGCTTTGGAAAAAGAGGTGAAGGAAATGGCGAAGCAATCGCTGGCGAGCGCGTATGTGCAGATCATACCGTCGGCGGACGGCATCAGCGGCAAGCTGGCCGAGGTCATGGGCGGCGAGGCGGCGGCTGCCGGTAAGATCAGCGGCAAGGGCCTGGGCTTGGCGTTAGTCAGAACGCTGACGAAGGTCGTGGCGGCGGCGGGCATCGGCAAGATGCTGCAGAGCGCCTTTACCGGCGGCACTGCGTTTGAGAGTGCCATGGCTAAGGTCGGCACGATTGCCGACACGGTCAAGGTGCCGCTGGAGAGCCTGAGCAGTCAGGTGCTGCAGGTGTCCGGTGATATGCACATCGGCGCCAATGAGATCGCCGAGGCGGCCTATCAGGCCATCAGCGCCGGGCAGGACACCGGCAACGCCGTGGCCTTTGCCGGGCAGGCGTCCATGCTGGCAACGGCGGGCTTTACATCCACCGCATCGGCGGTGGACATCCTGACAACGGCACTGAACGCTTACGGCAAAGGCGCGGACGAGGCTGGGCACGTTTCGGACGTGCTGCTGACGACGCAGAACCTGGGCAAAACCAGCGTTGACGAGCTGGCGGGCAGCATGGGCCGGGTCATACCGCTGGCAGCTGCCTACAACGTGAGCATGGAGAACCTGTCCAGCGGGTTGGCCATCATGACGGCAAACGGTATTGCTACGGCGGAGGCCTCTACCTATACAAAGTCTATGCTGAACGAGCTGGGCGACACCGGCTCGACGGTGGGCAAAATCTTGCAGCAGCAGACCGGCAAGAGCTTTTCCGAGCTGAACGCCGACGGCAAGAGCCTGGGCGATGTGCTGCAGGTGCTGTACGACAGCGTGGGCGGCAACGCCACGAAGTTTGCGGGACTGTGGAGCAGCGTGGAGGCCGGTACGGGCGCATTGTCGCTGGCAAGCTCCGGCGCGGACAAGTTCAACGGTGTGCTGCAGCAGATGCAGGCCGACAGCGGCGCGACACAGACGGCCTATGACACGATGACCGACACGATGGCCTACAAGCTGGACGGCGTGAAGACCAACGCCCAGAACCTGGGCACGGCGCTGTTTGATGCCGTGAGCGGGCGGCTGGGCGAGGGTGTGGCGCTGGCGGGCGGCTATCTGCAGACACTGTCCGAGAGCGTGCAGCAGAACGGCATTGCGGGGCTGGCGCAGGGTCTGGCGGCGGTATTTACCGACCTGACAACCAACATCGGGCCGCAGCTTTTGCAGACCGGTATTGATCTTCTGGGCAAGCTGGGCGAGGGCCTTGTGACCGGCATCCCCCAGCTGCTGGCACAGGCACTGCCGGTGGCGGCAAGCCTTGCCAGCGGCCTGCGCGAAAACGCGGGGCAGCTGGTGGATGCGGGCATTCAGTTCATTTTGAATCTGGCAACCGGACTGATGAACGGTCTGCCGACGATGATCGCGTATCTGCCGGGCATTGTGTCGGACATTGCGGGCATCATCAACGACAACGCACCGAAGCTGCTGGCGGCGGGCGTGCAGCTGATTATTACGCTGGCCGCCGGACTGCTCAACGCGATCCCTGCGCTGCTGGCAAATTCAGTGCAGATCGTACAGGCGGTTGTGGATGTGTGGACCGCCTTCAACTGGCTGGATCTGGGCGGCAAGGTCATTAAGCTGATGGGCAGCGGCATCAAGAATATGGCGGGCTTTGTCAGCAGCAGCGTGAAGGGAATGATGGAGCAGCCCATCGCCTATCTGAAAAGCCTGCCGGAAAAGTTCTGCCAATGGGGCAAGGATATGATCCAGGGCATGATCCGCGGCATCACGAGCATGATCGACGGTGTTGTTGGCTCTGTAAAGAATGTGGCGTCTGCGATTGCCTCGGTCATCCACTTCTCCCGCCCGGACATCGGGCCGCTGCGCAGCTATGAGCAGTGGATGCCCGATTTTATGAGCGGGCTGGCAAAGGGCATCCGGGACAACCTGTGGATGGTCGAGGATGCCGCCGATGCGCTGGCGCTGACAACGGCCCAGCCCATGCAGCTGCAGGTGGCGGGCGTGCTGCGCGGCAACCAGCAGACGGCGGCAGCCAGCTGGCAGCCGCAGCCCGGCGTTGCCTACCAGCAGACGAATAATTTCTACACCCACGACAGCCTGTCGGAATCCGAGCTCACCCGTGAGGCGGAGGACATGATGAACCGGCTGCGGTGGGGAATCCCATAAAAGGAGGCGGTGCAGCATGGCGCGGACCGTGTCGGTATATACCTATCAGGCCGCGGATGGCCGAAGCCTGCGGTTTGCCGTGGACAGCGATTTCTGGATCACCGATATGAGCGGCGACGACGGGCTGGACATCGAGACAAAAACGAGCCAGTCCTACGGGCAGACCGGCAAGACGATCACAAATCAGTCCGTCGGTGAGCGCAGCATCACCGTGACGGGGGCTATCCTGCGGGACCTGGACGCCAACGAGGCGCTGTTGAAGAAGCTGGTGCGGCCCCTGACGGCGGGACGCTGGTGCAAGACGGTGGGAAGCACGGTTTGGTATCTGGACGTTGTGCCCGCACAGACGCCTATTGTGAGCGGCGGGGCCAACCTGCTGAACTTTCAGTTCAAATTGAAAGCGGCATTCCCCTACTGGCGCACCGAGGATACGGCCCGGATGCTGCTGGGCGGCATGGAGCCTGCCTGGTTCCCGACGCCTGTCTCGACAGCCGGGACCTTTGCGATCAGCCGGTACAAGCACAATATGTACACGAATTTTGTCAACGACGGCAACGCCGAGACGGCCTTTACGCTGTATTTGCAGGCGGCGGCCAAGGTGAAGAACCCGATGCTGTGGAATAACGGCACGCGGACCTTCATCCGGCTGAATACCACGATGCAGGCACATGAGCGCGCGGTCATCTGCACAGCGGACGGAAACCGCGGCTGCCGGTACTACACGGCAGACGGCGCGGAGGACAACGGATTCCGGCTGCTGGACATTGACAGCGACCTGTGGATGATGCTGACACCCGGTGACAATGTGCTGCGGATGACGGCGGACGAGGGTAACGAGAACCTGACGGCCATCGTCACGGCCCCGAAGGGGGTGGCGAGCGGTGTATAACCTTTTGCGCCTGTATGTATACCATGACGGTGTGCGTGTGGGCATGGCGGAGAGCGCGGACAGCCTGCAATGGATGCCGGCGTTTGACGATCTGGGCGAGTTCAAGCTGGTCTGCGCGGCGACAGAGACGAACCGCGCGCTGCTGGTGCTGGACGCGGTGCTGTACAACCCGGATACCCCCGGTCTGGCCGCGGTGGTGCTGGCGGCGGAGGCCGACGGAGACAACCACCGAATGACGGTGCGCGGGAAGTTCAGCCTGTGCCTGTTCAAGAGGCGGACCGCCCGCGGGAGCCGCACCATCACGGATGGCGCGGCGGGCCTGCTGGAGGTCTGCCGTACCAATCTGCGCGGGCTGGGCGTGGCCGTGCCGCCCGCTGCCGGGTTTACGGCCCCCTGCGAGGAGACGGTGGCCTGGGCGGACTGCGCCAGCGCTGCTGTGCAGCTGATGCAGGCGGGCGGCTTTGGGGGCCGGGTGCGCTTTGACCCTGCCACCGCCGCCCAGACGCTGGAGCTGTTGCAGGGCAAGGACCGCAGCGTGCCGGGCACGGCGCTGTACAACGGTTATTTTTCCACCCGGATGCAGAATCTATCCGGCGCGGTGTACACGCAGGACGCCAGCGATTACGCCAACGTTGTGCTGTGCGGCGGTGAGGAGCCCGGCGAGAACGACAGCTTTACCCGGTATTTCTGCGAGCTGGGCGACATGACGGCCAGCGGCAATGCCCGGCGGGAGCTATGGGTAGACGGGAGCAGCGTGCGGCATAAATACACCGTGCAGAACGCCGACGGCACGACAAGCGACGCCGAATACAGCGAGGCGGAGTATCAGGCTGCCGTGCAGAACTACGCCCGTGCGGCGCTTAAGAACCACATGAGCACGCGGCAGCTGAAATGCACCGCGGCCAACACCAACCTGATCTACGGCACGGACTACGAGCTGGGCGATCTGGTGCCGGTGCGGGTGGAGGAGCTGGGGCTGAACGCTGTGGCGCGGGTGGCGAGCATCCGCCTGATCTATGAGAGCACCGGCGGCAGCCTGCGGCCGGTGCTGGACCATTTCACATTTAAGGAGTGAGCCAAATGACAGAGCTTACCTGCTGGCCGCTGGACAATAAAGAGTATACCGCCGAGGCGCTGGGTGCGGCTTATGCTGCGCGCAGCCGCGGTATACTGCACGCGGCGGATTTTACCGCTACGGCCAACGGCGACAACACACTGACCGTCGGCCCCGGTGTGGGGTGCATCCACCCCGGTACATACTGGGCGGCGTTCCCTTACCTGCTGGCCAATACCCAGCTGACCTTTACGGACGCGGACGGCACAAACCCGCGTTGGGATGCCGTTGCCCTGACCTACGACAAGAACACCAACACGGCAGGGCTGGAGGTGCGCACGGGCACGGCCTCGGCCTCCCCTGCCCTGCCGGAGCTGCGCCGGGATGATGACTACGATGAAATCTTTCTGTACCGCGTGACGCGCCCGCGCGGCGCTACGAAGATCAGCGCGGACAACATTGTGGACCTGCGGCTGGACAGCACCTGCTGCGGGCTGATGCGCGATACGATGGACAGCGTGGACACCGGCGTGATGAATGCCGCCTTCACGGCGTTTTTGCAGCAGATCGAGGCGGAGCTTGCCCAGCTGCACGCGGGGACTGCCGTGATGACCAAGGGCGAGTATGACCCGGCGGGTCTGAGCCTTGATGCGGCGGTACAGCTGTACAGCTGCACGAAGTCGGGCAAAGTCTACGCACTGAAGGGCACCGGCGCGGTGGGACGGTTTAAGGTCCCGGCGGCATGGAGTGCGGGCGATACATGGACGGTAAACGGCAAGGCTGTACCGGCGTACTGCGGCGCGGATGCGGCGGACGGTGACAGCGTTGTTGCCGGGCGATGGGTGCTGTTTACCTATGACGGGAGCCGACTGGATTTTAACGGCGGCGGTGGATTATCCAATGCGAAGCTGGCACAGGCCACCGCCACGGAAGCGGATGTGCTGGCGAACTCTGCGTTTTACGCGAAAGACAAAACGCTGCGCACCGGCAATGTGCCGCGGCGCGGGGACTGGGGCGCGACGATTGCACCGGGTGAGTCGGTGACGGTGCCGGATGGAAAGCACAACGGCGGCGGTAGAGTGAGCGCAAAGGCGCTGAAAACGGTCACCATGAATGTCGCAAGCTGGCCGCACGAATATCCCGCAATGGAGTGGCATTATACGCTGACGGGCGGGACGCTTGTCGGAATCGCGTCGCTTGACGGTGCTTCCGGCGATGGATCCTCTAACACCGTAGGCAGTATCCGAATTGTCGGGAACACCATTTATGTTGCAAATCGACAGGGTGGCATTCCTAACCGAAATATCACGCTGATTTACTACTGATTTTTGGGAGGTGCATAATGGTACATACTTTGAGGCTTGACAACTACTCTCCCACCCCGCGAAAGCTGGTGCTGGGGACTAATTCCAGCTTTGGCACGGAGAGTATCAAGATTGAGCGCGGGGCCGGGTGGGACGGGCTGAATCTCACCGCAACGTGGCACATCCCCGGGCGGGAAGAGCCGCTGCGCGTGGCCCTACTGGATGGGGATGCCATGGACGTGCCGCCCGAGGTGACGAAGGAGGCCAAGGATGGCGTGCTTGTGCTGGCCGGGCTGGCCTCCGGCGTGCAGCGGGCGAGCTGTAACGTGGAGTATCTTATCCTTGAGCAAGCGGGCATATACGGCGGCGCGGATGCAGAGCCTACGCCCGAGCTGGCGGCGCAGGTGCTCAAAGCTGCCTTGCAGGCCAAGGCGGACGCAAAGGCAGCAGCGGAGGATGCGGCGGCTGCTAAAGCCAACGCAGACAAGGCCCAGGCCGATGCCGAAAAGGCACAGCAGGCGGCGGAGGATGCTGCGGCGGATGCTGCCAAGGCCGGGCCGTATGCAGAGGCCGCGCGGGCTGCCCAAGAAGCGGCAGAGTCGGCCCGGGATGAAGCGATTGCCGCGCAGCAGGCGGCGGAAAATGCGGCTGCTGCCGCGGCGGCCAGTAAGAGCGCAGCGGATACGCTGGCGGCGGAGGCTGCGCGGGCTGCCCAGGCGGCGGAGAATTCCAAGGCGGCGGCCAACAATGCGGCAGACCTCGCCGGAGAGAATGCCACGGCGGCACAGCAGGCAGCGGACACGGCCACAGCTGCCGCCAATGATGCAGGTCAGAGCGCCAGCGACGCAGCGGCAAGCAAGGCAGCTGCCGAGACCGCGGCCAAGGCTGCCCAGGACGCCCAGACTGCTGCTGCGGCGGCCAAGGCGGAGGCCGTAAAGGCGCAGGAAGCGGCGCAAACGGCGGCCAAGAGTGCGCAAGATGCCCAGGCGGCTGCTGAGAAGGCCCGGGACGAGGCCAAGGCCGCCCAGAAGGGCGCGGAGGCTGCCCGGGATGCGGCGGCTAAGAGCGCCGAGGCTGCGGCGAAATCCGAGGCAAACGCCAAGCAGAGCGCGGACACGCTGGCCGAGAGCGTGGAGAACGTGGTGGCGAACACGGCGGCGATGGCCGAGCTGAAAAAGAAGAAAGCCGAAATTGATGATGCTGCCGTGGGGGCGAATGCGTGGAGCAGCAAGCACATCGTAGACATGCTTTGCCCGCCGCTGGAAGAAAGCAGCAACCCTGTTGTGTGCTACCCTGTGGCGGGATACCCGCTGGGGGTGAAAGCGAAGTGGGGGCCCATGCAGGAAGGCAGCGGAACACCGTATCCGGCAGGTGGCGGGAAGAATCAGCTAAACCCAGCAGAGTATGAGGCCGCAACGAAGACAATTAATGGTATCAATTTCACTCGATTGAATACAGGCGAAGTGGTTGTAAGCGGCACAGCTACAGGAACCGCAATATATGTCCTGATTAAGAGCTTTTCCTATCCTATCGCACTCTCAACGGAAAAAAATTGGAGCATTGTAGGTGAAAACGTCATTTCTGCGCAAGGACTCGTATCTGGTGTAGCTGTGCTTAGACCAAGCGATAATACATCGCTGTATATTCGAGTTCAATATAGTACAACGGTAAAAACCACTGTACAGCCACAGATTGAAAAGGGCAACACGCCCACAGCTTGGGCACCTTACGAAAACATCCGCCCCATCAAGGGACGTGACAGCGTGACGGTTGAACGGTGCGGGGAGAATCTGCTGAATATAAAACCATTTAACAAATTCACAAATAAAGGCATCATATATGAGTATGTTCCGGATGGTGGTATTCATATATCCGGCACAGCAACGGCTAATGTGGATAGCCCAACATTTCCGATTTGGCATCTTCCGCCCGGAAAATACTACGGACTGGAGACGGGTGAAGAAATTTCCGCTTCTATTGTGATTCAGAGAAATGGGAAAAACTTGTGGATAAACGCCAAAAAAGAATTTACGATTTTGGCTGTGGACGTAACCAAGTATTGGTACATGATTGCGAGTACCGGCACAACGGTTGACAAGACAGTATATCCGTACATCGTTCCCGGCACCACCGCCCTCACCACCTACACACCATACATCGGCCAAACCAACACCCTGACCCTGCCTGAAACCGTGTATGGCGGTGAGGTGGACGCGGCGACTGGAGATGGAAAAGTGACGTGGAAAACGCTGACGATGGACGGGACGGAAGATTGGACCTTCCAAACAACCATCAGTCCTGACAAAAGTAGTTTCGTGTTTCAAGTGCCCGAAATAGCCACTCCCGAGAATCCCGACATTAAGGGTGATATTGTATGCAGTCAATATCCAACAGTCACAGCAAATGATACATACACATGCAAAAACGGAATATCAGTTGAATCAGGCAACAACCACTATTTCAGAATTTATAGTGATATATGTGCGGAAGGAACAGTAGACGAGTGGAAGTCTTACCTTGCTACCCAGTACGCCGCAGGAACACCCGTACAAATTGCTTACAAGCTGGCAGAGCCTGTGCCCTTCGCTGCGACAGGCGCACAGCCCATGCCCGCGATTGCAGGTGCAAACACCGTGCTGACCGATGCCGACAGCGCGACTGTGACGGGACGTGCAGACCCCATTAAGCAGATTACCGATTTGGAAGATGCAGTAGCATCGCAAACCTGAAAGGAGTAATAAAATGGCTATCAAGAGTAAAGCACGGCACGATTTGACGCTGCGCAGTATCAAGCGGGAAATTGCAGCAGGGCGCGATGTTGCCTTTTGGCTTGACAAGGCGTACACGCACCTTGACAATGGGCTACTGACAGAAGATGACATTGCAGAGGTGGAAGCCCTGGCACAGGCGTATTATGATGCGCTGGATGCCGAGGACAGCAAAACAGACGAGCCTACCGAGGATTCCGAAACAGTTAGTTAAAGAGGGCTTTAGCTGACTATCAAACAGAAAGGACAACAAATCATGAGACTTTCAAACGGTGAGGTGTTGCTGGCGTGGCCTCTGGCCCAGCACATCATCACACAAGGATGGTTTTACAATGACGGCAGTTTGCACCAGGCCGTTGACCTGCGCACCCAGATTGACAACATGTATATCCGCCCGGTCTATGCCGCCGAGGACGGCACCGTGGATCAGGTTCAGGACTGGGACGGCCATACCCGGACGGGTATGCAGAGTTATGGAAACATGGTGCGTATCAGACACGCCGACTACAAAAGCAAGACCTTGCAGACACGATACGCCCACCTGTCCAGCTATTGCGTCAAGTACGGCCAGAGGGTCAAAGAGGGTGAGATCATCGGCTACAGCGGCGTGACCGGCAATGTGTTTGGGGCGCATTTGCACTTTGAAGTGATCCTGAACGGCAAGCGCACCAACCCGCTGGTGTGGCTGGACAACGACTTCACCACGGCAAGCGGGCAGGTGTTTACATACCGCCCCGGAGAGCACGCTGTGGAAAAACCCGCAGACGCTGCACCGCCCAGCGGAGAGGAAGTGCTGATTGATGTGTCCCACCATCAGGGCGCTATCGCCTGGGCAAAGGTTCCCTACCGTGCCATTGTTCGCATCGGCTATCGCGGCTACGGCACCGGAAAACTGATGAAGGACGAGCAGTACGATGCCAACCTGGCCGGGGCCAAGGCCAACAACAAGCTGCTGGGGTTCTACTTCTTCTCGCAGGCGGTCACGGAGGACGAAGCCCGCGAGGAAGCTGACTTCTGCGCAAGCCTTGCCCCGACAAACTACCCGCTGTTTTTCGATGCCGAGTGGAGCCACGAGACGCACGATGGCCGCGCCGACGGTTTGAGCAAGACGCAGCGCACGGCCTGCGCAAAGGCGTTCTGCGAGAGAGCGGCGGAGCTTGGCTTTACGCCGGGTTTATATACTTTCACATCGTTCGCAACCACGAACATTGACTACACAGGGCTGTGCGCAACGTGGCCTGGATGGCTAGCAGATACACGCACGAACTACGACAAGACGCTGCCGCGTCACATCCACCAATACGGGCAAGGCGGCGTGCCGGGCATCACTGGCGTGGTTGATTTGAACCATCTGGTCAAGGCTCTGCCCGCAGCGGACAAGCCTGCAAACAAGCTGCAGGTCATCACGGTAGGGCCGGTATCGCAGGGGGATGCAGATGCGATTTACCTGCTGTGCAAGGAACGCGGCCTGACGGACGCTGGGCTGTACAAGAGCGAATGGGGCTGAGGTGGTGCCAATGGAGCAGATTATAATCGCGCTCATCACGGCCGGGCTGAGCCTGGTGGGCGTGATGGTAACGAACTACTTCAACAACAAAAGCCTGAGCGACAAGGTCACCCACCAGCTGGAGGTTGCGCAGGCCGTAACGGACACCAAGATCGAGGAGCTGACACGCGAGGTGCGGACGCACAACAACTTTGCGCAGCGCATACCGGTGATGGAAGAAAAAATTGCTGTCGCGAACCATCGCATTGACGATCTGGAACGGCACGAGGAAAAAGAGAGGAAAATCTGATGCAGGACTTCTTGAAGAATCTGGCGGCACTAATCAAGGTGAAAACCATCGTCACCCTTGTGGTTGTTGCAGTTTTCGCAATTCTTGCGCTGCGGGGCGGCCTGCAGCCGGACACAGTGATGACGATCGTCACCATGGTGGTGGCGTTCTACTTCGGCACGCAGACCGAAGGGAAAAGCAACGGTAAATAAGTAAGCGGCAGGCTGCTCAATGTGGGCAGCCTGCCGCTTTTTTACGGTGATTTTTGGGGCAAATTACTACGAACTTTTTACGAACTTTTGGCCGATTACGAACCATTTACGAAACATTATCAGACAGTATTCAACAGTATCTAGCACTATCTGATAAATGAAAAACCGCGATACACCAACCTTTGCAGGTTGTATCGCGGTTTTTACATTGGCGGAGTAAGAGAGATTTGAACTCTCGCGGCGGTTTCCCACCCTACGCCCTTAGCAGGGGCGCCTCTTCGACCTCTTGAGTATTACTCCACAAGTCAAAGTGATTCTATATATTCACTTGTTATCACAAAATGGCGGAGAGGATGGGATTCGAACCCATGGTCCGCTCGCGCGAATCGCTGGTTTTCAAGACCAGTTCCATAAACCACTCGGACACCTCTCCACAGTGGCTGCCGCCAGAATGCAGGTATTATTATACAAAAATACGGAGGGGTTGTCAACCCCTCCGCGCAAACTTTTTTGAAAATTATTTCGCTGTGGATCTCACGGTGAATTTTCTCCTGTGTTTTGTTCGAGTGGTCTTTGTTTTGAGCCCTTCAGCCATAAGAAACGCAAAAACCGCCGCAGTGTTACACCGCGGCGGGAAAATTTTCGGGGATTATTTTAGGCAATACCGCATAATTCTAAGTGCCGATACGGCGAGCGAGGTGCGG
>OGEO01001896.1_pt1 | contig 10930 bp, 8 predicted proteins | sample 1570661 | NCBI WGS metagenome assembly OGEO01 (sample SAMEA2582142, study PRJEB24529) | metagenome | biome: Human gut stool | place: China | collected 2011
GGCGTGTTCGGGACTTTCACCCATTAGAGCGCGCCCATGGCGCGCAAACCAAAAAAGGAACCCCGCAACGCAGGATTCCTTTCTCAACACCAAACGAATCCCTACTTTAAAAGTAAGGATTTTCGCCTCGATTTTCTACCATATTTATTCGCCCACTTTTACCCGAAAAATCCGCTTTTACTCAGCATCATAATTATCCAGGAAATTGTGATACTCTCCATCTTTCTTATAACCAATGATGGTCTTTAAATTCACATTGCTGACACTATTGAAAATATTACTGTCGATGAACTCACTCTTTTTGCGAAGTTCCGTCACAAGATCTTTCATCTCCTCACGTTTCGAACCTTTTGCCCCGCCACAGCTTGTACAGTTTTCAGTAAAACGGCATGCACACTGGATAAACTGCAGGCGGTTGTAATCACGCCATGCCTTGATATCCTCTTCTTTGACAAGATACAGCGGACGGATCAGTTCCATGCCCTCAAAGTTCTGGCTGTGAAGTTTTGGCATCATAGTCTCCACTTTGCCGCTGTACAACATTCCCATCAGGATCGTCTCGATCACATCGTCAAAATGATGTCCCAGCGCGATCTTGTTACAGCCTAACTCTTTTGCCTTGGAGTACAGATATCCTCTTCTCATTCTTGCACACAGGTAACACGGATTCTTATCCACCTCCGCAACAGAATCAAAGATCTGTGTTTCAAATGTCGTGAGCGGAATATCAAGAAGTTTTGCATTTTCCTGAATAATACGCCAGTTTTCCTCGTTGTAACCCGGATTCATGCACAAAAAAACAAGTCCAAAATTGCGTTTTCCGTGTCGGTATAATTCCTGAAACAGTTTTGCCAAAAGCATGGAATCTTTTCCACCGGAAATACACACTGCAATCTTATCGCCGTCCTTTATCATTTCATAATCATGCAGTGCTTTGGTGAAACGGCTCCAGATTGGTTTTCTGAATTTTTTGATCAGGCTTTTTTCAATCTGCTCCGTGCGCTCTTTTCTTGAATCGTCCTCCATTGTCACGCGCGTGAGCTGATATCTTAACCATGCGCGGTAACCACCCTCTAAGTTGACAGTCGTAAACCCATCGTCCTCTAATATTTCAGCTGCATCACGGCTGTTTTCACCCACATGGCAGTACAGATAAACAGGCTGATCTTTTTTTAAAATAGCTGTCTCACCCGCTTCAATCTTTTCTAATGGAAGATTAACAGCGCCCTCGATCGCTCCGTGCGAGAAATCATTTTCCGGACGGACATCTATAAGCTGCAGTCCCTCTGTTCCGTTCTGTGCCAGTTCTTCTACAGTAATTGTATTCAAAATATTTCCTCCAATTTCGTTCACTTCGTGTGGTATTACAATAAAATATTTTCCCGCTTTTCGGGCACAAACCCGTTGTTCCAATCCATCGATTGCATGTTCCACACACTTCCTGTTATCAGCAATTACACCGTGCGTACACGTTTTCCTTCTTTGATCTCCTCTAAGATCTCAGCCACTGCCTCACGTTCATCAAAATGATACTTCACGCCACGGATTTCCTGATAATCCTCATGCCCTTTTCCGAGCAGTACGATCATATCTCCCGGCTGGGCATTTACCATGCAGTAAGCGATTGCTTCTTTTCTGTCGTCGATCTCGATATACTTTCCATTGCTCTTTGCCAGTCCGACTTTAATATCGTTATTGATATCACGGATTTCTTCGTCTCTCGGATTATCGCAGGTCAGTACACAGAGATCCGCCATCTCACCGGTCACCTCTCCCATATCATAACGGCGCAGTTTTGAACGGTTTCCACCGCCGCCATACACACAGATCAGGCGTTTCGGATGATATTCCATCAATGTTGTAAGCACGCTTCTGGTGCTGACTTCGTTGTGTGCATAGTCAATAATCAGGTAATAATCTTTTGATACCGGAAGCATTTCCACACGGCCTTTAACCTGTACCTTGTTTAAACCATCTAAGATCGCCTGATCCGAAATTCCTGCCAGATGACATACCAACATGGTCACCAGTGAATTGTATACCGAAAATCTACCCGGAATATGCACTCTTGCCTCACAGTCCATGCAGCCTTTTACATGAAAATGCATACCGAGTTTTCCATTCTCCTTGATAAATCCAAGATCCGCTGCAACCAGATCAAGCGGCTTCCCAAGAAATGTTTTTTCATTATTATCCTCTACGCCAAAACTGTGGATCTCACAGGTATGGTTTGCTGCAACTGCCTCGCTGTGCTCATCATCCGCATTTAAAATACCAATCTTGCACTGGCGGAATAGCATGCTCTTACATTCTAAATATTCCTCAAAAGATGCATGTTCATTTGGTCCGATATGATCCGGGGAAAGGTTGGTAAACACACCATAATCAAACATGATTCCCGCTGTACGGTCCATCTTAAGTCCCTGGGATGATACCTCCATCACCGCATACTCGCAGCCTGCCTCCACCATAGATGCAAACATGCGGTGCAGTTCGTAGGATTCCGGCGTTGTGTTTTTAGACGGAATCTTTTCATCTCCGATCATTGCACCGATCGTTCCGATAAGTCCAACTTTTTTGCCAGCCGCTTCCAACACATTTTTGATCATGTATGTTGTGGTTGTCTTTCCTTTTGTACCGGTCAGTCCGATCGTAATCAGTTTTTCTGCCGGATAGTCAAACAGCGCTGCTGACATCAGTGCCAGTGCATAGCGGGCAGACTCCACTTTTAACACCGTGATCGTATCCGGGATCTGAGCAGCTTCTTCATCGCGCTCCACAACAATGACGCTTGCCCCCTTTTCCACCGCATCCGGAATATATTTATGACCATCCGTCACTGCTCCCACCATGCAGACAAACATGGTTTCTTTTGCAATCTTTCTTGAATCATAGATAATGTCTCTGACTTCTGCTTCCATGCTGCCCTGTAAACATTCATATTTTATCTTTTCACAAATCTTACTTAATTTCATTTTTCCTCCGGTTCCGGACAATTTAAAACTGCAAAGATATCATTTTTTAATTTTCATTTCCGGAAATCATTATGATAAATCGTCCTTATTCTTAATGTACAACTTCAAACCATGAAAAGCCGCCGTACATTCTGCACGGCAGCCCCGATATCAAATTTCTGCTGCTGTTCACAAAATTCAGTCTCTGGCGCACAACCTGACAGCAGATGCCAAGTTCCCGCGTGAACAGTAACAATTTCTATTATTTTTCTAAAACATGTGACGCATCAATCTCCGCTTCAAATACGGTGTGTGATGGTCCCGTCATAAACAGATGGTTCGTTTTTTCATCCCACTCGATCAAAAGCGGTCCGCCGATCTGCTCCACAGTAACTTTGCGGTCTGTTCTTCCAGTTAAAACACCTGCGACAACCGCTGTCGAACAGCCTGTCCCACATCCGATCGTCTCGCCGGTTCCACGCTCCCACTCACGGATCTTGATATAATCACGTTTTACAAACTCAGCAAATGTGACGTTCGTCTTGTTTGGAAACAGGGATGTCATATGTTCGATCGTCTTTCCGTAACGCTCCACATCAAGGTCTGCAACAGAATCCACAAACATTGCACAGTGTGGATTACCCCAAGATACTGCTGTAATATGGAATGTTTTATCTAAGACCTCCACCGGCTGTTCCACGAACTGATCTAAATTTGTATTTACAGGAATTACTTTCGTATTCAGTCTCGGCTCCCCGATATCCGCCCGGATATTAGATACTAATCCATCCGTCACAGTCAGGTTCAAATGCTGCATTCCACCAAGTGTTTCGATCACAAGTTCTGTCTTATCCGTCAGTTTATGGTCATAGACATATTTCCCGACAGAACGAAGTGCGTTGCCACACATTTCGCCTTCTGAACCGTCCGGGTTAAACATCCGCATCCGGAAATCTCCCTTATCAGACGGACAGATTAAAACCATACCGTCCGATCCGATTGCAAAATGTCTGTCACTGACAAAACGTGCCAGCTCCGGTAAATTTGTAATATTCTGATGAATGGCATCAATATATACATAATCATTTCCAAATGCCTGCATTTTTGTAAATTTCATGGTAATCCTCATTTCTGCGCCGCGTTTTTACGCATTCATTGCACGGTCAAGATCTGCGATGATATCATCTGCATTCTCGATTCCGACTGACATACGAAGGAAACAATCTGTGATGCCAAGTTTTTCCTTGATATCAAGTGGTGTATCTTCATGTGTCTGCGTGGTCGGATAAGTGATCAGTGTCTCTGTTCCGCCAAGGCTCTCTGCAAACATGATCATATCAACACCCTTTAAGATTTTCTTTACTGTCTCAAAACTGTCAACGGTAAATGAGATCATTCCGCCAAAACCCGTCGTCTGTTTTTTGGTCACTGCATAATCCTTGTGATCCTCAAATCCCACATAATATACTTTCTGTACTTTCGGCTGTGTTCTGAGCCACTCCGCAACTTTCTTTGCATTTTCATTATGTCTGTCCATACGAACTGCCAGAGTCTTGATTCCTCTTAAGATCAGCCAGCTGTCAAGCGGTGCAAGCTGACTGCCATGGGATTTAATGTGAACATGGATCTTTTCTGCGATCTCCTCGTTATCCTTTACAACTACGATACCGGAAATCGTATCATTGTGTCCTCCTAAATATTTCGTGGAACTGTGTGTTACGATATCTGCTCCAAGCTGTAACGGTTTCTGGAAATACGGTGTCAAAAACGTATTATCTACAACCGTAAGTGCTCCGATACCCTTTGCGATCTCAGAAAGTGCATGGATATCTGCCACCTTCATCATCGGGTTGGTTGGTGTCTCAATGAAGAACATCTTTGTATTCGGGCGGATTGCTGCCTTTACCTCATCAAGTTCCGACATATCCACATAAGTGTGCTCGATTCCGTATTTTCCAAAAACATCGCCGATGATACGGAATGTTCCACCATAAATATCGTCAGATAAGATCACATGATCTCCCGGATTTAACAGGGAAAATACTGCCATATTAGCTGCCTGTCCGCTGGAAAATGCAAATCCTTTGATACCTCCCTCTAAAATCGCCATAGTACGCTCTAATTCCTGTCTGGTCGGATTCTCAAGACGGCTGTATGCAAATCCTGTGGATTCTCCAAGTGCCGGATGACGGAAAGTAGCCGTCTGGAAGATCGGCATGCTGACTGCTCCGGTAAGCGGTTCCGTTCCAAGTGCTCCGTGTACTGCCTTTGATTCAAAATGTAACTCTTCTTTTGTACTGTAATCGTTGTAATTGCTGAAATTCTTCATGCCGTTCTCCTTCTTTTCTATCTTATTATTTCAAGTTTATAAAACATTTATTTCCTGTAACTGGTCTCTTTCATATGTTTCTATTATATAAAACACTTTTTAAAATATATACTCGTCCAGTGCTGTGTATATTGCAAATTGTGCTTTTTTATGTTAGGGTTGGATTGATGTCAGGGGAAAAGGTGGATTAAAGTTCCCTGAATGGCAGTTTGTTTTTCCTGACAGCATTTTATTCATCTAATTCGGAAGGAGTGCCTATATGCCGGAATATAAAAAAGTCGGTTATCTGACATCGAGTTTTAAATTATTTCACTTGAAAGATCAGAATAAAAAGGAGTTTTCCTATCACTATCACGATTTTCACAAGATCCTGATCCTGTTGAATGGTGATATCACTTATTGTATTGAGGGACGTTCTTACCAGCTTGCCCCGAATGATATCGTGCTGGTTCATGCGGGGGAGGTGCACCGGCCGATCATCCAGTCGGAGTCTCCTTATGAGCGTATTATCATCTATGTTTCGCCGGACTTTTTGAAAAAATACAAGGAGCCGGACTGTGATCTTTCACATTGTTTGAAACAGGCTGCTGCTGAGCAGTCCCACGTTCTGCGTTTTCACGGCTCGCGTGCTGCAAAGTTAAAGACAGCGATACAGTCACTTGACCATGCTAAAAACGATAAAGATTTTGCAGCTTCCCTGCATCAGGAAATTTTATTTTTGGAATTTATGATACAGTTAAACCGTGCCGCCATGCATGATGGCATTGAATTTATCAATGATTCTGCCTCCGACGAAAAAATTATCGCTGTGTTAAATTATCTTGGCGAACATCTGACGGAAGACATCTCCATTGATACTTTGTCTGCGCATTTTTTCCTAAGCCGCTCTTATCTGATGCACACATTCAAAGAGCAGACCGGCTACACGATCGGCAATTATCTCTCGACCAAAAGACTGCTTCTCGCAAAGGATCTGATTGCGGAAGGGGCACCGATCACCGAGGTCTGCTATGCATGCGGTTTTAAGAATTATTCGACCTTTTCGCGCGCATACAAAAAAAGTTTTGGAGAGGCCCCACGCGAGTCTCTCCAAAACCTGAAATCCTAGCATCTAACTTTTTCTCACACTTATTGTATGAACAACAGCGTTTGCATCTTACTGGCGCTCTGCCATCTCATTCATGAGCGTCGGTATGAACTGTTTCTTTCTTGAAACGATTCCCTCTAATAAAATGCCCTCACTGCGTTCTTCTTTGCGGAACGCAGCTCCTAAAATTTTGCCTGCATTTTCCCCGTCAAAAATAATCTTTGAAGATTCCTCTAAGATATCTGTCAGCATAACATAGACCATATCGATCTTCTTTTCTGCAAGCACCTGCACCATAAACGGACGTATCTGCTCTGCTACTTTGTCTAACTCTTCCCGGCTCATGGCACTGATCTGCGCTACGCCAAAATCACAGTCATCGGTATGGAAAATTTTGAAATCCTGATAAAAAATCTCTTCTGTCGTTTTCCCACTGAAATTACTGCCCGCCTGGAACATATTTTTCGCATAAGTCTCAATATCCACTTCCGCGATCACTGCAAGAGCCTCCGCAACTGATTTATCTAACGGAGTACATGTCGGTGAACGGAACATCAGCGTATCGGAAATAATTGCAGACAATAAAAGACCTGCGATCTGTTTCGGCACATCCACACTCTTTTCCTGATACATCTGATAAATGATCGTAGATGTACATCCAAGCGGCTGGTTTCTAAAATATACCGGTGAAACTGTCTCAAGACTGCCGAGACGATGGTGATCAATGATCTCTAAGATCTCAGCCTCGTCAATCCCGTCTACCGCCTGCGCCTTCTCATTATGATCAACAAGTATCACCTGTTTTTTCTGCATATTCATCAGGTTACGACGGGAAACCATACCTGCATAGTTACCGTTTTCATTTAAGATCGGGAAATCACGGTGTCGGATTTTTGACATCGTCTCTCTCACTTCGTCCACATAGTCCTCTATACCAAATGTGATGATATTTTTCCGCGTCATAAATTGCTTGATCGGCATACTCTGATTGATCAGACGTGCTACTGAAAATGTGTCGAACGGCGTTGTAATAATGATACAGTCATGTTTTTCTGCCAAAGTGCGCACATCCTCGCTGACCTCAATTCCACCACCGATGATCAGACAGCTCGCATTTGACTCAATTGCCTGTTTCTGTGCTTCTTCCCGGTCTCCTAAGATCACCATATCATCATCTTCGATATAGTCTGCCATATATTCCGGATTTGAGGTAGCTACCACTACCTTTCCTCTTACAAAATATGCATGCTCATTTCCAACGATGATCGTTCCATCCAACGTTTCCGCAATATTTTTATACTGTGTTCGTGCCTGGGATAATACATGATTATCAAAAACGTCCATGTAAGACGTTGCAATATCCTTCGTAACAATGATTCCTTCGAGTTTTCCAAACTGATTGGTTACCGGAAGTGTTACAACCTCTAATTTTTTCATGGTCTCCCATGCACGTCTTAAGGAAATCTGGCTGCTTACGCCTGCCGTTCTTCTAAAATTGATATCCTTAATCTGTGTTCCCGCATAGGTGACTAACTCCGGCTCCTGTGCTCCAAAATAATCCAGCACATAATGTGTCTCCGCATTTACTGCTCCGGCACGTTTTGCCACATAGGTTTTATCGTTTTCTGTCTGATTTTTTAAATATGCATAAGAGAGAGCTGCACAAATAGAATCCGTATCCGGATTTTTGTGCCCTACAACCCAAACTTTTCTCTTTTCTGCGCTCATGAAATTCCTCTCTTTACCTAAAAAATAGCAGCTATTATATTGATTGCTGCAAAATTCACTTTTCTTATTTTAAAAAAGAAAGAAACAGACGCTGGCAATGCCGGCGTCATGTTGTATACCATTAAAAGTGAAATACTCCCATAGAGTATAAAATAAAAATAATCAATACTACAAAATTTAAGATTGAAAACCAGGACAACAGCTTCACATAACCTTTGACAGAGTCCACACCACCCTCCATCTCGTCCATTTTTTCGATCTTGGAATCAAACTCATTGAACAGATCCTGTATGTTGCGATAACATTTGACATTTTCCGTGTGTACTTTTTCAGAAAGATCCGTCTTAATGGACTCCAACTGTGACGTTGCATTCTCTAACAGTTCTTTGACCTCCGCAATCTGTCCCTCGCTGAGCTTCTTATTTGCAATCGCCTGTTCCTCTAAGAACTGCTTGTTCGCCGCGATCTGTTCTTCATTTAATTTCCGGTTAGAAGCTGTCTGTTCCTCATTCATCCTGCGATTTAAGGCAATCTGTTCTTCACTGGTCTTTCGGATATCAGCCACCTGTCCGCTAAGACCTGCCTCAATCTCAGCCATTTTCGTCGTCACTTTATCCGCAAGCGCATCTACCTTTCTTCCAAACTCAGTAACGATCTTGTCCGCCTCTTCCTGACGTTCTGTTAAAATATGTTCTAACTCCTGTGCTTTGCCGGCTCTCTCATCCACAAGTGACTGCAGTTCCGCTGCCTTACTCTCCTTTGCCTCTAAAAGCACCTGAAGCTGTTTTGCTTTCTCGCGAAACTCATCGATCTGACTGATCAGTAAATCTTCATTTTCCACGTCCTTTTGTGTCCTTTCCTGTTCCTGCGTGTGCATCTGTCCACTCTCTTCCGGCTTATTCCGGTTCAAAAGTCGTACATTCTGCGGCACCATCCGCTTTTTCCGGGGTTGAAGCTGTCTGAATACCATCTGCCATAAACCAGCCATCTGTGTTCACTTCTTCCCCCTTTCTGATTTTTTTCGCAATATATCATGGTTATTCTATCATTATCATTTTTCTTTGTAAACAATAAATTATTTTCCATTATGTTAAACATGTGGACTGTGAAACTTTATATTTTCATTAAAAATCGTATAGATGACAAAGAAGCGATTCCAACCGGAACCGCCTCTGTCAAAAAAGGGATTATTTTTTCTTAAATATGATTTCATTTCACAAATATTATGTTTTTGATTATCTACATAATTTTTTGAACTCATCAGCTACGAACTGGACTTTTGTTCCAATGACAACCTGAACAGCTGTTTTACTTGGTCTGATAACACCAGCAGCCCCTGCTGATTTGATTTTCTTCTCATCTACTAAAGAACTGTCTTTTACTTCAAGCCGAAGTCTTGTAATACAGTTATCAATACTTTTAATATTTGCTGCACCACCAACGCCTTCTAAAATTGCTGCCGCTACAGTTGTATAATCACTGCTCCCAAGGTCGACATTTTTCTCTGCTTCCACATCATCGTCTTCTCTACCAGGAGTTTTCAGATCAAACTTTGTGATAGCGAAACGGAATACAACATAAAATACAATAAATGCTGCAATACCAAGTGGAATGATCATCCAGGTATTCTTCGCTGCCGGAAGGGTTGCAGAGAAAAGAAGGTCTGTTGCTCCAGCAGAGAAACTAAAACCTGCTCTAAATCCAACTAATACCGTGATCACTGTGAAGATACCATATAATAATGCGTATACAACATAAAGTGCCGGTGCAAGGAACATGAACCCAAACTCAAATGGCTCTGTAACACCACAGACAAATGCACAGACAGCTGCGGAGGCAACCAGACCGATTGCAACTTTCTTCTTATTACTCTTAGCCGTCTGAATCATAGCAAGAGCTGCACCCGGAACACCGAACATCATACATGGGAAGAATCCAGACATATACATACCTAAATCCCATGTTACATCTGCCGACGTCTCGCCTGCCCAGAAATGTTGTAAATCCCCAAGTCCGATCGTATCAAACCAGAATACATTGTTCAGTGCATGATGTAATCCGGTTGGAATCAGCAATCTGTTTAAGAATGCATAAATACCTGCACCAACAGGACCAAATCCAACAATTCCTTCACCGATTGAAACTAATGCTCCAAATAATAAAGGCCAGATGAATAATAAGATTGCGGATACAATGATAGAAACAACGCCTGCAACGATTGCTACACAACGCTTACCACTGAAGAATGATAACCAGTCAGGTAATTTTGTACCTTTGAATTTGTTGTAGCATGTTGCACCGATGATACCGGCAAGGATACCGATAAATGGGTTTGCAATCTTACTGAATGCAAGCACTTTTGTCTCATTCTCTGCAATTACCGGCATTAACGTTGTAACAACCCCTGTAGAAAGAAGGTTTGTCATCATTAACCATGATGCCAAAGCTGCAAGAGCTGCTGTACCATCATTATCATCTGCCATACCAACGCCGACACCGATAACAAAAAGAATTGCCATGTTATCGATCAAAGCTCCTCCTGCTTTTACAAGGAAGAAACCGATCATCTGAACGATACCGGAAACATCGCCCCCCTGCATGGTAGATGGACATAGTGCATATCCAATACCCATTAAGATACCACAGATTGGAAGACACGCTACAGGAAGCATTAATGCTTTTCCCAATTTCTGTAAATACTTCATCATAATAAAAGCTCCTCCTTTTTTTTATCCCTTTTCGTTTTATTTTATGCCGTTATAAGTACGGCTAAAATACATTTTAATCTCCATTCTTGCGCTGTCTTTCAATGAAAACAACGTTTTCATTTGC
>OGEO01001905.1_pt1 | contig 10874 bp, 9 predicted proteins | sample 1570661 | NCBI WGS metagenome assembly OGEO01 (sample SAMEA2582142, study PRJEB24529) | metagenome | biome: Human gut stool | place: China | collected 2011
GCAGATTCCTGAAGCACATAAAGTTCCGTTTTCCGGTGTATTTTGGAGACAGGGAGACGCAGGAACTTTGTTGGGACAACGAAAGTACCGTTGAGACTTGTGTGTTGCTACAACGAAGAGCTATGTAGAAATCCTTAATTTTAGGCACTTTGCGAAGCATTTCGTGTTTTCACCAGAGGGGAAAAATAGTCGCGATAAACACCTCAAAAACTATTTTGATGTTTCGGTGGTTGTTGATATAGGGTGTGGGAACACAACAAATTAAATACTAATTTCAGGGATACTTGTTAAATATCCTACAGAATTTAATTGTCGAAAATATAGAGAGAATATTAAGTGCGAATGTCTAGTAAACATAGATTTTCTATGGGATTCGCACCAAAAAATAGTTCATATTTAGGTTGAATATGAAATTGATAGTGTGATAGACTTGTAATTATAGAGAAAAATTAGTAGAATTAGCAGAAAGTTGAACGATTGTAACAGAAAAATTAGTCAACATTGCTGTCGCTCCCTTCACGGGGAGCGTGGATTGAAATTTTTTATATGCAGAGAATTCTCCGTTAACGAAGAGTCGCTCCCTTCACGGGGAGCGTGGATTGAAATAACTTACCTGATAAAGGTGCTCCTCTTGCGGTTCTGTCGCTCCCTTCACGGGGAGCGTGGATTGAAATTTTATTGCGTGAAGAACCTCAAAAGTTCGTTGAGTCGCTCCCTTCACGGGGAGCGTGGATTGAAATCAGAATTATATTTTGCAATTTTTTCTCCGTTGAGTCGCTCCCTTCACGGGGAGCGTGGATTGAAATTTTTATCTATACTCATTATACTACTATGTACATACGTCGCTCCCTTCACGGGGAGCGTGGATTGAAATTCTACATCTCCTGCACAAGACACGCAAGATTCCGTCGCTCCCTTCACGGGGAGCGTGGATTGAAATAACCGAAATTTAATAAGAAAAACCCACAGAGAAGTCGCTCCCTTCACGGGGAGCGTGGATTGAAATCGAGGAGTCAGCCGACAAAATGGCTGATGCTTGGGGTCGCTCCCTTCACGGGGAGCGTGGATTGAAATTCCCAATCAGGGAGTGCTTTTCTTCTGTTCCAGGTCGCTCCCTTCACGGGGAGCGTGGATTGAAATCTCTTTACATATATGATTATACCACAATGTGCATAGTCGCTCCCTTCACGGGGAGCGTGGATTGAAATTTTGTTAATGGTTGCATTGTTTCAAAAAGGTTTAGTCGCTCCCTTCACGGGGATGAGGTGTTTAAATATTTGAAGATATATAGAGACAGTCTGTCAGACGAAACGGAGATCAAAGACGTAGAAGAATTGTTAAAGTATTATATCAATAATAGAGAAGGTCTGATAGCGTATCAGTCACAAGGATTAAACTTACCGGAACATCCGGATGGATTGGAATACAGAAACATGGGAACTATGGAAAACCACATCTGGAGCGTGATTGCAAAACGAATGAAGCACAGTCATACCTGCTGGAGTAAACGGGAAAATCATCTGGCAAAGATTCTTGCAAAGAAATGCGGTGGAAAGTTATACGAAGTAACAGAAAAGTCAAAGCATGCCATATTCAAGGAAGAGACCGTGGAAGAAATTCTGATGGCAGAGGAAGTGGCTAAAAAAGTAGGAAAAGGATACGAATACCCTACCATAGGTCACATGGTAGGATTAGAGGGTAAAATAATAGGTGAACGCAAGAAACTGTTTGCAATGTCAGGATTTTAGTAAACAACTGTCAGAGAGAATGATAAGAATAAAGTGACAATTGCGAGGCTTTCGTAAGGCGGTTGGTGCTAATTTCTGCCACCAAGCGAAGTGTTTGATCTGAAGGTGAGATTTCGCGAATGGTGGATAAGAGATGTACGAACCGCGTATAAAACGTAGTGTGTCGCAAATGTTGTCATTCATGCTGACAGTGTAAAGAGAATCTGTATGAAAAAAAGTGCCAACGATTACTTGACAGTAACACTTATGTGTTAAAATTGTAAAAAGAATTGACTTTTTGTAGAGGAGATGCTAAAGTTTAAGTAGGCCGTAGGGAGGCAAGGGTAATGCCCTAATCCAAATATCCTATTAGCGGGATTAAGAATGGTATATCCATTCTTTTTTTTTACCGAAAAGAGGTGATTTGATGGCAAATATAGAACCGCCAATAACACTTGAAGAACAAGTAATGCAAATGAAAAAATATGTTTCGTTTAGACAGCGTAAGAAAATGAGAGAGTTTCTTGAGTATGTAGGTTATTTTCGTGCGAGTAGATATGGAAAGTTTTTGCTGTCAAGAGTTGGTGTGACAGGTGCCAAATCAAAAGAGGATGCATTATTTGCTTTGTATAAGTTCGATGTGGAGCTTAGAAGAATATTGAATTTTTATTGTAATAGGACAGAGGTACGCTTTAAAAGTGCATTATCTAATGCCTGTTCAATAAAACTGAATAGTGGAACTTTTTATTTGGATAAACAGTCATATACTCCTTCACAAGGTGAAAAGGATGCGAAGAAAAGAAAGCAAAATATAGCGTTTTTTAATAATTATTTCTATAAAGATATTCTTGATAAAGAGAAAAAACTGCGCAAGGATGTACGAAAATATCCTGAATTGAAAGAATATAGAAAAGGTGGAAATAGACAAAATAATAAATTGCCAGTGTGGGTTGCGTTTAGTTATTTTGAATTGGGAACAGTAACGATGATGTATAATTACTTGCGTGGTGATTTTCGAAAAGCAATTTTAGCATATTCTTTTGCTAAAACAGATTATGCAAAGAGAGATACAGAAGTTACGGATACATGGTTGGATGCCGTAAGAAATCTTAGAAATTACTGTGCTCATAATTCTATGTTAGTAGGTATGACTTCGTCGGTTGTATTATTAGACTCAAATGATGATACAACTTTATTACAGGCAGACAATGACTTATTTTCGAGAATCTATGCATTAAAGAAATTGGTTCCAACTGCTGATGTTGATAATATGAAGAATGATATTAAAAAATTGATTAAGGAAACTCCGGTAGATGTATATTTATTGGGAATTCTTCCGAGTAATTGGGAAGAAATTTATGACAAAATAGTTGAATTTTAAAATAGCATAAATCATATACTATTTATGGCCGTAGAGAGGCATGGGTAATGCCCGAAACCAAATATCTCATTAGCGGGTAGGCAGTCAGAGTGGTGGCTGCCTATTTTTGTAGGAATAATGTTGGAACAAGAGTATAATTATATTGGGACAATTATTGGATGAGTTGCTATAAAATTTAAAAAGAAGTTTGTTAGATATAAGGAATTAGGAAAAGAAGTAAATTAATAGGATTTTAAAAGAAACATTTTGTTGTGTCGGTGGCACTTGTACAATTAGTATTAGACAAGGAGAAAATTTGGCTTAGTGCTATTAATCATGTGGATTACGATATAGATGAAAAGAAAGGATTGGGGGCAAGAGGTATATTATGAAAGAACGAGAATTATTTGAAATTACGTATTTACCACTTCACATTTCTTTATTAGCGTTGGAAGATGCAAAGTTGCCGAAATACCTTGGTTCCACATTAAGAGGAATTTTAGGACAGGCATTATATAAAACAAATCGAGAAGTTTATAAATTTTTGTATAAGAACGGGAAGCAATGTAAGGATAAGCAGGATATTGTAAAGCCATATATCATAATTCCACCAGTAGTTTGTGGAACAGAGTTATTCGTGAAAAAAGGCGAAGAATTAAATTTTGAGATTTTGCTTTTAGGAGATGCGATACAATATGCTTCCGCATTGATAGCTGCATTACAGAAAGCAGAACAGTTCGGAATGGGAGCGCAGAGATACTCGTTTCGTTTATTTAGAATTATCAATATTTTGGAACAAAGGGTTCTCTGGCAGACGAAAATGTATTCTATGGCAGAAATAAATGCAAAGAAACTCTCATGTCTAAAGTTAGAAACTGTTACCGGAGTAGTTGTGAAATTGCAGACACCACTTCGAATTCGGCGAGGTGGGAAATTGTTAATGCATATTTCATTTGAGACGTTGATCCGAAATATTACGAAGCGAATTGTGATGATTGTAGAACGATATGGCGGATGGGTAGATTATGATGAAGTTAAAAATATTCAAATGCTCGCGGCAGAAGTGCAGACAGTAAGAGAAGAATTAGAGTTAGAGGTTCTGGAGCGCTATTCCAACCGGTTGCATGGGAAAATGGATTTTAGTGGTTTGATTGGAGAACTAGAATATGCGGGAGAACTGACGCCGTTTGTTCCGTGGCTTGCGACGGCAGAAGTGTTGCATATTGGGCGTAATACGACATTTGGAATGGGAAATATTCAAGTGTATTTTATATGATAATGAGAAAAGGAGTAGATGTGATGGATTCGAAAACAATTGAAAAAATCAAAGAGAACTATAAGAAAATGGAAAAGAATTATGTAAACCAGTTGTTTTTTCAGACAACACATGGAAGTACGATTGGACGCTATAGGGAAAAGATTTGGGAAGAAATGTTCGAGTCAATTGTACCTAAAAAATTTGTGATTGAACAATCGGTTTTTATCATTGATTCCAAGGGAAATGTATCCAATGAGGTTGACTTAGCCATTTTTGATGAGATGTATACACCGTATGTTTTCCGATATGGAGAAATTAAGTTTATCCCGATTGAGGCAGTGGTGGCAGTAGTGGAATGCAAGAGCACTTCTATGGATGAAAAGTTGTTGGAAAATTGGATAAATAGTATAGAGCAATTAAAAACTTCCAATAGATCCGTTGTTCGGACTATTAATAGAATTGTGTGTGGAGAGAAGGAACCAGTATCGACACAAACTGCGACTCGGCCGTTACGTATTTTATGTTGCTTAAATCAAGAATATAAGAATTTACAAGAAATAGTTGATTTTGATGTGGTTATAAGGGCGGGAGAAGAAAAATTAGACATCGAATGGTCTTCAAAAGCAGAAAATCTGTATGAGTGGTATACAGAACTAAATCATGCACAAGAAGAGAAAACTCTTAAGGAAGAAGAAAAGCAAGAATCAGTTTCTTTGCAAAAGGCAAAAGACCAAAAGTTGGATGATTACGAAGTGAAGTTTGGAGAAGAAAAGTTATCTTTAATGACATTTAATTTCCAATTCAATCAAGTCTTGATGCTGATTAACAATCCAATGCTATTTCCACATATCGCATATGCCGAGATGTTTAACGGGAAAATTGGCGAGGAGGCTAAAAAGGAAGGGGAATCATAACATGAAAAAACAAGTTGTTGCGTTATCTGTAGAAAAGGTACAGACATTTTTGACGGAAGTAATCCGCTCGCATGTGCAGGAAAAGCAGACAGAAGACGCTACTTTAAAAGGAATTGTAAATTCTTCTAATCAGATTTCGAAAGATTTTTTTGAGTCGATTGAAAAGAAGTTTTTGAATGTTGAGAAAAAAATATTATTGAAATGTTCGGGCGTATACATTTTTAAATGTGATTTGCCGGAAAACGAGCTGGAAAACAGATTGAATGAGTTATTTCGAGAATATTACATAGTATCTCAGGGACAAAAATTACTTCGTTGGTATTATTTTCCTTCTGGAAATTGTAATAATCTTAAGTCAATTGAGAAATCGAAGGCAGCTTTGAAACAGACCCAAAACTGGGGATACATTATAGAAAAAAATCAGGATATTCTGTTTCAATGCAATCAAGTGCTGGAAGCAAAAGAAAAGGGCTATGAAAAGGAATTCTTAGACGTATTTTCAGAGGATATAAATGCACTGAAAACTGAAAAAAATACGGAAGGAAAAAGATTTCGGATTGCCGTTATCAAAGCGGATTTGGATGGAATGGGGGCAATGTTCAAGAACATTAAAGAGTATGATACATACCAAAAGGTTAGTGAAATTCTCAACGAACATGTTTCTTTAGAAGGACTTTATAAAGCGGCGAGTAACGATAAGCAAAAGCGGAAACAGAGATGGCTTTTTCCGTTTTATATTGCAGGAGATGATATTTTCTTTGCGGTAGCCGTAGAAGATTTGATTTCAGGTATTAACATATGCAAAAAATTGATGCAAACAATTAATGAAAAGCTGCAAACGAGTGGTATTTCGATACCATTGAGTCTAAGCATTGGAGTGACGATTACCTTTAATAAAGAGCCGATTCGTTATTACATGCAAATGGCAGAAAATCAGTTAAAGACTGCAAAATCAAAAGAGATCTCAGGGCACTTTAAAGGTTCTTCAGTAATGAAAATTTCTATTGGAGATCTGGTATTTATCAGTGTAGATAAGAAGAAAGAAGAATTTTCTCAAAAGCAGCCGTTTCCTAGTTGGGAGGAATTTTTAGAAGATTTGCGACTTTTGAATGAGATAAGAGATGATAAAGGTAAATGCAGTGAAATACTCGGAAAGACAAATTATTTTTATACGCTATTGGAGGATATTTCAAATGAAGCGGTGCGAGAGAATGATGTAACTTATATCAATCATGTTTTGTATCATTTACTGCCGGATTATTTGGAATGTTCTGACAAGAAACTCCGGGAAATGGAGACTCGGCTGAATTATAACTTGATAAAGCAATTGTATGATGGAAAGAAAGTATTGGATATTGCAGGAAGAAAACAACATTTTGAAAAATATTTGCGGTTGATGATTTTGTTTAGCGATGTACGTTTCAGTATTTTCAAGAAAAAAGCGAAGAAGGAATGGAAACCAAGGGAAGAAAGGTTATATAAATATTTATTTAAGAAACCGAGGACATATTTATATCAAAAATGTTTGAATGGGAAAAATCCTGAACTGACAGAGATTTTTGTAAAGGAAGTGTCACTAGAAAAGAGTGATAAAAAGAATGTTAAAAAAGGATATCGATACCTTGTACTGGAAACGTCAATGTTTTATCGATTGAGAAATGTGGAATCCATACCAGTAGAAAAAGTAGCGAATATGATAGAATTGCGTAATTCATTCACAGAGAAGGAAATTCAGCAGGCAAATAATACAAGGATAGAAAAGAAAAAACTTCCAAGGCGCTTGTATTTTGATAAGGAGAAATTTAAGGATCTTGCGAATGAAGAGAATTGGACTCCTGAATTTGTGGATTCTTTGATGTTATTTTATCGATATAATGAATTGGTTATGGAAACGAGTAAAGTGGAACAAGAGAAGGAGGAACATTGACATGGGAAATGCGATAAAAATAAGAGTAAAGACACTGGCAAATCTGTTCGTAGGAGGAAATCCGAGACCGTTCGAAATCGGAGGAATTGATCAGTGGACGGCAGTGGATGAGGAAGGATTTCCATGTATTCCGGCATCTTCATGGAAAGGCGCAATTCGTGCAATTGTGCAGGCGGATGATAGTGATGTGGCAAAAGAGATTGCTCAGTGGTATGAAGAGATGTTGGAAGCAGAAAAACAGGAAGCCCAAAAGTGGATTGAAAAGTTATGTTCGGAAGAAAGACAAAGAGATTATCAAGAAGAGAAGGAACGGATTGAAAAGCGTTATACTGAGGCAATAGATGCGGCATCGGCATGTTATCTTTTTGGAATCAGAGAGTTTAATAATACACCGAAATTGCTATTTAATGATTTGAGATTGCGGGAAGAGTGCCGTGACTTGAAAAAATGTTTTTCAATTGATGCAAAAACATCCATTGATTGTAGTGGAACAGAACCAAAATCCAACCCTAGAACTTACAAAGCAGTCAGAAAAGGCATGGAATTTGATGGGGAAATTGAATTCTATCATTTTGATGAAGAAATATGTCAAAAGTGTAAAAAATATTTGATTCAAAATTTGGAAAAGTTTAATGATGGTATTTATCGACTTGGCGGTTCAAAAAGCCGTGGTTATGGAAAAATTCATGTATCGATTTTAGAAGATGGGAGAGAGGACAGTGAAGAATTATAAAGTGACATTAAAATCTGTCGGACGGATTACGCAATTACCGGACTCTCAAAAGATTTTTGGAGCATTGATTACAGCGCTTTCAAGATTTTGTGGTGTGGAAGAAGCAACAACATTGGTAAACGCTGTTTTTGAGAAAAAGAGTCATATCGCAGTTTCTAATTTACTTCCGTTAGACTATTTTCCCGTTCCTCAAGATTATATTGTGGACAGACTGGCTGAACAAACATCAAAACAGGAATCTTTAAAAGAGAAACGGGCAGAAGTAAAAGCAAGGGATTTTGTAAAACTGAATGATTTAAATAGAATCTTGAAAAATCCGGAAAAGTGTAAAAAAATATTTCCGTATGTGAAAGTATTAGATAGTTATCAACAGAGAGCGTCTGTGGAAAGCACTTTCTATGGAATTGAGGGACTGGAAACGAAGCTATATACGGTTCCAGTTGTAACAATAGAAGAAGTTGTTAAACAAAATAAGGGAACGAATATCGTTTCGGAATTCTGCTTTTATTTGCAGGGAGATGAATCCGTGGTTTCTGTAAAAGAGGTCATAGAGAAATTTATACAGAGTGAAGAATCTATTATTTTAGGGAAAAGAGCATCCCAAGGATTAAATAAGTATAAGATTATTTCTATAGAGGAAATAGAGATTCAAGAATCGGACTACTATTTGAACTTGGGGATGTTACTGCCTGAGAAAATTGACTTTCGGAAATCTACATTGAGGTTATTTACTTCTGAGCGCCGACCATTTACAATGCCGGGAGGCTGGAAAAAAGACAGTAAATATTTTATTAGTTTTATTGACAGTGGAAGCATAATTGCATTGAAAGATAAAATGGAACAGGCTGGTAAGTGTGTGCGCTCACCATTTAACCAAGAAAGGGATATTATTTTTGGAAATGCTTTTTTGTATCCGGTTATATTAGGAAAAGGGGAAAGTAAATGAAAGAAATAAAATATGAAATGCAAACATTATCAAGTCTGATTTTGTCGCCAAGATCCGGACAGGCTTTATATAAAGATGTAGATGAGTTTGAAACAGCATCTGAGGTGTCGAATAACAAAGGAAAAGAGGTAAATTGCATCTATCCTTTTTACCAATATGGCGAATATAAAAAATATCATCCCAAGGACGCAGAGTATTATATTCCGGGGAGTTCTGTAAAAGGTGCATTACTGAAAGATAATAATCGAAATATTTTGATGGCAGATGATATACAAGTAAAGAATTCGGATATTGTGCTTCGCAATTTATATAAAGCACAGCATATTCAAGAAAAAGCTACGGCGGAATTTTCAGTTTTCTTTGAGAATGTTGGTGTGGAAATGATAAAAGCAGGGGCAAACTTGCAAGGGAGTTTATATTTGAAAGATGATGTGGAGTTTTCGACAATTTTAAAGTCAGCAAATGAAGATACCAGGAGAAAGATGAAACAGATGCAGGCATATCTTCAGGAAGTTTTAAAGAGACAATATAGTACAGAAGGATTTAAGGATATACTTAGAAAAATAAATACAGGATTATCTTGTGTGTTAAAGTGTGATAATGTGATTTTACTAGGTGGTTATAAAGGATTACTTCATTCGATATTATTGGATGCGAAGCAAGAAGAGTATTCTAACGGAATATACATAGACAATGAGAAAAATTTGCCACATGGGATTGTTTGCCTGACATATAAGAGATAATACGGAGGGTTCTGTAAGAATAGAAAAATGTAGTGAAAATATACACAGAAAATGTTGAGTGCGAATACCTGGTAAACAGAAATTTCCTGGGGGATTCGCACCGAAAAACATGTCGTATTTGGGTTAAATATGAAATTGATTGTGTGATAGTCTTGTAATGTTGGGAAAAAATTAGTATAATTAACAAAAGATTGACTGATTATAAAAGAAAAAATTAGTCAATGTTGCAGTCGCTCCCCTCGTGGGAGCGTGGATTGAAATGTTTTTGACTGCACGATCTTCTACGGATTCTTGTAGTCGCTCCCCTCGTGGGAGCGTGGATTGAAATTCTTCCAGCCATTCGTCAAATTCTTGATAAAATCCGTCGCTCCCCTCGTGGGAGCGTGGATTGAAATATATTTGATCTCCTCGTAAATTATCCTTGCTCCTTGTCGCTCCCCTCGTGGGAGCGTGGATTGAAATACCAAATCTTGTAGACATGAGTTTGTAAAGGTAACGTCGCTCCCCTCGTGGGAGCGTGGATTGAAATAGTAAAATCGGACGAAATTTCTCCAGCCTTAATCGTCGCTCCCCTCGTGGGAGCGTGGATTGAAATCAAAGACAGTCCGGCGGATATGAGTAATAAGATTTAGTCGCTCCCCTCGTGGGAGCGTGGATTGAAATCACTTATAATCTCTGTCAATGATATAGTCTCTTGGTCGCTCCCCTCGTGGGAGCGTGGATTGAAATGTTGTAATTGTTGCAAGAGGTTCTCTTAAATTTTGTCGCTCCCCTCGTGGGGGCGTGGATTGAAATACAGCGTACCGGGCTTGGATAGAATGTAGTCTTATGTCGCTCCCCTCGTGGGAGCGTGGATTGAAATATACAAGTGAAAATGGGAAAAGTGAACCAATTTGGACGTCGCTCCCCTCGTGGGAGCGTGGATTGAAATTATTTATGAGTTATCCGAAAATCTAAATTCCATCAGTCGCTCCCCTCGTGGGAGCGTGGATTGAAATTCCTTTTTATTATTTTATAAAATCTTTCGCATATGTCGCTCCCCTCGTGGGAGCGTGGATTGAAATCTACTTATGACAGTATGCGGATTTATTGGATACAGTCGCTCCCCTCGTGGGAGCGTGGATTGAAATATCGTCAAACCCAAACTCGTCATATTCCCACTTAGTCGCTCCCCTCGTGGGAGCGTGGATTGAAATGGGAAAATTTTGAAGGAATTGTTTACGATCTCTGGTCGCTCCCCTCGTGGGAGCGTGGATTGAAATTGAC
>OGEO01001906.1_pt1 | contig 10873 bp, 8 predicted proteins | sample 1570661 | NCBI WGS metagenome assembly OGEO01 (sample SAMEA2582142, study PRJEB24529) | metagenome | biome: Human gut stool | place: China | collected 2011
AGTATAGAAATTTGACCTTTATATTGACTAAAGTCAAAAAGTCAAATATAATAGATATATGTAAAAAGCAAATAGTCAAAATATATATTAAATAAAATGTTAAAGAGGTGTTTTTTATGAGTATGATAGCTGATAAAATAGAAAAGTTTATATTGGATCGTATGCGTGAAGAACAAGAGAAATTAATTTTAAAGCGTAATGAATTAGCTGATGAATTAGATTGTGCACCTTCGCAAATTAGTTATGTTCTAAGTACACGTTTTTCCAATGAGCGTGGGTTTGATGTTGAATCAAGACGTGGCCTAGGTGGATATATTCGAATCACAAAATTAAATCCAGAAAGTTCTGATTCTCTACCAGCTGTAACAACCTATCGTATTTATGAAGGTCAAAATACAGTGGATCGTTTAATTGATATAAAAGATGTAGACCAATCATTATTTCAATTACTACAAGCAGAAAAAATTACTCGTCGTGAGGCTAAATTAATGCATAATTCTTTTGCTACATTGATTGAGAATACCGATATTGAACATCGTAATGATGCAATTCGTGAGCTATACGCAACAATGGTGGATACACTACGGAAGGAGTGATGATCAGTGATATGTGATCATTGCCATAAAAATGAAGCTACTATCCATATGACAAATATTGTAAATAATCAGAAAACGGAACAACATTTGTGCAATACTTGTGCTACAGCACTACAACAAGAGGGAAAATTATCTCCCTATAGTTCTTTTATGACTGATATGTGGGATAATAGCTTTTTTACCAATGATTTCTTTAAAAATATGGTCTATCCTGATAATTTATTAAAATCTCATCAATCTAAACGGTGTCCTCAATGTGGTATTACCTATGATGAGTTTAATCGGGTAGGCAAGTTTGGTTGTGATACATGCTATGAAACCTTTGCTAGTGAAATAAAACCGTTATTGCAACGTTTGCAAGGTAGTTCTGAATATGAAGGGGCAGTTCCTAGTCATGGTAATAATGTGTTTAAAGCTAAGTATGAAGTTAAACAATTGCGTAATCAATTAGAGATGGCAATTCAAGCAGAGAAATTTGAAGATGCAGCTATCTTAAGGGACAAAATTAAAGAATTGGAAGCCATCATTGGTGGCGGTAAAGAGTAGGAGGTTCTTATTATGTTAGATGTTATATTAGACTCTCCTCTAAGTCCTTGGTTACAGCATGATATAGATGCAACTGATCATATTGTTATTTCTAGTCGGATTCGATTAGCAAGAAACTTTGATGGTGTGCTTTTTACAAATCGTAATGATACATCTGCTTTAGAAAAAGTAAATGCAATCTCTAGAGGCTTGTTGCAACCTTTGAAAGATGCAGATGGACATCAATATTCCAATATTAACCTAGAGCAGTTAAGTCAAAGTGAGCGGGCTGTATTAGTTGAGAAACATTTAATGAGCCCCGCTCTTGAAGAAAAATTGCCATATCGTAACTTGGTTGTATCTGATGATGCATCCATTGTAATTATGGTGAATGAAGAGGATCATTTACGGATTCAATCAATGGCTTCTGGACTTCAATTGAAACGGGCCTATGACCATGCAGTGCAAATTGATAAGGCTATCGAAGCGAAATATCCATATGCCTTTGATGAACGATTTGGTTATTTAACGGCTTGTCCAACTAATGTCGGTACAGGTTTACGAGCATCTGTAATGTTACATTTACCAGCCTTGACTATATCTGGAAAAATTACACGCCTCATTCGTAGTATTATTCAGTTGGGCTACTCTGTGCGTGGATTATATGGTGAAGGTTCAGAAGCATTAGGAAATATATATCAAATTTCTAACCAACGTACCATGGGTACTAGTGAAGAAGATACAATAGAACAATTAACAAAAATTGTAGAAGGCATAATTGCAGAAGAGCGCAAATCCCGTCAGTTATTATTACATAATGATAAAGAAGGGTTAGAAGATGTGTTATGGCGCTCTTATGGGGTTCTACAGAATGCACGCCGTGTAAATGGTAAAGAGGCCTTAACAAAGCTTAGTGATATCCAGTTAGGCGTTGACTTAAATATTTTACCTCAATGGGGTAAGGATTCCTTTAATGAGTTGATTGCTATAACTAGATCTAATTTCCTTTCAAAGTATGCAGGAAATGATGATCTAACAGATATTGAGCGTGATAGCTATCGAGCTAAAGTAATACGTCAAAAACTTTCAAAATAACATTAATTTTACAGATAATCAATTGATATTCCAATGGTGTTTCCCACTATTGTTTACATATATTTGAAGAGATACAATTACAATTTACATAGATAGATGAGGTGATATTATGATGCAACGGTTCACAGACGATGCACAGCGAGTCCTTTCTTTAGCACAAGAGGCTGCTTTAGAGCTAGGGCACGACTATGTGGGAACTGAACATGTACTCATCGGCCTTACAAAGGTTAAAAATAGTGTAGCTGCTAAGGCTTTAGAAGAGCTTGGCATAGTTACAGAAAATATTTTTGAAGCTGTAGAGGAGCATGTAGGTCGCGGTAATAAAAAAGCGACTTCTATATACATGACCCCTCGAGTTAAATATATACTTGAACTTGCAGTTCAAATAGCAAACCGCATGAACCATAATTATGTAGGTACTGAGCATATTCTACTAGGCTTACTAAGTGATGGTAGCGGTGTTGCAGCTGCCATATTACAATCTATGGATGTTAGAACTAATGATATAGTAGATGCTATTCGTAATATTCTTGGTTCTAATTCCAAGGGTCATAATGATGGTCAAGAAGGCTCTCATGGAGATGGCGAATTAGGTGATTTATCTGATTTTGCCACAGATCTTAATGAGTCTGCAAAACAAGGTAAAATTGACCCTGTTATCGGTCGAGACACTGAGATTCAACGGGTTATTCAAATTCTAAGCCGTAGGACCAAAAATAATCCTGTTCTCATTGGTGAGCCTGGTGTAGGTAAGACTGCCATTGCTGAAGGTTTGGCGCAGCGTATTGTTACAGGTAATGTACCTGAGATTTTACGAAATAAGAGAATTATTTCCCTTAGCATTGGTGCTATGCTTGCGGGTGCTAAATACCGTGGTGAATTTGAAGAACGGTTGAAAAAAGCTATCGATGAAGTACAACAACATGATGACATGATAATCTTTATCGATGAAATTCATACTTTAGTTGGTGCCGGTGCAACTGAAGGGGCTATGGATGCGGCTAATATTTTGAAGCCTGCCCTAGCACGTGGTGAGTTCCAAGTTATTGGTGCTACAACCCTTGATGAATATAAAAAACACATTGAAAAGGATGCTGCTTTAGAGCGTCGGTTCCAACCTGTTCAAGTAGGAGAACCTAACGAAGAGGATGCTCTTGAAATTCTAAAGGGCTTACGCGATCGATATGAAGCGTTCCATAAGGCTAAAATAACGGATGAAGCATTAAAAGCAGCTGTGTCCTTATCAAGTAGATATATTACAGACCGATTCTTGCCTGATAAAGCTATTGATGTAGTGGATGAAGCTGCATCTAAGGTACGTATGGAAGTATTTTCTGCAGCACCTGATGTTAAGGCTCTAGAAGAACGTCTAAAGGTAGTCAAAAACGAGAAAGAAGCAGCCGTTACAGCCCAAGACTTTGAAAAGGCTGCTAAACTACGTGATGAAGAGAAAAGTCTAGTAAAAGACATTGATGATAAAAAATCTGTAGCAAAAGAAGAAAGTGATCAAAAGTTAGTAGTTACGGAAGACGATATAGCAGCAGTAGTGGCGCAGTGGACGGGGATTCCAGTGGCTAAAATAGCAGAAGAAGAATCTGAAACGTTGCTCCATTTGAAAGAAGAACTTCATAAACGGGTAGTAGGTCAAGATGATGCTGTTACTGCTGTAGCTAAAGCTGTGCGCCGTGCAAGGGCTGGATTAAAGGATCCGAAACGTCCTATTGGTTCATTCTTATTCCTAGGTCCAACAGGGGTAGGTAAAACTGAGCTAGCAAGAGCACTTGCATCCTCATTGTTCGGTGATGAATCTGCTATGATTCGACTTGATATGTCTGAATATATGGAAAAGCATACTGTATCACGCTTAGTTGGTGCCCCTCCAGGCTATGTGGGCTATGAAGAAGGCGGTCAACTAACAGATGCGGTACGTCGTAAACCATATAGTGTTATTCTTCTCGATGAAGTAGAGAAAGCACATGCAGATTTCTTTAATATCTTGTTACAAGTTCTTGATGATGGTCGTCTTACTGATAGCCAAGGGAGAACCGTAGACTTCAGAAATACAGTTATCATCATGACGAGTAACTTAGGTGCTAAAGCTTTGCATAAGAACTCTCCAGAGCTTGGATTCTTAGCTCCTAAAAAATCTGAATCTTCTACAAATCAATCTAATAGTATAGATTTTAAAGAAGCTAAGAAATCTGTTATGGATGCAGTAAAACGTCACTTCAGACCAGAGTTTTTAAATCGCATTGATGAGATGATTGTATTCCATCCATTAACTGAAGAGGACTTAACAAAAATTGTAACAATTTTGATGAGTGATCTAATAAAACGTCTTGGAGAACGTGATTTACAATTAGAAATTACACCTGAGGCTATGAAATTACTCGTTAAAGAAGGTTCCGATTTTACTATGGGTGCTCGGCCTTTAAAACGCGCTATTCAACGCTTAATTGAGGACCCTGTATCCGATCTTATTTTGAAAGGAGAGGCGATAGCAGGCAAAACTATTAAAGCAGATGCAAAGGATAATGATATTGTTGTAACGATTTAATATAAATACAAAAATAAATAGTTAATGACTACCTTTCATATAAAAAATATAAGTTAAATGGTATACTATAGAATGATGATAGTTAACCATGTAGTAAAATTATGCATAAAAGGTCATGAATGGTTATCATTCATGACCTTTCTTTTTAAAAGTTTTGAGGTATTATGGCAAAAGCAAAATCAGTATTCTTCTGTCAAAATTGTGGAGCAGAATGTTCTAAGTGGATGGGACGTTGTCCACAATGTGGTGAGTGGAATACATTAGTTGAAGAGATAATTAAAGAAACTAAACATAGCCGCACACCTTCACGAGGTGTGGGAAATCAAACAACAAAACCAACAGCTTTACCAGATATTGAAATTTCATCTATCGCTCGTGTATCTACTACCTTTGGTGAAATCGACCGCGTATTAGGTGGTGGGATTGTTCCTGGGGCTCTTATGCTCTTAGGTGGTGATCCTGGTATAGGTAAGTCTACACTACTTCTTCAAGTATCCCGAAAGGTGGCCGATACGGTAGGTACTGTACTATATGCATCTGGAGAAGAATCTCAATTACAGCTTAAGCTTCGGGCAGAACGACTTCATATCAATAGTGAACGACTACAAGTTATTGCTGATACAGATTTAGATCATATCTTAGAGCAAGCTGATGCAATGACGCCTTCATTGTTAGTTATCGACTCCATTCAAACCATGTATACCGGAGATATCGATGCTGCTCCAGGCAGTGTTAGTCAAGTGCGAGAATGTACATCTCGACTTCTTCGCTTTTGTAAAGAACGCAATATTCCGACGGTTATAATTGGTCATGTCACAAAAGAAGGCAATATCGCAGGCCCACGTATGTTAGAACATATGGTGGATGTAGTGCTTTACTTTGAAGGCGAACGGTCTTACCAATTCCGTATTTTGCGCTCTATTAAGAATCGTTTTGGCTCTACATCTGAAACAGGTATCTTTGCCATGGTTGAGGAAGGGTTACAAGAGTTATCTAATCCATCAGCTTCCTTATTGGCAGAACGATCTGATGAGGAAAGCGGCAGCGCCGTTATGATTTATCTTGAAGGGATTAGGCCTATCCTTGTAGAGGTACAAAGCCTTGTTGTTACGACTGCTTTTGGTATGCCTAGAAGAACTGCAATCGGTTATGACCTTAATCGTTTAATTGTACTTTTGGCAGTATTAGAAAAACGTTGTGGTTTTACGTTAGGTAATAAGGACGTGTACGTTAACGTTATTGGTGGTCTCAAGGTAAATGAACCAGCTTGTGACTTGTCTATGGCTGTTGCTATCGTATCTAATTTAAAAAATCGCATTGTTCCTACCGATATGGTCATTTTAGGTGAAGTAGGACTCACTGGTAATGTTCGTAGCATTCCACGTATTGAACAGCGTATCAATGAAGCGAAGAAATTAGGTTTTAAAAAGTTTATTATCCCTGAAGGCAATTATAAGCAAATCAAGGATAATGATAGTTCTATCAAGATTAGAGGCGTTAAATCTATTCAAGAGGCAATGCAGTTGGTATTTTCTTAATTAGGAGGTGATGTAATGATTTATCGGATATTGCGCTATGTAATAGCCATTCTTGTGGGCACAGCGGCCTATGTTGGAATGGATAGCTTAGCACCTATTATCGACCCATATTTGGTTTCTCAATTTGAGTCTTTTGGGGATATGTCATTGACTATTGCACGTATTTCAGTATTAATTTTTGGTACTTTATTAGGCGTTATTATTGGGTATTTAATTTCTTCATTTATTTTAAAGCAAGGCTTAGTCATTGCTAAACGTTTAGAACGCATTCTTACTCATATTCCAAATCAAGAATTGATTGCAGGCACCATCGGTTTATTATTCGGTCTTATTATTGCAAATTTAATTGGTGTTGCATTCCATCAAGTACCTATTATAGGACCTTATATTCCTATTATATTGAGTGCTATCTTTGGATATAGTGGCCTTAAAATTATGGCTCGTAAAGGCCCTGAAATATACTATAACTATGTACAACAATGGGGTGGAGAAGGTACTAAAAAAACAAGTCGTTTTAAAATGTTCTCTACTCATAAATCTGATAAAACTACGAGCACACCAAAACTACTAGATACATCTGTTATTATTGATGGACGTATTAAGGAACTATGTAATACAGGATTTATTGAAGGTCCTCTAATGGTTCCCCTTTTTGTATTGAATGAGTTACAAATTATTTCTGACTCTGCTGATGCTACAAAGCGAAATCGCGGTCGTCGTGGCCTCGATATTTTGAAAGAGATGCAAGATGCTAACAAGGTAGCCATTGAAGTGGTAGAAGATGATTATGATGATCTTACAGAAGTAGATTCTAAATTAATGCGTCTTGCTTTAGATAAGCAGTGGAAGTTGATGACTAATGACTTCAACTTAAATAAGGTGGCTCGAGTGCAAGGCATTGAGGTGCTTAATCTGAATGAATTAGCCAATGTACTGAAACCAGCCCTCATTGCAGGCGAATGGATTCGTGTGCAAATTATGAAAGAAGGCAAGGAAGTACACCAAGGTGTTGCTTATCTCGATGATGGTACCATGATTGTTGTTGAAGATGGTAAACCTTATGTGGGTCAAACCGTAGAGGTTATGGTTACATCCATATTACAAACTAGTGCAGGTCGCATGATCTTTGCTCGTGTAGATGGAGGACAAAATGGACAAGGTAATTAGTTGTATTGTTCTCGCCGCTGGTGCAGGGCGTCGCATGGGATACAAAGAAAATAAGATATTTATCCCTTTGGGACGATTCTCTATCATTCAGCGTACATTGCAAAATGTAGCAAATGTTGAAGGTTTGAAAGAGATTATTCTTGTTGTAGCCGAAGGCGAACAAGAATATATGACAAAACATATTCAAGAGTTGGATTTGACTGTTCCCATTCATATAGTGCTGGGTGGAAAAGAGCGTCAAGACTCTGTAGCATGTGGTTTACAGGCTGTATCAGAGGATACCAATATTGTCCTTGTTCATGATGGAGCGCGACCATTAGCCTCTACAGAAATGTTTAATAATGTTGCTGACTCGGCTAATACCTATGGTGCTGCTACGGTAGGTGTTCCTGCTACAGATACCATTAAACGAGTTGATACAGACCATAATGTTCTAGAAACATTACAGCGTAGTGAACTATACCAAATTCAAACGCCACAAGGCTTTCAAAAAGAGTTATTTGTAGAGGCTCATCAAGCGGCATATGAAACTAAGTATCTTGGTACTGATGATGTATCACTAGCTGAGTATGTAGGTAAGCCTGTGCATATAGTTGAAGGGGATTATTGTAATATTAAAGTGACAACACCAAATGATATTGCAGTAGCTAAACGATATTTAGGAATTGAGGATACACGTATGCGCATTGGATTTGGTTATGATATTCATCAATTAAAAGCAGGTCGCCCATGTATTCTTGGCGGTGTTCATATCGAATCTGAACTCGGCCCTGATGGTCATTCCGATGCGGATGTTCTCATTCATGCATTGATGGATGCTATGTTAGGTGCTGCAGGTCTACGAGATATTGGATATTATTTCCCGCCTGAAGATGACCAGTATAAAGGGATTTCTAGCATGCTTTTACTAGAAAAGGTTAATTCCTTATTGAAAGAACGTGGGTTACAAGCCTATAATATAGATATTATGGTTATTTCGGAAACACCTAAGTTAAAGCCACACATCGACACGATGAAGGCTAACTTACAATCTGTTTTAGAAATACCATTAGAACGTATTAGTATTAAAGCGACAACAAATGAAATGCTAGGTGCCATTGGGCGCCGCGAAGGCATTGCTGCACAAGCTGTCGTTTCTGTATATGAAGGAGAGGTATAATCATGAGTTCCATGAAAGTTCGTTTTGCTCCAAGTCCTACGGGTCCATTCCACATTGGTGGCGCTCGTTCTGCTTTGTTTAACTGGCTATTAGCACGTAAAGAAAAAGGCACATTTGTATTGCGTATTGAAGATACAGATTTGGCTCGTTCTACCCGTGAAAGTGAAGAAAATATCAAAACTTCCTTGCAATGGCTTGGCATGAACTGGGATGAAGGCATTGATGTAGGAGGCGATAATGGTCCTTACCGTCAAACAGAACGTCTTGACTTATATAAAGAAGTAACACAACGTTTGTTGGACGAAGGCAAAGCATATGAATGCTATTGCACACCTGAAGAATTAGATGCTGTTCGCCAAGAACAAATGGATCGTGGTGAAACACCTAAATATAATGGCCATTGCCAACACTTAGATGAAGAAACAAAGGCTAAATATATTGCAGAAGGTCGTAAACCAACCATTCGCTTGCGCGTTCCTTTGAATAAAACATATGCTTTCGATGATATGGTACGTGGTCATGTATCCTTTGAATCCAATGGTGTAGGTGACTTTGTAATCGTAAAATCTGATGGTATTCCTGTATATAACTTTGCCGTAGTCATGGATGACCATATGATGGGTATTACTCATGTTATTCGTGCAGAAGAACATTTATCTAATACTCCACGTCAAATGGCTATTTATGAAGCACTAGGCTGGGAAGTACCTAAGTTTGGTCACATTTCCTTGATTCTTGGCAAAGATTACAAAAAAATGTCCAAACGCCATGGTGCTACATCTGTTGAACAATACAAACAATTGGGCTATTTGCCAGAAGCACTTGTAAACTTCTTGGCACTTCTTGGTTGGGCTCCAGAAGGGGAAGAAGAATTTTTCACACAAGATGAATTGATTCAAGCCTTCTCCATGGATCGCGTAGCTAAAAACCCTGCTGTATTCGATATTGACAAATTGAATCATATCAACTTCCACTACATGAAAAATTTAAGCGATGAAGAGTTATTCCATCTTTGCTTGCCTCATTTGAAAGAGGTTGGTTTGGCACCAGATAGCTTAAATCAGGCGGATATCGATTGGTTGACATTATTATGCTCTACATTCCGCGACCATATTAGCTATGGTGCTCAAATTAAAGATCATGTAGGCATGTTCATGGGCGAAACTGTATTCCTTGAAGAAGGTCACGAAGAGGAATTGCGTGCTGTATTGAATGAAGAAACAGCACCAACCGTTCTCGGCGCATTCCGCAATGCATTGGCTGAACTTGATGAAATTACGCCTGATGTTGTAAAAGCAACAATTAAAGCAGTTATGAAAGAAACTGCTTTAAAAGGTAAATTCGTATTTATGCCAATTCGTGTAGCTTTAACAGGTCAAATGCATGGTCCAGATTTGAATAATATTGTTACATTACTTGGTAAAGAAAAGTGCTTACATCGTTTAGATAATGTAGGTGCATTAACAAAATAAATTTGATCAATTAATCAAAGGAGTTCACGTAACAAGTGTTATGTGAACTCCTTTTGTATGTGTTGTTAATATTCTATAGAAATGCTATAATAATCGGCGTATTAAATTTTGATTTATTATGAAAGCGAGTGTTTTTATGAGTGTTATTCGTTCTATTAATCACTTATTCAATAGTTATCTATCCTGGATAGTACTATTGATGGCTGTTTTAGCATATATGCTACCTGCAGTATTTTCTTGGATGACTCCTTATATTGCTTACATGCTACAGTTTGTTATGTTTGCGATGGGGTTAACATTAACGGCTCAAGTCTTTATTGATGTATTTAAGCAACCAATGAAGGTTATTCTCGTATCCGTAATCCAATTCTTATGGATGCCATTAGCAGGTTTCTTAGTAGCCTTAGCATTTAATTTTCCTTCAGAAGTTGGGATTGGTTTTATCTTGTTGGGTGCATGTCCTGGTGGTACTGCTTCTAATGTAATGACCTTCCTTGCAAATGGTAATGTTCCTTTATCCGTATCAGCAACGACTGTATCTACATTATTGGCACCTATTTTAACGCCTTTATTTGTCGTATTATATGCAGGTGCAACATCTTCTATTGAAATTCAATTTATGCCAATGTTTATATCTATTGTAAAAATTGTGTTGGTACCAATTATTTTAGGAATTGTATTGAATTACTTTATTGGCGCAAAAATTGAACCTGTAAAATCTGTATGTCCAACAATTGCAGCTATCGCAGTATTGCTTATTTTGG
>OGEO01001908.1_pt1 | contig 10863 bp, 8 predicted proteins | sample 1570661 | NCBI WGS metagenome assembly OGEO01 (sample SAMEA2582142, study PRJEB24529) | metagenome | biome: Human gut stool | place: China | collected 2011
CCATGAATACAATCAATAAAACAGATATTCTGTCAACAATGCGAGTGGAATGCCAAACAAAGAAGGAAAAGACTAATACAAATACAGTAGAGCAAATAGCCAATGCTGATGAACCTAAATCAATCCATGGTTTAATAAGATTCTCTAGTATACCGCCTGATGCAGTGGTGTAAGCATAAAGCAAAATCCCCCCTACAAAATATACTGCAAGGTTATTAATAGAATTGATGGTTGAACCAAGCATATCTTTAGTTACAGTACTAAATGATGCTCTTAAATCATAAGTGGAATAGGCCTCAAGTAATAACCAGCCTGATAATGTCATGACTATCATCGTTAAGCAAATTGCTAATGCTGACCATAATGTCCAAGCTCCAGCACCAGATGTTGGTAAACCAAGCATTCCAGCTCCAACGCAAACACTAGCAATAATACATGCACCACCAAAAATAGAAGGTTGTTTTTTCATAGAACATCCTTATCAATAACAAATTATTGAGTTAGCTGTTTATAAAAAATGCAGTTCAAAATGAACTGCATTTTTCGTTATATTATTCAACTTCTTTTAAACGAGCCGTAAAGTGGCGGAGAACTTTTGGTTCATAAGTAAAAGTTAAACCTTTAATATTCTCTGCATTTTCTTTCACTTTTTGGAATGCCTCAATAATGAAATCCATATGGGTTTGTGTATAAGTTGCACGTGGTACAGTTAAGCGTAAAAGCTCTGCTGGACATGGTAGTTGTTTACCAGTCTTAGGATCCCGTCCTAATAAAAATGAGCCAATTTCTACTGCTCTTATACCTGCAACTTTATAAAGTTCGCAAGAAAGAGCTTGTGCTGGGAATTGGTCGGCTGGAATATGTGGTAATAATTTACCAGCATCTACGAACGCTGCGTGCCCACCCGGTTGTTGGCAAGGTACACCAATTTTTTCTAAGCCTGCAACCAAATATTCAATTTGCGCGATACGATAAGCCAGCCATTCTTGGCGCATACCGTCACGTAAGCCAACAGCCAAGCGTTCCATTGCGCCACCTTCTAAACCACCATAAGTAGGGAAACCTTCTTGAACAACACAAAGAGTTCTACATTCATGATAGACATCTTCCATTGATTTATCTTTAAATGCTAAGATACCACCCATTGGCACCATAGCATCTTTTTTGGCAGACATCGCTAAAGCATCAGCATAGCGATAGCTTTCGTAAGTAATTTGTTCAATAGTCCAGTCTTTATAAGCTTCTTCACGTTGTTGAATAAAATAGGCGTTTTCGGCAAAACGAGCTGAATCCATGATGACAGGAATATCGTATTTACGGGCAATTTCATACATACCTTTTAAGTTTGCAATAGAAACTGGTTGACCACCCGCAGAGTTACAAGTAATGGTACATACAATGTAAGGTACATTATGTGCCCCAGCTTCTTGAATACCTTTTTCTAATTTTTCTAAATCAAAGTTACCTTTAAATGGAAATTTTGCTGTTGTATCAAATGCCTCTTTTATATAAACATTACGAACTGTTGCTCCATTAATTTGGCTATGCCCTTGTGTGGTATCAAAGAAATAATTAGAGAAAACGACCATTTTACTGCGATCTAAACCTTTCTCACGTTCACGTTTAGCAATCAATACAGGAATATAAATTTGTTCAGCACCACGACCTTGGTGAGTAGGGATTGTATATTCATAACCAAAAATATCTTTTACAGCTTTAGCTAACGCATAATAACTGCGACTACCACTGTAAGCTTCATCTCCACGTAACATTGCAGATTGCATATCTTGTGTGACAGCTCCAGTACCACTATCAGTTAGAAGGTCAATGAAAATATCTTCACTATCCAGTAAAAATGGATTCATTCCTGATTTTAAGATCGCTTGTTCACGGTATTCACGAGAGGTTCTTTTTACTGGTTCAATAACACGAATACGGAAAGGCTCAGGTAAATGTTTAAAATTTTCCATAGAAAAATCCTCCAAAATTAATTTTTTGGTTTAAATAAAAAAATTATTTTCTAAAATGAAAACACTTTGATAATTAATAAGAAAGGATTAATGAATTATGGGAAAATAAAAAGATAATCTTGGATCGATAATAACCCAAGTTTGGTTAGGAGATAGCAAGTTCAGCATATTAAAATCCTTTTAATAGAAGATAAACTTAATACAACTTAACACTTGCTTCTAACTGCGAAGCACCACCAGAATAATCTAAAAATCAAATTTGTCATCTTTTATTTTATCATTTTGTGATATTCGTCACAAAATATTTAAAGGTAAAGTAATAATCTTTTATTAGTAATATAATATATTCTAAATATAGACACTTAATAAATGATTTTTGTTGGTAATAGCTATTAGTAATAATTTAATTTTCTACATCCACACTCAGTACTTCATCTTCTGTTTTTAACAGCGTATAGACATCTTTTAGCATTTCATTATCAATGTTGTAGCATCGTACTTGCAAGCGAACTTCACCACTTGCTTGGTCTTTGACTGAGATATTTTCAATGCGGTAATCATGTTTCAATAATAAATCTGTCACTTTACTGATACCGTTAGCAGAACTCAGTTGAATAGCTAAACGAGTACGTTTTTTATAGGTTTTACGGCGAACATAACGCTGCACAATCGGGCTGATACGGATGGCGATTAAAATCATTAAAGTGGCAATAATGGCATCAAAAATAAAGCCTGCACCTGTTGCTACACCAATAGCCGCCGCTGCCCAAATAATGGCAGCTGTGGTTAAGCCTGAAATGGCATCATTTTTCTTATGTAAAATTACCCCTGCACCTAAGAAACCGATGCCACTGATTACTTGTGCGGCAAGTCGCATAGGGTCAGTTCGAATATTATCTGAAACTTGTGCATAATGCTCTGCGGCTTGAATAGAGACAATAGTAAGCACACAAGTCGTCACCGCAATAATGGCACAGGTTTTGACACCAACCGGTTTGTGTTTAAGTTCACGCTCTAAGCCAATAATCCCGCCAAGTACAAGTGCGAGTAGCATTTTCCCTAGGATAAGTAAATAAGCCGTCTGTTCAAGAGCGGTCGAAAAAAGAAAAGAATTTTCCATGTTAATAATGAATATGAGTAAATAAAAAAACGGGTGTTATTCTACCTGAAAAAAGGACTTTAATGGGCAAATTTACAATCAATTTACCTTTAATTTATCGCCTTTCGGCTTGAAATTGAGTAAAATCTAAGGTTTTGAAAGATGATGATAGCTGAGAATAAATTTATGCAAAAATCAACGCCGAATATTGGCTTTGTAAGTTTAGGGTGTCCTAAAAATTTAGTGGATTCCGAACGTATTCTGACTGAATTACGTACTGACGGGTATAACATTGTGCCAAGTTATGAAAATGTGGACTTGGTCATTGTGAATACTTGTGGTTTTATTGATAGTGCCGTGCAGGAATCCCTAGAAGCCATTGGAGAGGCGTTGGAAGAAAACGGACGTGTGATTGTGACTGGCTGTTTAGGGGCGAAAGAAGATCAAATTCGCCAAGTTCACCCGAAAGTATTGGAAGTGAGCGGTCCGCACAGTTATGAAACAGTAATGGCACAAGTACACAAGTACGTACCGAAACCAGAGCATAATCCTTACACCAGCCTTGTACCAAAACAAGGGGTGAAATTAACACCAAAACACTATGCTTATTTGAAAATCTCAGAAGGCTGTGATCATCGTTGTACATTCTGTATAATCCCTTCATTACGTGGGGATTTAGAAAGCCGTTCTATCACGCAAGTATTGGATGAAGCAAAACGTCTTGCTGATGCGGGTGTGAAGGAATTATTGGTTGTTTCACAAGATACTTCAGCTTATGCGATGGATACACAACGCAAAGAAGGTGGAGTGAAAACCGCTTTCTGGAATGGTATGCCAATTAAAAATGACTTAATGACCTTGTGTAAACAGCTTGGTAAATTAGGCATTTGGGTACGTTTACACTACGTTTATCCTTATCCTCACGTGGATGATTTAATTCCATTAATGGCGGAAGGTTTATTGTTGCCTTATTTGGATATTCCATTGCAACACGCGAGTCCAAAAATTTTAAAAGCGATGAAAAGACCAGGAAAAATTGACCGCACTTTAGAGCGTATCAAGCAATGGCGTGAGATTTGTCCAGATTTAACCCTACGTTCAACTTTCATCGTAGGCTTCCCAGGTGAAACAGAAGAAGACTTCCAAATGTTATTGGATTTCTTAAAAGAAGCGCAACTTGATCGCGTGGGCTGTTTCAAATTTAGCCCGGTAGAAGGCGCTCCTGCAACTGAAATGGCCGACCAAGTGCCTGAAGATGTAAAAGAAGAACGTTTCCACCGCTTTATGCAGTTACAACAAGAAATTTCGGCTGAACGATTAAAACAAAAAATTGGCCAAACGCTTGATGTAATCGTGGATGAAATTGATGACGAAGGTATCATTGGCCGTACAAAAGCTGATGCACCAGAAGTTGATGGCTTAGTTTATATTGAAAATCTAAGTGGAGCGCCAGTGAAAGTAGGCGAATTTATTAAAGTAACCATTACCCATTCAGATGAATATGATCTGTGGGGAACCTGTTAATTATTAATTTTATTTATTTTTTACCAAAGGAATTTAGAAATGGCAGAAACACAAAAACAACCAAGTGTTATCCGTTTTGAACAAGAAGTTGCAGCAAAAAATTATGAAGCTGCTTGCGTAGAATTGCTCGATATTTTAAGCAAAATAGATACTAATTTTGGTGGCGTTGAAGGCATTGAAATTGATTATCCTAGCCAATTAAATGATGAATTAGTACAAGATAAAATTAAGCATTTATGTACCCGTGTAGCGGTAGCAGTGAGCGAGCTATTTTCTGATCCTAAATTAGATATTTCTGAAGGCGGGGCACAACGTTTCTTTACCTTACAACGTTGGATTAACATGATTTTTGCTTCATCACCATTTGTGAACGCTGATCATGTGTTGCAAGCTTATAACCGCAATCCAGATAAAACCAATTTATCTGATTTTCACTTAGATAATGCGAGATCATCATTAATTAAATTTTGCATTTTGTATTTGCCGGAATCGAATATAAACGTCAATCTTGATGCTTTATGGAATTTAGATCCAGAATTATGTGCATCCCTTTGTTTTGCATTGCAATCACCACGTTTTATCGGTACAGAACAATCGTTTTCTAAGCGTGGTACGCTTTTACAATGGTTCCCTGAAAAATTAGCAACGATTGAAAACTTAAATAATGTACCAAGTGCAATTTCACATGATGTGTATATGCATTGCAGTTACGATATTGCCGAAAATAAACACTGGGTGAAAAAAGCATTAAACCAAGTCATCCGTCGTCATTTATTGCAAGGTGGATGGACTGATCGCGATGTCACAAAATTAGGTGAACGTGATGGCAAACCAGTCATGGTCGTATTATTGGAGCATTTCCATTCATCCCATTCAATTTACCGTACGCATTCTACTTCAATGATTGCTGCGCGTGAGCGTTTTCATTTAATTGGTGTGGGTAATGAAGCTGTAGATGCAGCAGGCCAAGCGGTGTTTGATGAATTCCATTTATTAAAAGGTGATAATATTTTTGGTAAATTGAATGAATTAAAAGATATTTGTGAAAAAAATGGTGCAGCCGTTCTTTATATGCCAAGTATTGGGATGGATTTAACCACCATTTTTGCAAGTAACACGCGTCTTGCACCGATTCAAGTGATTGCTTTAGGCCATCCAGCTACGACACATTCTGATTTTATTGAATATGTAATTGTAGAAGATGATTATGTTGGTTCTGAGAAATGTTTCAGTGAGCAATTATTGCGTTTACCAAAAGATGCCTTACCTTATGTGCCTTCAGCGCTTGCACCGCAACACGTAGAATATCGCTTACGTGAAAATCCTGAAGTGGTGAATATTGGTATTGCTTCTACCACAATGAAGCTTAACCCCTATTTCTTGGCAGCATTAAAGGCTATTCGTGATCGTGCTAATGTGAAAGTGCATTTCCACTTTGCATTAGGCCAATCTAGTGGCGTGACACATCCTTATGTTGAGCGTTTTATTAAATCTTATTTAGGCAATGATGCGACAGCTCATCCACATGCACCTTATGATCAATATCTTCGTATTTTGCATAACTGCGATATGATGGTGAATCCATTCCCATTTGGTAATACCAACGGCATTATTGATATGGTGACATTAGGTTTAGTGGGTGTATGTAAAACGGGTGCAGAAGTGCATGAACATATTGATGAAGGGTTATTTAAACGTTTAGGTTTACCGGAATGGTTAATTGCAAATACGGTAGATGAATATGTTGAACGTGCAATTCGTTTAGCAGAAAACCATCAAGAACGTTTAGAACTTCGTCGTCATATCATTGAAAATAACGGCTTACAAACCTTATTTACAGGTGATCCAAGCCCAATGGGTAAAGTGTTACTTGAAAAATTTGAGGAATGGAAAGCAGTAAATTTAGCTGAAAAGCCAAAGAAAAAATCAACTAAATCTGCAACGACAAAAGAGAAGGCCACAAAGTCTACCACGACAAAGAAAAGTGCGGTCAAATCTGAAGGTAAATCTGAGCCGAAAAAAACGGTAAAGAAAACCACGAAAAAAGCAGATAAATAATCAATAAATCCCCGAAAGGGGATTTTTTATTGAGAAAAATTAAACAAAGTCTCATTTTTTTTAAAAAAACTTGATTTTGTGGCATAAAGCCTGTAATTAATAGACCCATTCAACACAACATAAAATAAGGAAAAACTCATGAAAAACGTCGGTTTTATCGGTTGGCGCGGAATGGTCGGTTCCGTATTAATGGATCGTATGGTGCAAGAGCAAGATTTTGCCAATATTAATCCAGTTTTCTTCACCACTTCTCAAGCAGGTCAAAAAGCACCTGTGTTTGCAGGAAAAGAGGCGGGTGAACTTAAAAATGCATTCGACATTGAAGAACTTAAAAAATTAGACATTATCGTAACCTGCCAAGGTGGCGACTATACCAATGAAGTTTATCCAAAATTAAAAGCAACAGGTTGGGATGGTTATTGGGTTGATGCTGCTTCAGCGCTACGTATGAAAGATGATGCAATTATCGTGCTTGATCCAGTAAACCAACATGTGATTTCTGAAGGCTTGAAAAAAGGCATTAAAACTTTTGTGGGCGGTAACTGTACCGTGAGCTTAATGTTGATGGCTATCGGTGGTTTATTTGAAAAAGATTTAGTGGAATGGGTATCTGTCGCAACTTACCAAGCGGCTTCAGGTGCAGGCGCAAAAAATATGCGTGAATTACTTTCACAAATGGGTTTATTAGAACAAGCGGTTTCAAGTGAATTAAAAGACCCTGCTTCATCTATTTTAGATATTGAACGTAAAGTGACAGCAGAAATGCGTTCTGATAGCTTCCCTACTGATAACTTCGGTGCGGCATTAGGTGGTAGCTTAATCCCTTGGATTGACAAACTTCTCCCAGAAACAGGACAAACTAAAGAAGAATGGAAAGGTTATGCAGAAACCAACAAAATCTTAGGTTTAAGCGACAATCCAATTCCTGTTGATGGTTTATGTGTGCGTATCGGTGCATTACGCTGCCACAGCCAAGCGTTCACCATCAAACTGAAAAAAGACTTACCATTAGAAGAAATTGAACAAATTTTAGCATCTCACAACGAATGGGTGAAAGTGATTCCAAATGACAAAGAAACCACATTACGTGAATTAACCCCAGCTAAAGTAACAGGTACATTAAGCGTACCGGTTGGTCGTTTACGTAAATTGGCAATGGGTCCAGAATACTTAGCGGCATTCACTGTAGGTGACCAATTATTATGGGGTGCTGCAGAGCCAGTTCGCCGTATCTTAAAACAATTGGTGGCATAAGTTCTACTTTCACTACAAAGGGCGTATTCACTACGCCCTTTTCATTACTAAAAAAGATAATATGCTACGATCTATCTTTGTTTTTATTACAATTTCTTTAATGACATTTCTTTTGCAATATTGGTTTGTCTCACGCCTTGGTTATCCTGAAACCTTTGCAACAACATGCCAAAATTACACGGGTGAATTTTTGTATGAAGCGCGTTGTGAATATACGTTTAATATATTATTTACAACGATAACTGTTGCGTTTTTAGCATTGTTTCCTTTTATTATTTCTCGGAAATTATCTTACTTTATTATCGGTTGTTTGTGGCTTGGGCTTTTATGGCTATTGGGTTCAGTTTTTATCACCTTTGATAGTACTGATTTAGGAAATACACTTGAGCTTTCAAGCTTATTTCACTATGCTTGGATCGAATTAAAAATACCTTATATCATCATATCTGTTATTACTATCCCTACACTATTTTTTGTTAAAAAATTATGATCAGAGAACCTCATTTTCATCAATTTGCTCTTGCAGAGTTATTGCCTTTTTTTGAGCAATTTCCGACGCAATATCTTTCTGGTGAACGAAATATCAAATTAGCTTATCGTCATTTGGTTCAGCCTGAAAGTGCGGTCAGAAAATTGATGATTTTGGTGAATGGTCGAGCAGAAAATATGCTGAAATGGACTGAGTTGGCTTATGATTTTTATCAACAAGGTTATGATGTATTACTTTTCGATCACCGAGGACAAGGCTATTCACAGCGTATTATTTCTCAAAAAGGGCATTTAGATGAGTTTCGTTTTTATACTGATGATATGGCAAAAATCATTGAAAAAGCGACCGCACTTTATGCTTATCAAGCGCAATATATTCTTGCGCACTCCCTCGGCGCGTTGATTTCCACCTATTATCTGGCCAATTACGATCATCAGATTAAAAAGGCCGTACTTTCTTCGCCTTTCTTTGGTGTTCCAATGAAACATCCATTACGAGATGAAGTCATCATTGCAACAATGATGGCATTTGGCCAAGGTCATCGCTATGTTTTTGGTAAAGGACATTACAAACCGGCAGATTTAAACCTTAATGAACTTAGCCATTCTAAAACGCGAATGAAATGGATGAACCGAGTTAATCGAAAACGCGCTGCTATTCACTTAGGCGGCCCGACTTTCCGCTGGGTACATTTGTGTTTAAATGCAATAAAAGCGCTCCCTAAAATCATTCCAAGAGTGGAAACACCTGTGCTTATTTTACAAGCGGAAAAAGAAAAAATTGTGGATAACAAAAATCTTGAAAAATTAACCGCACTTTTTCCGCATGCGGAATCTATGCTTGTACCTCAAGCAAAACATGAAATCCTTTTTGAAAAGGATAACGTGAGAAAAGCCGTGCTTGAACGCGTGAATCAATTTCTTCATTCTTAAACTTCCCTAATTAGATTAAATCCAAAACATCATATATTGATTTATACAATGCTTTTTATTTTTATCTCATGACTGTTTAACCTTTTATTGAGCAAGATCATAGTTTCTTTCTCACTATATCCCTACAATCCATAATACTTATTTATAGTTATGTTTTTTTGTCGTTTGTATAGTTGGAGTATCTATGTCAAAAATGAAGAAAATCGTCACCGCACTTTGCTTGGCTGGTGTCGGCGCTGTGGCATTGTGGGGAACGCAGTGGGTTATGCATAAAACAAGTTCACCGGAGTTTTGTGTCAGTTGTCATTCAATGAGCTATCCAAAAGAGGAATGGGAAGGTTCGAGTCACTTTGCTAATGCAAAAGGCGTGCGAGCACAATGTTCAGACTGCCATATTCCAAAAGAAGGTTGGCATTATGTCAAAGCTAAATTTATTGCTTTAAAAGACTTGTGGTATGAAGCACAAGGCAAGATTGAGAATAAAGAAAAATATGAAGCCCACCGAGCAGAGCTTGCTCAAATGGTATGGAATGATATGAAAGCCAATGATTCAGAAACCTGTCGTAGCTGTCACAGTTTTGATGCAATGGAGCTTTCAAAACAAACTAAATTAGCAAAACAAACTCATACAGATGCCCAAACAAATGGTCAAACCTGTATTGATTGCCATAAGGGCATTGTTCACTTCCTTCCTGAAGTGCATGGCGATCAAAATGCGCAAAAATCCTCTGAAGCAAAAGGTGGCGCAATCTCAGATGGCTCAGCTATTTTTGCCACTGAAATGGTGAAAGCGACCAATGATAAAGGAAATGAGGTTCGCCTAATGCCTTATGCAGAATTAATGCAATGGAAAGTAAATGGCGATCAAGTTCAAGGCACCTTACATGGTTGGCAACAAGTGGGGGCTGAAGCGGTTGTTTATCAAGAATTAGGCAAACGTATCACGCTTGCTTTATTGGATGAAGATGCACGTAACCATGTTCAAGTCGTAAAAACAGTACATGATGCAGTAACGGATTCTGAGTGGAAAGAAATCAATGTTGCGGTGAATGTCGCAAAAGAAAAAATGTCATCAGATCTGACCGCACTTAATCAATATGGCAATCAGTTAAATCAAACTCAATGTAGTGGTTGTCACGCGGCAATTGGTGCAGATCATTACACCGCTAACCAATGGATTGGTGTGGTGAATTCTATGAAAGACCGTACATCAATGAACAAAGATGAAGTACGTGCATTAACTATCTATCTGCAACGCAACGCCAAAGATATGGCAAAACAATAATTAATTAACTATCTAAAACGAGGCTGAAATGAAAAAGAATAACGTAAACGAACAACGTCGTGATTTTCTGAAAAAAACATCTTTAGGTGTGGCAGGTAGTGCCCTTTCTGGTGGTATGGTGGGCGTTGTATCAAAAAGTGCGGTCGCAAAAGAAGCTGAAATAAAAACAGTGGTTACTGCGGCTCACTGGGGACCGCTTGGTGTGGTTGTGGAAGATGGTAAGGTTGTGAAATCTGGTCCTGCTATTGAGC
>OGEO01001915.1_pt1 | contig 10844 bp, 9 predicted proteins | sample 1570661 | NCBI WGS metagenome assembly OGEO01 (sample SAMEA2582142, study PRJEB24529) | metagenome | biome: Human gut stool | place: China | collected 2011
GTCATCATTTCATTATATTGTACATTCTTAACGCAGCTTATTATAATGCGAGTTATTTACTATTTTCAAATAGGTTGGATGTGCTGGCTTGTTATACTATATACAGAGTATTGTAAGCCGAAATGGCTCTGTTTTGTTTTGATAGTTTTTGCTATGTCTGTCAAAGTTAGTTTAAATTTCAGATATGAACCAGACCGCCTTGTCTTTTTTCCATATTATAATGTATTCAGTTCATTAGTTGATGACAACTATGGAAGGAGTCAGGGTTATATATTAGATAAAGCTGATGATTTATTGCAGGAATAATATGTTCAAGAAATTTTATTATGTAGTAAATATCTTATTGTCTATGTTTTTGGTCTCTCCACTTTGGATTAAAAAGAAGATTAACAGGAAGAAAATCTGGTTGTTTGGTGCAGGAAATGGGTGTTATGAAAATAATATTTCTCATTTTCATGATTATGTATTAAAAAACGAGACTTCAGCTGAAAACGAAGTTTATTTTGTTACAACTTCCCATAAACTCCTCAAGAGTAAAAGTTTTAAAACGTTAATCCGAGGCAAAGCGTTTACATATGCAATGAGCATAGTGGCTGACTATCTAGTTATTGACACGTGTAATTCGGATATATCACCAGGATTACATAAATTGTTAGGTGGACTGAAAATAAATGTTAATCATGGATTCGAAGGCTTCAAAAAACTTCCACCTAACTACTACGCAAACATTGATGCTCATATCCAATGTGCTTCCTCAGAAAAAGAAAAAGAGATAAAAGTATCATTGTGTGGTGCTGATAAATCGACAGTTTTTGTTACTGGCTATCCTCGTTTCGACAATATTCCTGAATATTCTGGCTCAGAAATAAGAAAAATTCTCTATTTCCCTACTTGGCGCAGTTGGTTAGAGGATGTTTCTATTGAAGAATTGGATAATACCGAGTATGTGGTTGCAGTTAAGAAATTCTTAGGGGATGAAGAATTGAAATCATTTCTGAGAGCAAGGCATATTATTCTTTATTATAAACCACATCACAAAATTAGTCATCTCGCACTGGATTATTTGGAGTCTGACTGTATAAAACTCCTTAAATCTAATGATAACTTGACGGAACATATTCAGTCTTCTGATTTATTAATAACAGATTATTCAAGTGTTGCATGGGATTTTCTTTATAATAACAGGAAAGTGCTATTCTATATATTTGATATAGAAACTTATATCAAGGAACAAGGTTTGTACTATGATGTCAGGGCATTGAATTTTTCGAACTATAGCTTGTCATCGGATGGTATCGTTTCGTTATTGCAAGAATATGACTCAGAGCTGGCAAGTAAACCTTCAAATATGGCTTTAGATTTTTTTAAATATAAAGATTCTAAGAATTGTGAACGTCTTATGAGCTTAATCCTCGAAAAATAATATGAAATTAAAAATAATATCTTACTCTGCAAAAAAAGGTGGGGCGGCCAAAGCAGCAAGGAATTTTCTATATCTTATTGCTGAGGAACCGCAATATCATCCTTCATTAATAAGTGTTTCTGGGAAATTAGAAAATAATGTCTTTAAAAAAGCATCCACGTATTCTATTTTGTGGCACTTTTTTAAAATGCTTGTAAGCCGTTTCTTTACTTATTTTAATAGGTCGAAAAGCATTGTTAAATACTCCTTAAACCTTTTTAGCTCTAATTATGTGTTAGGACAGTTAGAGTTAGATTCAAATGAGGATGAAATTGTTCATATTAACTGGGTTAATAACGATACTATATCACTTTTTAAACTAAAAAGTCTTTTCGAGAATAATTACAAAAAAATAATGTTAACTTTGCATGATGAGTGGTTTTATTGTGCTACGGAACATTATGCAAATATTGATGCTAAATCCTATATTTACGGTTATAAAAACAATGACGGTCTAATTAATAGATTTGTCTATGAACTCAAGCGCAAAATTGACTTTGATAAAATAATAATAACTGTTCCATCTCAATGGATGTATGATAGAGCAAAGCAAAGTTATTTATTAAAGCATGCTGATATTCACATCTTGCCAAACATGATTGATACGGATGTTTATAACTATTCAGAATCATTCCGTTTAAATCGCTTTGAACATCTCGGAGTCAGTCCAGATTCCTTTATTATTGGGTTTGGCGCTGTAAGTGGAGGTGCAAATCCTTTAAAAGGATTCGATTTACTATGTGAATCATTAAGTCAATTGTTTGAATCAAATTCTGAAAAAGAACATATTGTGTTATTAACATTTGGCTCGGATGTAATAGATAAGCGCGTACAGTCTTTCGGCTGCAAAGTAATCAACTTAGGCTTCATCTCTGATGCAGCAAAGATGGCAATGGTGTATAATTTAATTGATGTAATGATAGTTCCATCGCGTGCGGAGTCATTCGGGCAAGTAGCTGCAGAAAGTTTAGCTTGCCATACACCAGTAATAGCTTTTAATTATTCTGGTATACAAGATATAATTCAACATCAGAAGAGTGGACTCTTAGCAGAACCATTTTCGGTAGATTCGCTTACAAAAAACATTCAGCACATGATGAGTATGAGTGATGAAGAAAGAATGAACTTCGGCGTATATGGCCGACAATATGTAATAAGTAACTTTGGAAAAGAAGTTATTCTCAAGAAGTATTTAAAATTATTAGATTATGCTAAAGGTGCTATAAATGACTAACAAAATTGCTCTTATCACTGGTGTTACTGGCCAAGACGGTTCATATCTTGCTGAATTTCTTCTCGAAAAAGGTTATGAGGTGCATGGCATCAAACGCCGGGCTTCCTCTTTCAATACAGAACGTGTAGATCACATTTATCAGGATCGTCATAATGATAATCCAAACTTTTTCCTGCATTATGGTGATTTAACTGATACTTCTAATTTGGTTCGTTTGATCCAAGAAATTAGACCAGATGAAGTTTATAACCTTGGCGCACAATCGCACGTCGCAGTTTCTTTTGAGTCTCCAGAATATACTGCTGATGTTGATGCTATGGGCACACTGCGTTTACTTGAGGCCATCCGTATTTGCGGTCTCGAAAAGAAAACCCGCTTCTACCAAGCTTCCACATCAGAACTCTATGGTTTAGTACAAGAAATACCTCAACGTGAAACTACACCATTCTACCCACGTTCTCCTTATGCGGTTGCTAAAATGTATGCGTACTGGATAACGGTCAACTACCGAGAATCATATGGTATGTATGCATGTAATGGAATTTTGTTTAACCATGAATCTCCACGTAGAGGTGAGACATTTGTAACTCGTAAAATTACTCGTGCGATGGCAAATATATCTCAAGGTATCGAGCAATGTCTTTATCTTGGTAATATGGATTCACTTCGTGATTGGGGACATGCGAAAGATTACGTCCGTATGCAATGGATGATGTTGCAACAAGAGAAAGCTGAAGATTTTGTCATCGCTACAGGTAAGCAAATTTCTGTTCGAGAATTTGTTCGTATGTCAGCCAAAGAAGCAGGTTTAGAAATTGAATTCTCCGGTGAAGGTATTGACGAGATTGCTACTGTAGTTAGTAAGTATAGAGAAGATGCCATTGGTGTTAATATTGGGGACGTTATCGTTCGTGTTGATCCACGGTACTTCCGCCCAGCTGAAGTCGAAACTCTCCTTGGTGATCCAACCAAAGCTAAGAAAGTGTTAGGTTGGACTCCTGAAATTACAGTTGAAGAAATGTGTGCAGAAATGGTCGCAAGTGATTTACTTAAAGCTAAGCAGCACTCCTTACTTAAAAGCCATGGATATGATGTGGCTGTATCCTTGGAGCGTTAATCTATGACTCCAAAGCGCATTTATGTTGCCGGGCATCGTGGGATGGTTGGTTCAGCAATCTGCCGGATCTTGGCATCCCGAGAACAAGTTGAACTTATTGTTCGTTCTCATTCAGAATTAGATTTAACTTCACAACAAGCTGTGCAGGATTTTTTTGCGAAAGAAAAAATTGATGAAGTTTATCTTGCTGCAGCCAAGGTTGGAGGGATTCATGCTAATAACACATACCCAGCTGAGTTTATCTATCAAAATTTAATGATTGAAAGCAACATCATCCACTCAGCCCATGTTGCTGGTATTCAGAATTTACTATTCCTTGGTTCAAGTTGCATATATCCAAAACATGCTCCACAACCGATGGAAGAGTCGGCACTATTGACGGGGGTGCTTGAATCAACTAATGAACCCTATGCTATAGCGAAGATTGCTGGGATAAAACTATGTGAATCATATAATCGTCAATATGGCCGTGACTATCGTAGCGTAATGCCTACTAACCTTTACGGTATAAACGATAACTTTCATCCACAGAATTCGCATGTTATCCCGGCACTGATGCGCCGTTTCCACGAGGCAAAGGAAGCTGATGATCCTGAGGTAGTTGTCTGGGGTACCGGTAAGCCAATGCGTGAGTTTCTCTATGTTGATGATATGGCGGCTGCTTCTGTTCACGTAATGGAATTAGAAGCATCAATATATCAGGAAAATACTCAACCGATGCTTTCACATATCAATGTCGGCACTGGCATTGATTGTACAATCCGAGAGATGGCTGAAACTATGGCTGAGGTTATAGGCTATTCAGGTAAAATCGTTTTCGATGATAGCAAACCTGATGGTACTCCACGAAAACTTATGGATGTGAGTCGGCTCAAAAAACTAGGTTGGCAGTATCAATATAGTTTGTATGAAGGCTTAGAGCTAACATATAAATGGTACAAAGATAATATTGACTCCTTCCGAGGTTGATCATGATCAAGAGATTAGATAAGTCGTTATTTCAAAACATTGTTGCAAATACACCGCTAATCTCGGTCGACCTCATCATTTTAAATAAAGAAGGTAAGGCGTTGTTAGGTCAACGCCTGAATCGACCAGCTCTCAATTATTGGTTTGTACCTGGTGGGCGTATCTTCAAGGATGAATCTTTCGAAGCAGCTTTTAAGCGTATCACACAAGATGAGCTTGGAATCGAAGTTAATCTCAATGAAGCGAAGTTCTCGGGGGTTTACGAACATTTCTATGATGATAATTTCTCAGGCTCTGAGTTTAGTACGCATTACGTCGTACATGCATACACTTTTTCCCTAGAGGATAAAGCTTTAGATTTACCTAAAGTGCAACACAGTAATTATAAATGGTTCAGTATTGAGACTTTATTGAACGAACCTTCCGTTCATCAATATACGAAAAATTATTTCTTATCAAGGTAATGTATATGTTACTTCCTGTCGTCATGGCTGGGGGATCTGGGACCAGACTATGGCCTCTTTCTCGCACATTATACCCTAAGCAATTCCTTTCATTGAACAGTGATTTGACCATGTTACAGGAGACTCTACGTCGACTGCAGCATATTGAGCATTACCCGGCCTTGATTATTTGTAATGAAGCGCATCGTTTCATCGTAGCTGAACAAATGCGTAAAGAAGGACTTAAGCACAGTGGAATATTGCTCGAGCCTGTTGGACGCAACACAGCACCTGCGGTAGCTTTGGCTGCATTACAAGCGATAAAGTCTGGTGAAGATCCTATATTACTTATTCTCGCAGCGGATCATGAAATTCAGGATGAAGAACGATTTATCCAAGCTGTATTAAATGCTAGTAATTTTGCTGAACGAGGTAAGCTTGTTACTTTTGGTATTGTTCCATCGGTACCGGAAACAGGCTACGGCTACATAAAAACAGGAGAAAAATTAAATGAAAATGGATACGCCGTTTCTACTTTTATTGAAAAGCCTGAGTTAGAAACAGCACAACAATATTTGCAGGATGGCGGGTATTTATGGAATAGCGGAATGTTCATGTTTAAAGCTTCTGTGTTTTTGAATGAACTTAAAAACTTCCGTCCTGATATTCTTTCTGCGTGTGAACAGTCGCTTGTTAATGCAAAAGGAGATCTTGATTTTATACGGCTAGATAGTGATACCTTCAATAAATGTCCTGAAGATTCTATTGATTATGCTGTCATGGAGAAAACCTCAGAAGCTGTAGTCGTACCTCTGGATGCTCAGTGGAGCGATGTAGGGTCTTGGTCAGCACTTTGGGATATTAGTCAAAAGGATCTACATGGCAATGCATCTCGTGGTGATGTTTTATTAGAAGATGCCACGGATAGTTATATCTATTCCCAGCACCGCCTCGTTGGCGCAGTAGGAATTAAAGATCTTGTTATCGTAGAAACCAAGGATGCTGTGCTTGTTGCAAACAAAGACCACGTGCAGAAAGTTAAAAACATCGTTGCTCAGCTTAAGAATGCGAAACGCCCTGAATATTTGCAACATCGTGAAATTTTCCGCCCATGGGGGAGTCACGATACCATTGCTGAAGGCTCCCGTTATCAGGTTAAGCATGTCATCGTTTTACCTGGTCAGATTACGGCTAAACAAATTCATTATCATCGTACTGAACATTGGATCGTTGTTTCTGGTACGGCAAAAGTACATCTTGAAGATAAAAATTATTTAGTATCAGAAAATGAATCAACTTATATACCAGTTGGTGTGCCTCATGCTATTGAGAATCCTGGTAAAATACCATTAGAAATCATTGAGGTAAGATCCGGTGTTTATCTTCAAGAGGACGATGTAATACGAGTATCTTCTTCTGGGGTCGGTTATTAATGCGAATCTCAATTATCACAGCTACGTATAACAGTGAAAAAACCATTCGCGACACACTTAAATCGCTGGAAAAGCAATCTTATCCTGATATAGAATATATTATCATGGATGGAGCGTCTAAAGACAATACACTCACTGTTGTAAAAGCAAATTGCAGCAGAGTATCAAAAATTATCTGTGAGCCAGATAATGGTATTCGTTTCGATACAGAATTCGAAAATTCTGTAGTGACAGGTGATGTAATTGGATTTTTACACTCGGATGATTTATTGGCATATGATGATGTAATTGCAGATATTGTCGATACCTTTAAGCAAAAAGGTTGTGATGCCGTTTATGGTGATTTGGAATATGTGTCACAAAATGACATTCAAAAGCGTGTCAGATTATGGAAGAGCGGATCATTCAGTCGTATCAAAATGCAATTAGGTTGGATGCCTCCGCACCCCTCTTTTTACATGAAAAAATCTTTTTATGTTGAATTAGTTAACTGTTCGCTCGAATACCGTATATCCGCAGATTATGATTCTCTGCTTCGCTACATTTTAAAAAATCGTATATGCATAGCATATTTGCCAAAAGTGTTAGTTAAAATGCGCGTTGGCGGTATTAGCAACCGTTCTTTATCTTCGATGATGAGTAAATCTTTAGAAGATATACGAATTATGCGAACCAATGGAATAATATGGCCTTTGGCTCTTGCATACAAAAATCTTTCAAAACTCCCTCAATTTATTAAGAAGTAAAATTATGCTGACAGCGGATAAAGTAATTGGAGAAAGTAATATTGCTTTTGGAACAAGCGGTGCTCGTGGTCTTGTAACAGATTTCACACCCGATGTGTGTGCTGCTTTTACTCATTCATTTATTAGTGTTTTAAAGGGAAGTTTTAATTTTCAAACTGTCGCTCTCGCGATTGATAATCGCCCAAGTAGTTATGAAATTGCACAGGCATGTGCATTGGCAATTATGCAACAGGGTTTTAATGTTGAATATCACGGTGTAATACCTACCCCTGCATTAGCTTATTACTCAATCCGGAAAAATATTCCTTGTATAATGGTTACAGGTAGTCATATTCCTTTTGATCGGAATGGGTTAAAATTTTACCGTCCTGATGGAGAAATAACAAAGAACGATGAGGTAGCAATTGTCAATAGCAAATATCAGTTTTCATCATGTGGACTACTTCCGGAACTGCACTCAACTCCCCTAGCTTCAAACGCTTATATTGAACGTTACGTTAATTTTTTCAGCAAGGGTATATTGAACGGAAAAAAAATTGGCATCTATGAACACTCAAGTGCCGGGCGCGACGTGTATGCATCGTTGTTTGAAATATTAGGCGCCGATGTTATAGCTTTGGGACGCAGTGATGAATTTGTACCCATTGATACAGAGGCTGTGGCTGAAGAAGATCGACTTCTAGCTCAAAGATGGTCAGAGCAATACAAGCTAGACGCCATTTTTTCAACGGATGGCGACGGTGATCGGCCACTGGTTGCAGATGAAAAAGGCAATTGGTTACGTGGTGACCTTCTTGGTTTACTAACATCGATTGAACTCAATATTGAGGCTTTAGCGATACCTGTAAGTTGTAACACCGCTATCGAATTAACACATAGATTTAAGAAGATAGCGAGAACCCAAATTGGGTCCCCCTACGTTATCGCCGCGTTTGAAGACCTTGTTAAGTCTCAACATAGCGTTGCGGGTTTTGAAGCCAACGGCGGTTATCTTCTTGCAACCGATTTGACCATGAACGGTAAGATGCTTTCAAAATTACCTACACGGGATGCAGTGCTCCCAGCCATAGCACTTCTTATTGCCGCCGGCAAAAGAAATATTTCATCTCTGGTTGAGAATCTTCCTCAACGCTTCACTTGGTCTGACCGCATTAAAAATTTTGCCTCTGAAAAGAGCCAACAAATCATAAATTCAGCAGTGAGCTCACCAGAGAAATTTATAAGTCAACTTGGCTTAGCTCCAAGATATTGCGTCGGTATTGATCAAACTGATGGTGCCCGCTTTACTCTTGATAATGGCGATATCTTCCACCTTCGCCCCTCTGGAAATGCACCTGAACTGCGTTGCTACACCGAAGCGACTGATGAACGACAGGCTAAAACATATGTTGAAATTATCTTGAGTAAAATAGTTAATTAACCCTGACTTTAAAACAGATCCTACATCTATTACCTGTTATAACACGTGCTTAGGGTCTGTGATTGATGTTTAAGCAAACGTTCAACTTAGTTAATGGCATCTTGTACTACACACCAGCGTTCAACCTGAGTTAACATCTAAGCCACATTTCAAGCCGCGCACAGTCGCGGTGACCACACCTGACAGGAGTATGTAATGTCCAAGCAACAGATCGGCGTTGTCGGTATGGCAGTGATGGGGCGCAACCTGGCGCTCAACATCGAAAGCCGTGGTTATACCGTCTCCGTTTTCAACCGCTCCCGTGAAAAAACTGAAGAAGTGATTGCCGAAAACCCAGGCAAGAAACTGGTTCCTTTCTATACGGTTAAAGAGTTCGTTGAGTCCCTGGAAACGCCTCGTCGTATCCTGTTAATGGTGAAAGCGGGCGCAGGTACAGATGCAGCAATCGACTCCCTGAAACCTTATCTGGATAAAGGCGACATCATCATTGATGGTGGCAATACCTTCTTCCAGGACACCATCCGTCGTAACCGTGAACTGTCTGCCGAAGGCTTCAACTTCATTGGTACCGGTGTATCCGGTGGTGAGGAAGGCGCTCTGAAAGGCCCATCTATTATGCCTGGTGGCCAGAAAGAAGCGTACGAACTGGTCGCACCTATCCTGACCAAAATTGCAGCCGTTGCTGAAGATGGCGAGCCGTGCGTAACCTATATTGGAGCGGATGGGGCAGGTCACTATGTGAAGATGGTTCACAACGGCATCGAGTACGGCGATATGCAGCTGATTGCTGAAGCTTACTCCCTGCTGAAAGGCGGCCTGAACCTCTCTAACGAAGAACTCGCCGAGACCTTCACCGAGTGGAACAAAGGCGAGCTGAACAGCTACCTGATCGACATCACCAAAGATATCTTCACCAAGAAAGATGAAGAGGGTAAATACCTGGTCGATGTGATCCTGGATGAAGCGGCAAACAAAGGTACCGGTAAATGGACCAGCCAGAGCTCCCTGGATCTCGGCGAGCCGCTGTCGCTGATCACCGAATCCGTTTTCGCGCGCTACATCTCCTCGCTGAAAGAGCAACGCGTTGCGGCGTCTAAAGTGCTTTCCGGCCCGCAAGCCAAACCGGCTGGCGATAAAGCGGAATTTATCGAGAAAGTGCGCCGCGCGCTCTATCTGGGTAAAATCGTCTCTTATGCTCAGGGCTTCTCGCAGCTGCGTGCCGCTTCTGACGAGCACAACTGGGATCTGAACTACGGCGAAATCGCGAAGATTTTCCGCGCGGGCTGCATCATTCGTGCGCAGTTCCTGCAGAAAATCACTGACGCTTACGCAGAAACACCGGCAATCGCTAACCTGTTGCTGGCACCGTATTTCAAGAAAATTGCTGATGATTACCAGCAGGCGCTGCGTGATGTCGTGGCTTACGCTGTGCAGAACGGTATTCCGGTACCGACTTTCTCTGCCGCCGTGGCCTATTACGACAGCTACCGTTCAGCCGTGCTGCCAGCGAACCTGATCCAGGCCCAGCGCGACTACTTCGGTGCGCACACCTATAAACGTACTGACAAAGATGGCGTCTTCCACACCGAGTGGCTGGATTAATCTGAAATCATTCGTTTGATGAATGTAAGCCCGGTTAGTGTAACCGGGCTTTTTTTCGGCCGTAGCGCGGCTTTTCAGGGTACTCGTCTTTAATTTGTTGACATTTCGACATTAAACTTCGCATCAACGCCGCTGTTGCAGGCTGGTTGTCGCCTTGACAGTCCCTCAACAGAAGAGGTAAAAACCCCAACAGTTATTGATATTAAGTGGGTGGCGACAGGCTCGTCATCTCCGGTTTCATACACTCACAAAAGTTGCTTATCGAATGAAAATAACAATCTCCGGAACAGGTTACGTTGGGCTATCAAACGGGATTCTGATCGCGCAGAACCATGAGGTCGTCGCGCTGGATATCGTGCAATCCAAAGTTGATATGCTTAACCAGAAGATTTCTCCCATCGTTGATAAGGAAATCCAG
>OGEO01001919.1_pt1 | contig 10819 bp, 8 predicted proteins | sample 1570661 | NCBI WGS metagenome assembly OGEO01 (sample SAMEA2582142, study PRJEB24529) | metagenome | biome: Human gut stool | place: China | collected 2011
AATACTGTAGTACGCTCAATTGTAAAATCATACCTATCCCCTTTCCCAAAAAAAGGTTGAATTATTCCTGTGGTTCCTCCAGTTGGTGAAATTATTTCTATGGAAGCAAGACTAGGTATTTGTACCCAAACTTCAATAATAATCTTTTTTTGATTTTCATCTATATTAAATTCATGAGTAGTTACTTGTCCATTTGGTTTTATAGCGCCTGATCCGTGTAATAATGCAGTTCCTTCATTTCCAGCACCAGTAACTAAAGCAATTCCTCTACTTATAAGTATAGAATCTAAAAACTCTTCTAACATACTTGTTCCTTTATGACTTCCTCTGTTAGTTCCAAGGGGTAAATATATAATCATACTTTGAGATCCCTTTAAAAAGTATGAATATAAATATTGTATTCCTGTAAATATTTCAGTTATATTATAAACAGGTATTTTTATTTCATACTCTTTTTTATAATAAAGGGACTGTGCAAGCTTTACAACTAAGAACTTACAATCTGGTGCAACCCCCTTTAAACTAGGATTTTTTCCTGAGGATCCGATTATTCCTGCCATTGATGTTCCATGGCCTATTTCATCTCTTGATGGAACTATTGTATATGGATCTCCTCCTTCTCTACTTAATCTTATTGCTCTATTTATATCTTCTTCTGAATAGAAAGTTCCATAAGGCAAGTTATCATTACTTGAACTCTCACTTTAAATTGTCTGATCCCAAATCCCTAAAATTCTTGTATTACCATTTGAATCCATGAACTCTTCATTTAAATAATCTATTCCAGTATCTAAAATTCCAACAATAACACCTTTTCCTGTTAAATTAAAATATGATTGTATTTGAACATACTCAATATTTGCTGCCTCTAAAGGACTTATTTCCTGAAGCACATATCCTTCTGGATTCTTTATATAAGTAATGCTATCTATTTCTACATCTCTTCCATTTTCTTTTTTATATTTAATCATAGATATATCATTTTCATATTCCTGCAAGTTTTTATCAATAGTTATTATGGCATATCTATTATTAATTAAAGTTGCATATATTCCTTCTTTACCACTAAACTCTCCTATTATATCCCCTTGATACTGAACTAAATAATTCAAATAATTTTCATTATTAAAAGCTAATATCACTGACCCATAGGATATAATTTTGGTGGATTTTGATCATCATTTTGTTGTCCTTGCTGTGAACTATAAGGAGCTTGATCTTGTTGACCATTAGTCATTGGATTTTGCTGTGCATATTGTTGATTTGGTTGTGGTTGCCGTTGGTCACGACGACGTGTATTTTGAGATGCAGTCGGTCTAGGTTTAGTCAACTCATCAATAGATACAGCATTTGGAATAGTTACACTTGGTGTATCCTCATGTACATCATCAAGTTCACTGAAGGAAGGTCCTGTTTTAGCCGCTTGTGCTGCCTTACGCTCAGCCTCAATTTGTTGACGTGCAAGTTCTGCGCGACGGCGAGCATTTTCTTGTTGTTCTTTGACACGTTGAATCGCTTCAGCTCGCTCTTTTGCTTTACGTTCAACTTCGGCTTGCGCAAGAGCTTGCTGACGTGCTTCTTCAGCTTTTCGTTCCGCTTCTAAGTGAGCTTGGTAACGTTCTTCAGCAATGCGTTTTGCCTCTGCTGCTTGGCGTTCAGCCTCTGCACGTTCTGCAGCCAATCTAGCTTGCTCTGCTTTACGTGCCTCAGCAGCTATACGTGCTTCTTCGGCTTTTCGCGCTTCCTCTGCTCGTCTAGCTTCTTCTATGCGGCGTGCTTCCTCTACTCTACGAACCTCTTCTGCACGTTTTGCTTCCGCTGCAATTCGAGCTTCCTCTGCCTTACGAAGTTCTTCTGCTCGTTTTGCTTCTGCTGCAATTCGAGCTTCCTCTGCTTTACGCAATTCTTCCTGACGTTTTGCTTCTGCCGCAACACGAGCTTCTTCAGCTTTACGAGCCGCTTCAAGTCGTTCTTGCTCGGCCTTGCGTTGTGCCTCAAGTCTAGCTGCTTCTAAGCGACGTGCTTCTTCTGCGCGGCGTGCTTCTTCGGCCATACGAACCTCTTCAGCTTTACGTGCAGCTTCAATTCTTGCCTCTTCAGCCTTACGCGCTTCTTCTGCACGTTTAGCCTCTGCTGCAACACGAGCTTCCTCTGCTTTACGAGCCGCTTCGATTCTTGCCTCCTCAGCCTTTCTCGCTTCTTCTGCACGACGTGCTTCTTCAGCTTTTCTTGCAGCTTCAATACGTTGCGCTTCTAAGGCTGCTTTTGCTTCTGCCGCTTTACGAGCATCTTCTTGACGTTTCGCTTCTAACGCAGCCTGTTCAGCTGCACGTTGTGCTTCTAATGCCGCTTTCGCCTCTGCAGCTTTACGTGCTTCTTCTGCGCGGCGTGCTTCTAATGCTTCTTGTTCTGCTTTTCGCTGTGATTCTAAACGCGCTTTCGCTTCAGCTGCTAAGCGTTCTTCTTCAGCTTTTTTTGCCTCTAATGCTGCCTTTTCTGCTGCCCGTTGTGCTTCAAATCGAGCCTTGGCTTCTGCGGCTTGTCTAGCTTCTTCAGCTTTACGAGCAGCTTCAATACGAGCCGCTTCTACTCTACGTTCTTCTTCAAGACGTTTTGCTTCTGCCGCTACACGAGCTTCCTCTGCTTTACGTGCCGCTTCTAAACGATCCGCCTCAGCCTTTCTTGCAGCTTCAATACGCGCCATTTCTGCTTTACGTTCTTCTTCGGCTTTACGTGCTTCAGCTGCTTTTCGATCAAGCTCAGCCTTTCTTTCAGCTTCTAATCGTTTAGCTTCTTCTGCTTGGCGCATTTCTTCAGCTTTTTTAGCTTCTAAGGCAGCTTTTTCTTTTGCAGCTTGTGCTTCTTGAGCCGCCTTCAATTCAGCAGCTTTGCGATCCGCCTCAGCTTTCTCTGCTAGTTTGCGCTCCACTTCAGCATGTTTTGCTTCTGCTGCTTTACGCGCCAATTCGGCTTTTTCTGCTGCTATACGAGCTTCTTCAGCCTTCTTACGCGCTAATGCTTCTTCTGCATCTTTTGCTTTTTTGAGTTGTGCCTCTTTTTTAGCATCTGCCGCAGCTTTATCACTCAATTTTTTTGTTTCTTCATGAGCAATTGTTTCTGCCTGTTTAGCAGGAGTCATAGACGATTTGGAACTATCTACAGTGCCCTTATTTGTATCTTTACCGTTTATAGGACCTACAGGGATTTGTGTGCCACTTTGAGTTGGGTGCCCTAAAGTATCAGTTACATCTTTTGGTACATTGACCGCAATAGTCTGATGTTTTTGTGGATTTGCAAGAGATTCAGGAATCAATAAGAATCGAATCGGCAAATTAGATGCTCCAGCAGGCATAAAATTCAAGGTTAATAAATCCCCTGCATTATAATTGCCCATAAGACGACTGTCTAATATAGTACCGTCCCCTAAGGCAGTGATGCCATCGGCACCACCAATATGATAGGTCCGCATATCTGTTTGACCTCGACGTGCCCCTTGTTGATGAAGTGCTTTTACCGTAAAGGAACCGGAATATGGTCCACCAAGAGGGTTAAAATACAATCTAAATGGTTCATTACCTTTTGTAGGAATTTTTAAAGTATATGAAACACCATAGTTACCACGGTCACGAACAAATGCTTTATTTTGCATTTCATCTACACCATTGATAAACGCATCCTCTTTATCGTTACCAATTTCAACGAAGGCACCGCCTAATGTAGTATCAAAAGGTGTGGTAACCTCCATATTACGTTTAGCCCCCGTATAAGTACCGCGCAATTGAATTTCATCAATAGGTAAATTTTTAGCCCAATGAGATGCATCAATGGCATCCATCCCCATAGGCAACATCATAACACGAGCAAAGATTGGTGCCTCTGTTTTAATATCTACAATACCGGTAAATAATGCATCTTGATATACTGGTGTATTTTCCAAATCACTAAAGATTAATTGGCGCCCTTGTGGCGGAATACTTAGCGAATATAAAGGTCTCGCATTGGGACTTTCATCTAAAGGATGCTCTAAGTCCTTCCGGGATAAATCACGACCAGCAGCGAAATAATCTGGTGTAGCCACAGATTTTAACTGTCTCATCACCTGAACAGTATTGGGATACGCCGATTGATTCTCCAATACGATAGCAATCTTATGGGGCTGATCCATTTCATTTACATGGTAAAAATAGATACGACCATTTCCATTAATTGTACCTGCACTAAGCGTACCACCTACTGGACCTACGTATTCAGGGCTATCTGATAGTAGCAATGTATCCGTTTGAGACACTAAACTTGGTGGCAACGGAGAAAACTGAAAATATCCAATTGATTGTAAATCTATATCACGAGCCTCTACATGGCCTGGAAGAGCAGCCATGGCGGCCATCGCTGCGGCTACACAATATTTTGATTTATAAGAAAACATATATTAATACCTCTATATTTCTTCAAGCCCCATAGGGTCATACGTAAGTGCTAATGCTTCGATTTTCTTTAAACGATGTCCAATACCCGACTTAGATAATTCGCCATCCATCAATTCTTCAAGTTCTTTCAGACTCGCTTCTGGATTGTCCCATCTCAATCTTGCTACAATCCGCAACTTTTCAGGCAATTCATCAATACCAATTTCTCTATCGATAATTCGAATAGCCTTTACCTGGCGTACTGCAGCATCTACAACCTTTTGCAAATTTGCAGTCTCACAGTTTACTTGTCGATTAATTTGATTTCGCACAGTTTTCATTATGCGCACGTTTTCAAATTCCATCAGTGCTGATTGAGCACCCATAATTTGCAAGCAATTCGTTACAGCGTCCCCTTCTTTAAGATATACTACGTACTCTTCCTTACGCTCAGTCAAACCTGCATGAATATGAAATAACCGCAATACATGTATAATTTCCTTTGCAAAATTCTCATTCCCCGTCATAAACTCGAGATGATAGTCACTTTGTGGCTTATTAACAGAGCCACCGCCTAAAAAGGCACCCCGTAAAAAAGCACGTCGTGCCTCCATAGATTTAAGCCAACTACGAGGAATTTGTTCAGTTACAGGCCATAAAGCAAGATCTTCTAACGCCTGTCGCCCTTCTATAGATGGCTCTACAGATAAAGTATACATATTTTTCTTGCGCAAGTTTAGTCCTTGTCGTACTAATACATTGGTAGGTAATTCATATTGTTTTTTTAATATGCCTAACAAGCGACGAGCTACTGCATTATTTGCAGTAGCCAATCTAATACCAACAGCACCCTTCATCCCCAGAATGATAGATCCACCCATGCGCAATAAGCAAGACGCTTCAATTTTCATGGCCAAATCTGCATCACTAGAGGATTCATATTGGCATAATTCATTTTTTACATCTTCAGCAAATGACATAGGTATCCCTTCTCATTAATGATCATCTCGTTGGAGATAATACTCTAGGATATGTGGTTCAGTATCTGATTGCATAGCATGCACAATATCCATAATTACTTTACCTAACCGTTCAGGATCATGAACAGCCGGCTTTTTAGGGCTTATCAATGTAGCTCTAATCGTACGTATTCCTTTAGCTTGTAGCTTCTTAGTATCTAATGCTACAGGCTCTGAACCTACAGCACTATATTGTTCTACCATTTGAATTGGTAAAGGTCCATCGTTAGCAAGTACAGTATCTACAATGCCTTCACCACCATGTGCAATGAGAGCCTCCACATGATCACTTAAGGTATAACCTGTAGTTTCACCAGGTTGAGTCATAACATTAGCAATGTAAATTTTATTTGCCTTACTAGCGCGTACATGAGATGCAATTTTATCAGTTAACAAATTCGGAATGATACTTGTATATAAGCTACCCGGTCCAAAGATGATAACATCTGCTTCATCGATAGCACGTAACGCAGCACCTTCTGGTTTTGGCTGTGCTGGCTCACTATACATATGGCGAATGCGTTTACCAGAATTAGGAATATTACTTTCACCTTCTACGATAGTACCATCAGTCATCTCCGCAACTAATTTAATGAACTCTGTAGACGACGGAATTACACGACCTCGTACACGCAACAATTTACTAGCCGCTTCAAGCGCTTCCTCCACATCGCCATCATATACTTGAGCAAGTGCTGTGATAAAGAGGTTACCAAAACTATGTCCAGATAGCTCATTTTCCCCTTCAAAGCGATAACGGAAAAGATTTTCCATAACCCCTTCTTGTTCAGCTAACGCAATCAAGCAGTTTCGTAAATCGCCAGGAGCAATCATTTTAAAATCTTTACGCAAGCGTCCCGAGGAACCACCATCGTCAGCTACGGTTACAATAGCAGACAAATTAGAGGTGTGTATTTTTAATCCACGTAATAAATTTGATAGCCCTGTACCACCGCCGATAACAACGATCTTAGGACCTTTATCGAGGCGTATATTTTGGAAAATAATATCCGACACCTTACTATCAGGATTAGGTAATACAGCACGAATAATCGTTTTAATAACCTTACTCGTACCGATTAACATTAAAACAGCGCCAATCGATAGTACAACAACGCCTACAGCAATAAGCACATTATAATTGTAAAAGCCCGTCATATTATAAGAAAAGGCTAATACAATATCTTCAAGAACGGCAAGCCATTGATAGTTAAACATCAATGAAATACCAATGATTAAAAGACCTACACCACAACTAAAAAGGGCAAGCCAACGTTTTATATTTAGGCCCGGAATAAGCCACCGAAACCATCTTTTTCGCAACATATGAACCCCTATCTAGTTACCAAGTGTTTTAATTTCATGAGGATTATAATCTTCTTCTACATTATTTTTCATCATATCTCGATGTTCTACAGAAACGCGATAGCCTTTTTCTAATAGATGAGAATATAATGCTTCTGCCATAGCCACAGATCTATGCATACCACCTGTACAGCCTACAGCAACGATAAATTGAGACTTCCCTTCTTGTTCATAATTAGGCACAAGAAAATCAATAGTATCAAAATAACGGTTTTTAAATTCCTCTGTAACTTCAAAGGAATGAATATATTCATTTACAGCTTTCACACGACCTGTTTTATGACGGAATTCTGGAATGTAGAATGGGTTTGGTAAGAATCGAACATCCCAAACCATATCCGCATCCAATGGTAATCCATATTTAAAGCCAAAGCTTACAACTGTGATAGACATGCCATGGCCTTCATCAACTTGAGTAAATCGTGTTTTTAAATACTCTTTAAGACTCGCAGTTTTCATATTCGTTGTATCAATAATGAAGTCTGCTTTATGTCGTACAGAATTTAATATCTGACGTTCTTCTTTCAAACCTGTAGTGATCATCCCATCTGGAGCCAGTGGATGGCTGCGACGACTTTCTTTATATCTTCTAATTAACGTCTCATCTGTAGCATCCATAAAGACAATTTCATAATCCACCTTCATTTCTCTTAATGTTTCAAGAGATGATGAAAGGGCTTCAAAGAATTCACCACCGCGAATATCTACGACTAAAGCTACACGGTTTGTACGTTCTCCACCTTGTCGACAAATTTCACTTAGCTTGGGAATAAGTACAGGAGGAATATTATCAATACATAGATAGCCCATATCCTCTAATGCTTGTAGAACCTGAGTTTTGCCGGCACCAGACATGCCTGTAACAATTAATAAACGAAATGCTTCCATAGTTTTACTCCATTATAAAAGATTCTTTTCAATCCAATGAGCTACACCATCTTCATTATGATGTCCACATACTTCATTAGCCACAGATTTTACATGTTCTGTTGCATTTGAAACAGCTACTGAATATCCTGTTTCACTAAGCATAGAAATATCGTTCTCTGCATTTCCAAAGGAAACTATATTTTCAAGGCTAAGATTATTATCTAGAGCTAATTGAGCTAATGCACGCCCTTTTGATACATTCGGTGCAGTGATTTCGAGGAAATCTCGTTGACTACGCACTAATGTAACACGATTACCAACTAATGGGGTTAAGGTATCAATAATTTTATCGATTCCTTTCTCTGTATCGATAGCAATGAGCTTATTAGGTTCTGAAGAAAGTGTATAAATTGTATCACCTAAAAACTCAGCTACAGCCCCTGTTTGCTGTTCATAATGATCGGATTGCCAATTTTTATGATGACACAGTAAATGATCATCTACATACGATTGTATATGCCAACTATATTGTTGGGCGAGTTGAAAAACACGATGTACTACATCTATAGGAACAGTTTGTTCAAATAGCTTATATCCCGTTTCTAACTCCTGGATTAAACCACCAGAGAACAATATCATAGGAACATTGCCGAGTTGTAATGCTAATCCAATTGGTTTTGCCGTTTGATACATGCGTCCAGTAGCAATTGTTATACCAATTCCCTTCTGCTGCAAGCGATGCAATACATCAACCGTATATGCAGAAACTGTATTATCACTTCGAACTAACGTCTCATCACAATCGATGGCTACCATTTTTACATGAGAAAAAGAAGGATTCATTCTTACCTCCTTCACAAGAAAATCTAATACTCTTTATTATACCATTTATAATACTTATATAGATAGAAATATACAGTAATCCTCTATCAAAAATATTTTACATATCCCGGTAATAGAGGTAATAAATCATCAAACTAAAGATAAGTATTATTTGTATATAAATCGAGTTATAGGACAAAACGTGTTGGTACTTTAATCCCAAACATTGAAAGATAATTTGTCATAGTTATGCAAATCACCCCAAGAAATGGCATCTCCCCAGGTTGGAATTATGCCTTCAAGTTGGGCTCTTTCATTCATAGATCTATATATTTTAGAAATACTTGCATCAGTTGGCATCACTTTAAGTATTTCTTTTGCAGAAAGCGGTCTTGGTGAGTGTAAATAACACCACCAAAAGACCGCTTTTATACGTTTTTCTACAGACATCCCTCGATGGTAACGCAATAAACGTCTGAGTTGTGCGTTTACTCCGCCTTCAATAGGGTTATTAGTCCTCGGACATTCTTTATCCAACACCAATGTTTCATCTAAATATCGAAACATTGTCTCTGTATTAATTAATACCACCAGAGAGTTATAGGCTTTTAATAATCGTTCATGCGTAGCTCTTAAATTATCATTACTATCACGTGTCATTTCACTTAGAAACTCTTTAAAAGTCACCCTCCAATTAAATAATCGTTGAATCCATATTTGTGCATCTTCCTGTGTTTTTACAGTATATAAATCGCTTCCTAAATCTTTTAACATAATGCCTGCTAATGTCTTAGGCCGCCTAGTAGTGTAACGATGTACTTGCCATACGGCATGAACAATACAACGTTGAAGTTTGGCGGTACGCCAAACTTTTTTTAATGCTTTTCTAAGACCAGGTCCACCATCAGAAACGACCACAATGGGTGTCGCTATTCGCTGCATAAGAGCTTGCCATGAGCGAGACTGTTCTGACCTACATAAATACCACCCTAATACATATTCACCATCATAACAGATCAAAATACAGGCTTTTTTAGCTAAGTAAATGCCATCAACGAATACCACATCTCTCGAGGTTTCAATTTTGGGCGGCATAGGCCATATTTGCCAGAAATCAGCTATCTGTCTACGAAATGTACGGCCCTGCCCAGGCATGTTCTGTTGTGTTTCTTTACTAAATAACCAATTTAGAAATCGATGAAAACATTTAGTAGTATTATCAATAGTTTGTGTAAAGGTGATGTTACACTGCTTACAATGCCATCATTGTGATCCAGCTTTAGTTTTCCCATATTTTTGACAAGAAAAACCACAATTTATACATCTTACCAGCATGATTATTCCCTCCACTTAGAACACGATTTTCTAAGAAGATATAACCTTATTGAAGCCAGTAAATTCAAGGGTTTTGGGACTTTTTACCAACACATTTTGTCCACCCTCTAAATTTATTAAAAGAACTTAAAATAGCGATGGAGTCAGTAAATTACTGACTCCATCGCCTATAAAACCAACACGTTTTGTCCTATAACCCTATAAATCGATGTTTAATTATCAAAATTGCATAATAAAAGGTATTCTATATCAATTAATTATAGGAATCTATATATTAATCATAAAAAAAGAGACTCCCGAAGGAGTCTCTTTTATATGGTTAACTATCAAATTAGAATTTGTAGTTAAGGTCTGCACGGTAGAAGTCGTTAAGATCCTTACCGGATTGAGTTTTCCAGTCGAAACCGTAGTAAGCGGATAAGCCAACGTTGTTTTGCAATGCATAGTCAACAGTTGCCAACCAACCTTTGGAATCAGCACCGTATCTTTGGTTCCAAGTGGAATCAATGATAGGAGCGTTTTCTTTTTGGTTGAAGTATTGGCCTTTAACACCCCAAGTACCTTGTTTTGCCATGTTGTAGTTGCCAAAGCCAAGACCTGCAGTCCAAGCTTGAGAATGATCAACATGGGAATCTCTCAACCATTCGCCACCAACCCAAACTTTGTCGAAGTTAGCATCAGCGTTGAAGCCATAGATATTTTTGTAACCATTAGTGCTATCTTGGTTAACGCGATCGTAGAAACCACCAACCATAGTGTGTTTACCTACTTTACCTTTTAAGCCAAGGTAAGTGTTAGTTACGTTTTGGTCTTTAGTCAAGCCAGCTGCTTCGCCGGATACCATGTAACCGTAAGCTGCTTGAGCCATAATTTTGTCGTTACCAGCGTTCAATTGAGCACCGTCGAAAGTACCGTCAAATGCTAAACCGCCACCGATAGTTTGGCCGAAACGACCAGCTTTCAAGGATACGCGTTCGCCGAATTTATGGTTTACATAAGCGC
>OGEO01001936.1_pt1 | contig 10713 bp, 7 predicted proteins | sample 1570661 | NCBI WGS metagenome assembly OGEO01 (sample SAMEA2582142, study PRJEB24529) | metagenome | biome: Human gut stool | place: China | collected 2011
ACCGCCAGGTACTGAATGTAGAACCCCGAGCTGAATGGCTTGGGGTTTTTGTTTTATATAAAACATTAGAATTCATATATAAATGAGTCTAATAATGATAAAATCTTCGCCTATTTCTAGATAGCAATAATTATGAAAAAACAGATAAGTAAGATCTTTTCCAGTGATGGCGAATTGAGTAAGAGTATCAAAGGATTTAAGCCACGAGCAGAACAGCTCGAAATGGCTCAATCAGTAGGATATGCTATCCAAAATAAGCGACCGCTTGTTGTAGAAGCTGGAACGGGAACTGGAAAGACTTTTGCTTATTTAGCACCGGCACTTATTGCAGGAAAGAAAACGATTATTTCAACCGGCTCTAAAAATCTACAAGATCAACTCTTTTCAAGAGATCTACCTGCTATAAAAAAAGCCTTAAATTATTCTGGAAAAATTGCATTATTGAAAGGGCGATCCAATTATTTATGTTTGGAGCGTCTGGATCAGGTTATCGCTCAAGGTGTGCTTGGGGATAAATCTGTTTTAGCCGATTTAAGTAAAGTAAGAAAATGGAATAATGCGACGAAAACAGGTGATTTGACCGAATGCATTGAATTGGCTGAAGATAGCCCAATTTTGCCTCAATTGACGAGCACGGCAGAAAGTTGTTTGGGAACAGATTGTCCTAACTACGCTGAATGCTATGTTGCACAAGCTCGCAAAAAAGCGCTAAATGCGGATCTTGTCGTAGTAAATCATCATCTTTTCTTTGCTGATATGGCGGTAAAAGAAAGTGGCTTTGGTGAGCTTATTCCCAATGCAGAAGTCATCATCTTTGACGAAGCACATCAACTTCCCGATATTGCAAGCCAGTATTTTGGCCAATCATTAACTTCTCGCCAGCTATTTGATTTATGTAAAGATATCAATATTGTTTATCGAACAGAATTGAAAGATATGCCGCAGCTTGGCACTACTGCAGATACATTGCTTAAAGTTATTCAGGATTTTCGCCTTCTTCTTGGGGAAGGAAATCAGCGAGGAAATTGGCGTGAGCTATTTAAGCAAAGTGCTGTTAAAAAATCGGTTGAATTATTACAAGAAAAAATTGAGTTTCTTTCTGAAGTTATCAAGATTGCATTAGGTCGCTCTCAGACTTTGGATAGTATTTTTGAACGCACTGAAAGTATAAATAATCAATTAATTCGTCTTTGTGATACGGCCATTGTTGGTTATTGTTATTGGTACGAAAGTATGGGGCGACAATTTGGTTTGCATATTACACCACTAACTGTCGCAGATAAATTTGGCGAACAGCTAAATAATAAAGAAGCAGCTTGGATTTTCACCTCAGCGACGCTTGAAGTTGGGGGCACTTTTAATCATTTCTGTCAGCGACTTGGTATTGAGGAAGCAGAACAAAAAATTCTTCACAGTCCTTTTGATTATCCTAATCAATCGCTACTTTGCGTGCCACGTTATTTACCAGCAACGAATCAAAATAATACGTTACAAGCTCTTGGTGAAATGTTGTTGCCTATCATTGAAGCGAATAAAGGGCGATGCTTTGTGCTTTGTACTTCTTATTTAATGATGAGAGGCTTGGCAGAGTATTTTAGAGAAAATAGTGAGCTTTCTATCTTATTACAAGGTGAAATGCCTAAAGCAAAATTACTCGAACAATTTATTCATGAAACCCACAGCGTGCTAGTTGCTACTTCTAGCTTTTGGGAGGGCGTGGATGTCCGTGGTGATGCACTTTCATTAGTCATTATTGATAAATTGCCTTTTACCGCACCAGATGAACCTTTACTAAAAGCACGCATTGAAGATTGCCGATTACAGGGTGGTGATCCTTTTAATGATATACAGATCCCTGAAGCGGTTATTACGCTGAAACAAGGTGTAGGACGTCTAATTCGAGATGTAACAGATCGTGGTGCGGTAATTATTTGTGATAATCGTCTTGTTATGCGAAATTACGGCGAAACCTTTCTAAAAAGTTTACCTAATTCAACCCGTACCCGAGATCTCAACAAAGTGGTACAATTCTTACAAAATGAGAAAATGGATTAATAATGAAAAATATCACCTTATTAGCACTTGATACTTCAACAGAAGCCTGTTCTGTTGCACTTTGGCATAAAGGCGAAAAAACATATTTAGATGAATTAGCACAACGCACACACACAAAACGTATTCTTCCAATGATTGATGAGTTGCTTGTCAATTCAGGTATTAATTTGAAGCAAGTAGATGCGTTAGCATTTGGACGCGGTCCTGGTAGTTTTACGGGTGTCCGTGTCGGCGCAGGGATTGCTCAAGGGCTTGCATTTGGTGCTGATTTACCTGTTATTGCTGTATCAAATTTAACAGCAATGGCGCAGGCTGCATTTGAATTACATCAAGCTGAAAATGTGGTAGCTGCCATTGATGCGAGAATGAATGAAGTTTATTTTTCTCAAGTAAAACGAGAAAAAGTGCGGTCAGAATTGGGTGAGTTTTTCCAATGGAATCCTGTTATAGAAGAACAAGTTTGCCAACCTGAAAAAGTGCTTGAACAGCTTTCAGATTTAACCGCCTATCGAGTTGGAACAGGTTGGGCGGCGTATCCTCAATTTAAAGACAGTGGTTTAGAAGGGAGTGATATTATTTTACCTTCTGCACAATATATGCTTGAGCTTGCTTTAACAGATTATGCGCATAATAAAGTCATATCTGCCTTAGAAATTGAACCGGTTTATTTGCGTAATGAAGTAACTTGGAAAAAATTACCTGGGCGTGAATAATTTTCAAAAAGGAGTTGAAGATGAATAAAAAAACGATCTTAGTTTTGACCGCACTTTCGACCACATTAGTGGGATGTGTCAATGCACCGAAAGGACTGGAAAAAGAGCAGTTTACTTTAAAATCATTATCTTCAATTCAACCGAGTGATTATAGCTGTCAGTGCAAATCAATTCGTTTAGGCGGAAAAGTATTAACCGCACAAGCCTTGCCGAATAAAACTAAGATTGAAGTATTAAGCTATCCAGTTTACTCAGCCTCTGCAAAACCCATGATTGATGAACAACCTAATGGACGTTTTATTACTTATCTTGATGGTTTTGTTGAGCCTGAAAGTTTAAAAGACCAATTTATTACAATTGGCGGCACCTTACTGAAAACAGAACAAGGCAAGGTTGATCAGGCAAGCTACACTTACCCTGTAATTCAAACCAATCATTATCGTGTCTGGAAGCTTTCTCAAAGCTATTATTATCCAGACGATATGTGGGATGATTGGGGCTTTTTTGGTCGACGACCATATTATTGGTATGGCGAGCCTGAAATTCGCTATTATCTCTATTAACTACATGATAAAATTAAGAAAATTTTCCAAAGAATAAGGATAAAAAATGGAAAAAGTTTGGTTTCAAAATTATCCAGAAGGTTCACCAACCACGCTGGATACCTCAAAATATGATTCGATTCTCGATATTTTAGATAAAGCAATTCGTGAGCATCCAGACCGTCCTGCTTATATCAATATGGGACAAGTGCTAACTTTTCGTAAATTAGAAGAGCGAAGTCGAGCATTTGCTGCATATCTACAAAATGAATTGAAATTAAAACGTGGTGATCGTGTTGCTCTCATGATGCCGAATTTATTGCAATATCCTATTGCGCTGTTCGGTATCTTACGTGCGGGCTTAGTTGTGGTAAACGTGAATCCACTTTATACCCCTCGAGAATTAGAACATCAGTTACAAGATAGCGGTGCAACAGCGATTGTTGTTGTTTCAAACTTCGCCTCAACTTTAGAAAAAATCGTGTTTAATACTAAAGTGAAACACGTGATTTTGACAAGAATGGGTGACCAGCTTTCTTTTGGTAAGCGTAATTTGGTCAATTTTGTGGTGAAATACGTCAAAAAGTTAGTGCCAAAATATAAATTACCGAATGCAGTGACTTTCCGTGAAGTGTTAAGTATTGGTAAATATCGCCAATATGTTCGTCCACAAGTGGATCGTGAAGATTTAGCCTTCTTACAATATACAGGTGGTACAACGGGTATTGCTAAAGGTGCAATGCTGACACATGGCAATATTATTACCAATATTTTCCAAGCGAAGTGGATTGCAGAGCCATTTATTGGCGATCATAGCAAGCAACGCATTGCGGTACTGGCTTTACCGCTTTATCATGTTTTTGCCTTAACGGTAAACTGTTTACTCTTCTTAGAGCTTGGCGTTACCGCGCTCTTAATTACGAACCCACGTGATATTGATAGTTTTGTTAAAGAGCTCAAAAAATACCGCTTTGAAGCGATTACAGGGGTAAATACCTTGTTTAATGCGCTACTTAATAATGAAAATTTCAAAGAAGTGGATTTTTCACGATTAAAACTTTCTGTTGGCGGCGGTATGGCGATCCAACAATCGGTCGCAACGCGTTGGCATGATTTAACCGGCTGCAACATCATTGAAGGTTATGGTATGACAGAATGTTCACCGCTAATTGCCGCTTGTCCGATTAATGTGGTGAAACACAATGGTACAATCGGTGTACCAGTGCCAAATACCGATATTAAAATTATCAAAGATGATGGCTCGGAAGCACAACTTGGTGAAGCTGGAGAGCTTTGGGTTAAAGGTGAACAAGTCATGCGTGGCTATTGGCAACGTCCTGAAGCGACTGCTGAAGTGCTTCAAGATGGTTGGATGGCAACGGGTGATATCGTCATTATGGACGAGAGCTATAGCCTCCGTATTGTTGACCGCAAAAAAGACATGATCTTGGTTTCAGGCTTTAACGTTTATCCAAATGAAATCGAAGATGTGGTGATGCTAAATTATAAAGTCGCTGAAGTGGTCGCTATCGGTGTGCCACATGAAGTATCGGGAGAAACTATCAAAATCTTCGTTGTGAAGAAAGATGAGAGCCTCACGCGTGATGAATTACGCCAACATTGCAGACAACATCTCACGGGTTATAAAGTCCCGAAAGATATTGAGTTTCGGGATGAATTACCGAAAAGTAATGTAGGCAAAATTTTACGACGCGTACTGCGTGATGAAGAAATAGCAAAACGCTCACAACATTAATTTAATCAGGGATATGTGTTCATATCCCTGTTTAGTCTTTACCTCTATTTGAAAATACATCCTATTACAATGATAAAAGAATGCCAAAATCAACCGCACTTTACATTAATTCAAAATAATGAAGAGCTCGCTCAGGTTTGTCAGTTAGCGCGTCAGCAAAGTGCGGTCGCTTTAGATACCGAATTTATGCGGGTATCGACCTATTATCCTAAATTAGGATTAATTCAACTTTATGATGGTGATCGTGTTTCATTGATCGATCCTTTATCCATTACTGATTTTTCACCTTTTGTAGAATTATTACGTGATCAAGAGGTGACAAAAATTTTGCATGCTTGTAATGAAGATTTATTGGTTTTCTTACAAGAGTTTGATGCACTTCCACAACCTATGATGGATACACAAATTATGGCACGTTTTCTAGGTTTTGCTAATTCAGCGGGCCTAGCCAAACTTGTGTTACATTATTTAGGCGTTGAAATGGATAAAGGGGCAACGCGTACAAACTGGCTAAAACGTCCACTTTCACCCGTACAGCTACAATATGCTGCAGGGGATGTATGGTATCTCTTGCCGGTCTATCAAAAAATGCAAATAGAATTAGCACAATCACCTTGGCTTCAAGCGGTAATTGATGATTGCCAGCTTGCGATCTCGAAAACCAGTAAATTAGATGATCGCGATCCAAATAAAGCTTATTTAGATATTCCAAATGTTTGGAAATTGAATCCGCTCGAATTAGCGCGTTTACAGCTATTGGCCAAATGGCGACAAGAAACGGCAATGGCACGAAACTTAGCCCTTTCTTATGTGGTGAAATCTGATAACCTTTGGAAAGTAGCAAAAAACAATCCTCGTAATACATCAGAAATGTTAGCGCTGGGATTATCTGAAAATGAAGTGCGCATACGTGGCAAAAAAATGCTTCAATTATTAGCACAAAGCCGCCGAATTTCCCCTTATGATTATCCTAAGCGTTTAGTACGTATTGTGGATGATCCTCGTTATAAAAAGGCAATTCGATTGTTACAAGAAAAAGCTTATGAACTGACACCAAAAGGATTAACCCTTGATATTCTGGCGAGTAAACGAAATTTAGAAGATCTCATTAAATGGGTCTGGTTAAAAAATGAAGATATGACAAAACAGCCTGATTTGCTTTTAGGGTGGCGAAGAGAGATTGGCTTGAAGCTGGTTGAATACTTAAAATCCGTAGAGTAGCCATTAAAAACAATCCTAAAAATAACCGCACTTTGAATTATCAAAAGTGCGGTTATTTTTTATTTATAGGTATAGTTTCTATAAAATGTGATTTATTTCACAAATCTGACTAAAATATTCAACTTTTTTCTTGTTTATTGATTCATTTTAAGTAAAATGCTTAAAGTTTTATTATGTAAGGTAATAACTGATTGAAATCCATTATTTTTTTGTGGTTATTTGCTGGGTGAATTTCATTTATTTCCCTACATAAATTAAGGAATAATTTATTTTGCTTTGTTTTGGTTTGATGTTTAATTAAGAAATATAAGCTAAGTAAGTTATTTTAATTTTCAATGATTATCTATTTGTTATTAATATAAGAGGACTTTCTATGAAACCTATCTTTAAAACTACCGCACTTGCGGCCTTTGTGGCTCTTTCTTTGACTGCCTGTGGCAGCTCATCGGGTTCTAATGACTCAAATTCAACTGTATCTCAAGTTGAAGTACAAAAAGCGAAAACGTCAGAGCAAGCAAAACGTATTGCAGAGAATCTGAAAGATAGCGCAAATAAAGCGAAATCAGCGGTAGAACAAGCGAAAAGCGCAGCTGAAAAAGCAAAAGCAGTAGCGGATAAATCTCAATCAGAAGTAGATGCTTTAAAGAAAAGTATCTCATCAACAACAGATGCAACCAAAAAAGCGGCATTGGAGAAAAGTTTAAAAGCGAAAGAAAACGCATTAGAAAGTGCGAAAAAAGCGTTATCTGATGCTCAACAAAAAGTAGAGAAAGCGCAAAAATCTTTAAATGCGCATAACGATGCTGTGAAAAAAGCGAATAATCAAGTTGTTGAATTGCAAAAAGCAGAAGCAAAAGCGGCAGCTGATGCAAAAGCGAAAGCAGAATTAGAAGCAAAGAAAAAAGCGGAAGAGCAAAAACGTCTAGAAGCAGAGGCGAAAAAGAAAGCTGAAGAAGCGAAAAAAGCCAAAGATAAAGCGGAAAAAGAACGTTTAGAAAAAGAAGCAAAAGAAAAAGCTGAAGCCGCTAAGCGAGCAGAAGCGGAGAAAAAACGCTTAGAAGAAGAGGCGAAGAAAAAACCAAATAAACCGGTTGTTCCGCCAACTGTTCCAACACCTACAACTAAAACAGACTTTAATTCGACCAAAACAGTACATGGTAAAGAGTGGCGTTATATTGATATAGCAAACATGAAATCTACTAATGGACCATCTGAGGGGGAATACACCTATCCAGCAGACGCTAATAGTGGTGATGCTCCATACGTAAATGGTGGTTTGGGAGCTGGCATTGTTAATTTTAATAAATTGTCAGGTAATCAATTAGGTAAGTTCTCTGGTAAAGCAACCGATCAAGATTATGTTATTGATTATGAGGCAGCTAGAAATGGTCTGAATTATCTTTTTGTCAATCAACCATACTCAACCTATGGAGTACTTTATACACCAACAGAAAGATATCCAGAACGATTTGCTGCAAGACATGTAGCTTTTGTAAGAGTGAACGAGGATGGAAGTAAATTCCCTGGTAATGCAACTTATAAAGGTGGCGTGATTGCTCAGATTAGTACCTATGAACGTACAGCAAGCCCTTGGCTTGAGGATCAAGATCAAATTAGCTTTGATAAAAAAGAAATGATAAAAGATGATGGTTCAGTCACGATTAATGTCAAAATGAATGCAACAATCGGAAAACCAACGATGGATGGTGTGATCAATAGTAAAACCATTGGTCAAATTAAATTAACTGCTAATGAAGTTGTAGATAGAACTACATCTGTTGGTGCACCAAATCCAATAGTTCCACCAACGATTTTAGAAATGAATAAACATGTAGCTAAAGGAAGTGCAGTCCATGCAGGAGGAACTGGAGTATATGGCGCAACATTTGGTGGTAAAAATTATTCAGAGGTTGTGGGGGTAGTAGGGATAAGTAAATCTGTCCACTCTGGACTTATTGATAAAACTGATCATAATGCAGGTTTAGCTGAAATTAAAGAAGGTGGTAAAACATATGTCGTGGAAGAATATCAAGCTACTTTCGGTGCTAAAAAATAACCCTTTCTTTTAACCATTTTCTGCCGCCGTTGTGCGGCAGATTTTTCTAATAAAGTATAATGAAAAAATATAGTTTCTTTTTACTCGCCTTATTTCCAACCTTGGCAATTTCTGCTCCGTCGCCGGAATTAAGCACAGAAATTGATAAACAAGTAAAAATTGCTGAGCCTGAAAAACAGCGAAAAAATAACCGCACTTTGAATTATCAAAAGTACGGTTATTTTCTTTAGTGTTTTACAACAAAGGCTTTAATTAAGCTTGAGTTGCTTGGATCGCGGTTAATGCGATGGTGTAGATGATATCATCCACTAATGCACCACGAGATAAGTCATTAACCGGTTTACGCATACCTTGAAGCATTGGACCCACGGCTACTAAATCAGCAGAACGTTGTACCGCTTTATAGCCGATGTTACCAGCGTTGATATCAGGGAATACAAATACGTTTGCTTGACCAGCCACTTTAGAGTTTGGTGCTTTAGAAGCGGCTACATCTTTCATCACAGCCGCATCGTATTGTAATGGACCATCGATTAATAAATCAGGACGTTTTTCTTGTGCAATACGCGTAGCTTCTTTCACTTTCTCTACAGATTGACCTGAACCAGAAGTACCGGTTGAGTAAGAAAGCATTGCGACTTTCGGATTTAAACCAAATGCTTTTGCCGATTCAGCGGATTGGATTGCGATTTCAGCCAGTTGTTCAGCAGTTGGCTCTGGGTTTACTGCACAGTCACCATACACTAATACTTGGTCTGGTAATAACATGAAGAATACAGACGAGATAATTGAGCTACCAGGTGCTGTTTTGATGATTTGCATCGGTGGACGAATCGTGTTTGCAGTGGTGTGAACGGCACCAGAGACTAAACCATCTACTTCACCTGCTTCTAACATCATCGTACCTAATACAACGGTGTCTTCTAATTGCGCGCGCGCTTGTTCTTCCGTTAAACCTTTAGATTTACGTAATTCAACTAAACGAGCAACGTAGTTTTCACGTACGTCAGCTGGATTGATGATCGTTACGTCAGCACCTAAAGTCACGCCTTGTTCTGCTGCAACTTTTTTCACAGATTCTGGATCCGCTAATAATACCGATTTTGCGATACCACGTTCAGCACAGATTGCTGCCGCTTTAACAGTACGAGGTTCATCACCTTCTGGTAATACGATGGTTTTACCTGCTTTGCGTGCTAAATCAGTTAATTTGAAACGGAATGCTGCTGGAGAAATACGTGCTTCACGAGCAAGTGGTGCAGAAATTGCATTCGCTAATGCTTGAGCATCTAAGGTTTTAATTTTGCCTGCTTGTGCACCAAATACACCTAAGATGTCAGCGTTGTTCACACCGCCAAATTCTGAAGCAACAGCTTCGACTAATGTGCCTTCTTCATTGTTTGCCACTAAGATAATTTGTGCATCTAAAGTTTGTGCAATCGAGAAGTTTAAGCTATTTGCAAAAGGCGCTTGAGCTGAAGGTTGAACACCTTTAACAACCACTAAATTTGCATTTAATGCTTGGAAATCAGCCACGATTTTTTCTAATAACACGTCTTTTTGATTATTTGCGATTAATGCTTGAGCGGCTTTTACATCTTCTACTGCATTGAATACGATAGCGCCTGTTGTTTTAGCTACGTCTAATGCTGTCGCTAAATTTGCTTCTGCGCTAGTTGGAATAAGAATAACTGCTTTAGTCATTTTGATATACCTTTTAATGAATGAAAAAACCTGCTGATTTCTCAGCAGGTTTGAAGAAAGTTGATTAGCCCGCTAAACGTGCTGTATCTTGTGCAATTACTAATTCTTCGTTAGTTGGAAGAACGATCGCTTTGAATGCAGAGTCATCAGCAGTGATTACGCCTGATTTGCCAAAGCGAGCAGCAAGGTTACGTTCTTGGTCTAATTTGATGCCGAATAATTTTAAGTGGCCTAATGCTAATTCACGAACGTGAGCTGAGTTTTCACCGATACCACCCGTAAATGCGATCGCATCTAAGTGATCATCACCTAAAACAGCCATGTATGCACCGATGTATTTTGCTAAACGGTAGCTGTAAACATCTAATGCACGTTTTGCTTCTGGTTTAGAGGCGTCGTCGTAGTTATCTTCTGCATAACGACAGTCGCTCGTTACTTCAGTTAAACCTAAAAGACCTGATTTTTTCACTAAGGTCTCTTCGATTTGCTCCATTGACATGCCTAAGTTTTTGTATAGGTAGAAAACGATCGCAGGGTCGATGTCACCACAACGTGTACCCATGACCAAACCTTCTAACGGGGTTAAACCCATAGAAGTATCGATACATTTACCGTTACGAACCACAGAAACAGAACCACCGTTGCCTAAGTGACAGATGATTGCGT
>OGEO01001945.1_pt1 | contig 10665 bp, 9 predicted proteins | sample 1570661 | NCBI WGS metagenome assembly OGEO01 (sample SAMEA2582142, study PRJEB24529) | metagenome | biome: Human gut stool | place: China | collected 2011
TAAGTTAACTAACCTGTCCAACTTTTGGGGGGCAGATCACTTTTTCCCCGTGAATCTTCACGGTCTAAAAAAACATGATCCACATCACATTACTGAAATTATTGTGAATTAAATACTAGAAAAAAGAAACTGAGCATAATAATATCCGCCTCGTAGAAAGTTTTTCTCAACACACAATAAGGATATATTATGTCGCAAATCTATACTCAGGTGAGAAAGTTAGCGGAACAGTTTATTGAGCCTTACGCCGACGAACTCGATCAAAAAAAAGAATTTCCTGTTCAGGCATTTAAAGAATTAGGTAAAGCCGGTTGGTTTTCACTTTTAATTCCAAAAGAGTACGGCGGAATGGGATTAACCCTAAAAGAACACGCTGAAGTCTGTATGGCATTAGCTGAAAGTTCAGCCTCTGCTGGTCTCTGTTACATGATGAGTAACGTTGCAGTGAATTGTTTAAATCTATTCGGCAGCGATCAACTCAAACAAAAAATCTTTTCTGACATTGTTCAAAATCAAACCTTTGCCGCACTCGCCTATAGTGAATTAGGCACAGGAACTCACTTCTATATCACCGATGCAACCGCACAATTTAATGCTGAACATGCAGTATTCAATGGCTTAAAATCCATGGTGACATCGGGCAATTATGCCTCTTATTATTTAGCGCTTTTGCCTTCCGAAAATGGTGAAGCTATTGATAACTGGGTGCTTCCACTTGGCACTCAAGGCTTAACTTTTGAAGCCGATAGCTGGAATGGCTTAGGTATGCGTAGCAATGTCTCTTGCTTTATGCGCATGACCGATATGCCATTAGATCGTAGCTGGCGTATTGGCGAAGTTGGCACAGGCGCAGAACAAGTATTTGGTGGCATTGCGCCAGCCTTTATTTGTGGTTTGGCAGCTGTCTATAGCGGCGTCTGTAAAGCAGTGCTTACTGAGGCAATTAAACATTCAACACACCGTAAATACACATCGGGCACTGCATTAGCTGAAATCGAAACCGTGCAAATTCACTTAGCTAAAATCTATGCAAATACAAATGCTGCTGTATGTGCTACGCGAGATGCGGCTCGTGCAGCCACAGAAGGTGATGCAGATGCATTAGCTAAATTATTAGCTGCCCGAATTCTCGCGAGCGAAAACGCTATTGCTCTTGCTCAAATTGGTATGCGTATTGGCGGTGGCAAGGCTTATAACAAAATGGGACCAATGGAACGCTATTTACGCGATGCATTAGCAAGCCAAGTGATGGCGCCAAGTGTCGATGTGCTAAATATTTGGTTAGGTAAAGCCATTACAGGTCAACAAATTCCATAAAGTGCGGTGAAAAATGAGTGAGAAATTAAAAATTGGGGCGGTCATCTACGCCCCACAAGTGACGGTTATTTGGGGCATTATTGCTGACTTTTTCGAAAAAGAAGGCTTCCCTATTGAACCCGTGTATTTCAAAGACTACAAAGGACAAGTTGATGCGTTACTCAATAATGAAATTGATGTGGCGTGGAACTCTCCCCTAGCTTGGTTAGATGGTTACTTACGTAGTGGTGGTAAAACCTTAAATGGTGCCATGCGTGATACCGACCAAGATCGTCAAAGCTATTTAGTTGTAAATGATCCAACTATCCAATCGATTGAAGATTTAAAAAATAAAACTATTGCTTTTGGTGCAATTGATTCCCCACAAGCGCGGTTAATTCCTATCGAGTTTTTACATCAACATGGCTTGGAATTTGGTCAAGATTATGTAGAAAAACGCTTTGATGTGGGTGTTGGTTTGCACGGTGATCATGTAGGCGGTGAATTAGATGCAGCCAATGCATTAAAAGATCGTCAAGTCTCGGCAACATGGATGTTAGATTTCAACTTTGAACGTTGGACAAAAGATGGCACGCTCGATCCAGCAACAGTTCGAGTACTTGCAAAAACACCATCATTTGACCATTGTATTTTCAGTGGGCGCGTGGGATTAGATGAAACCAAATTCAATGCATTCACCGAAACCTTGTTCAAAATGGATTACAACAATCCAGAACATAAAGAAATGATGGATTTGGAAGGATTAAAACGTTGGGTTGCGGGTAGAACAAAAGGTTTTGCTCAATTACAAGCTGCCAATGAATATTTAAAATTCTTTTAATATCAATATGTCATGATGGGCGTGTAATAAACGCCCATCATTGTGGATTTGCTATGAAACCTTTCACTACTTCCCTTTTAGGCTCAATGCCTCGCAGCCAAGCACTTTTGATGGCGCGTAAAAAGCACGCACTAGGCAAAATAACTACAGCAGAGCTTGAGCAAATCGTTGTTCAAGAAACAAAACAGATTGTCGAACTTCAACAACGTACCGGCATTGATATTATCACGAGTGGCGAATTACTTCGCGACAATTACCTTTCTTTTATTGCACAAAAAATTCAAGGCGCGACCTTAATGAGCATGAGTGAAATGCTCGATCACATTAAAGAAAAGCAAATTTTTGAGTCAATGCTAGAAACCTTGGATGTTCCCGCACTTTCCATAAAAAATGCTATTTGCGTGGGAAAAATCAGCTACAAACAATCTTTAGTCGCAGATGAAATGCTACTACTAAAAAATCTAACCAAGCAATCAATTAAAGCAACCTTGCCAGGGCCTTACTTAATGGCTCGCTCCATGTGGCTTTCGCCTGTGTCAGGGCAACATTATTCATCAAAAGAAGAAATGGCGAAGGATGTTGTTGCTATCTTAAAGCAAGAAATTGATCATTTATGTGAGCTAGGCGTAAGTGTAGTTCAATTTGATGAGCCTGTTTTGACAGAAGTTATTTTTAGCCATCATCAAACACGTTCATTTATGTGTGCCGCATTAAGCGAAAAACAAGATTTTGCAGCGGAACTACAGTTTGCAAAAAGTTTAATTACTCAAATCTTTGAGTATGCAAGAAATAAAAATATCAAAACCGCATTACATGTATGCCGAGGCAACTGGAGCAAAGATGAAAGCGTATTACTGCGCGGGCCTTATACATCATTAGTGGATTTATTTGAATCGGCATTACCTGATATTTTAATGCTCGAATTTTCTACGCCAAGAGCGGGAGAATTAAGTTCGTTATTAGAAAGTGAAATCTTAAGACAAAAATGTATTTTAGGCTTAGGCGTCATCAATCCTCGTTCTGATGAGGTGGAAACCGTAGATCAGATTATTCAACGAGCAGAAAAAGCCTTAAATTATCTTCCACCAGAGCAAATTTGGCTAAACCCAGATTGTGGATTTGCCACTTTTTCTAACCGCCCTTTAAATGGATTTGCCATTATTGAAGCCAAACTTAATGTATTAAATGAAGCAAAATCAATATTGAGGGAACGTTATGTATCACGTACCTGAAAGTGAATGTTTTACAGCGAAATATCGAGCCGTATTACGCGGAGAAGAAATTAAATTATTCACACCGAATGACAGTATTTCTCTCTATTCACAAGTCAATTTCGATAACCAATCGTTACAAAAAAGTGCGGTAGATTATTTTGCTGTTTCTATTCTAGGTGGCATTTTGAGTAGTGTAAAAGCGCATTTTGCTCAACAACGTGCCGATATTGTAGAAATGGAAGGAAAAATTTGGCTCAACCTCGCCAATCCTTTAACCTTACTTGGTGTGCATGGTTATGATGAACCTCCACACATAACCGATTGTAAAATTAAAATTTTTATTTCATCTGATTTAGATGATCAGACGTTTGATAAGCTTACTGAAGCTGCATTAAGAAATTGTTTTATCTACAACACATTAAATAAAACGTTTTCTTTTACTGTCTTGTTTGAGCAAGTTTTGTAATTCATTATATCAGTTAAAAATACGACTTAAATTAAATACCATCAATATTTTCCTAATTTGAAATAATTGGTATTTTTTGATACCATAAATGCACTTTTGGAAACAATCCACTCAAATCCTACTGAGCGTTTCCTTCAAAATCGCACTTCTCCGTGCTGTCATTTGCGATGGTTCCATCGCCCATTTGGGGCTTAAGACCTTGTTTTATTTAATCTGATTTTATTTTTATTCGCTTACTTTTTAAGGGGGAAGCTTGTCTTTATCTAAATTTGTGGAAAAACAAACGTCATTCAATCCTCTAGTGATTGGTGCAACGTTATTTTTTGTAGTGTTACTGGTGGCAATGATTTTAATTGCACCGGAACAAACACAAACTTTATTAAATGCCGCCAAATCGGGCATTTTTGCCAACTTTAGTTGGTTTTACGTATTAGCATTCTCAGTATTTTTGGGCTTTTTAGTCATTTTATCGGTCAGTAGCCTAGGTAATATCAAACTGGGTAATGATGAAGAAGAGCCAGAATTCGGTTTTCTCTCTTGGTTAGCAATGTTATTTGCTGCCGGTATGGGGGTGGGCTTAATGTTCTTTGGTGTGGCAGAGCCCTTAACACATTACTTATCTGACATTACTACGGGCACAGCAGAACACAAACAACAAGAAGCCTTGTTACACACCTTATTCCATTGGGGAATTCATGCGTGGGCGGTGTATGGTACGATTGCGTTGGCATTGGCTTACTTTGGATTCCGTTACAAATTACCTTTGGCATTACGTTCTTGTTTCTATCCATTATTGAAAGAGCGTATTAATGGCAAGTTAGGCGATCTTATCGACATTATGGCGTTACTTGCCACCTTATTCGGTATTATCACGACATTAGGTTTTGGTGCATCACAATTGGGTGCAGGCTTACATCAATTAGGCTGGATTAGTGAAAATAGCTTCAGCTTACAAATGGTTGTGATTGCTGTGGTAATGAGTTTAGCGACATTTTCCGCAATTTCTGGCGTAGGGAAAGGGGTAAAAATCTTAAGTGAGCTGAATTTAACACTAGCTTTCTGTTTGTTGATTTTCGTGTTAGTGGCGGGACCGACACTTTATTTGTTATCCGCTTTTAGCGACAACATCGGAACGTATCTCAGCAACTTAGTACAATTAAGCTTCAAAACCTATGTTTATGAACAAGAACATACTAGTTGGTTTAGCGGTTGGACAATTCTGTATTGGGCATGGTGGTGTTCTTGGGCGCCATTTGTTGGTCTATTTATCGCTCGTATCTCGAAAGGGCGTACAATTCGTGAATTTATTTTCGGCGTGTTGGTGATTCCTAGCTTGTTCGGTGTTTTGTGGTTTACCGTATTTGGTAACACGGCTATTTGGTTAAATGATGGTGAAGCTGCAGGTACGTTAGGACAAATGATTTCTTCGCCTGAAACGTTGCTCTTTAAGTTCTTAGATTATTTACCGCTTTCTGGTGTGACGGGTTTAGTGAGTTTGGTGGTGATTTCTTTATTTTTTATCACTTCAGCAGACTCCGGTATTTATGTATTAAATAACATTGCATCACGTGATAAAAGTCTTACTGCACCACGTTGGCAAGCAGTGATGTGGGGTGTATTAATGTCAGTTGTCGCCATTGTTTTGATGCAATCAGGTGGTTTGGCAAACCTACAGGCAATGACCTTGTTGGTAGCATTACCTTTCGCCATGTTGATGTTACTGATGTGCTTTAGTTTATGGAAAGGCTTGAGTGCAGATAAAAAATATTTTGATACCAAAGTTAATCCAACCAGTATTTTCTGGACGGGGGATAAGTGGAAAGAACGTTTGGAACAAATGATGAACCAAACGCAAGAAAAAGATATTTTACGTTTCCTTAAACATACAGTATTACCGGCTATGCGTGAGCTGCGCCAAGAATTAATTGGTAAATATGAATTGAGTGTGCAAATTAACACGTTATTTGAACAAGATGAGCCTGCAGTGGAATTGGTCATTCATAAAGAATCGATGCGAGATTTTATGTATGGGGTGAAATCTGTTGGGCGAGAGGTATCCACTCAACTAATCAATGATGATAATTTGCCACATATCCAGCATAGTATGACTTATGAGCCATACACCTATTTCTTTGATGGACGAGTGGGTTATGATGTGCAATATATGGATCAAGATGAATTGATTGCTGATATGTTGAAACATTATGAACGCTACTTAAGTTTGCTAGACGATGTGGGCCAAGAATTGATGGCACACGAGCAAACAGAACTGGCTGAATAATAAGAATAAAGTGCGGTTGAAAATCCTCTAAATTTTTAATCGTACTTTTTATTTTAAGACAGATATGAAGATACAAAATACTTTCAAAGCAAATGTTATTTGGGGCAGTTTAGGTTTTAGTTTAGCGATTATTGCAGCCCTTTTATTTGATACGCAGCAAACGATATCTTATCTTGCTGCGGCGAAAGCATTTATTTTCTCTCAATTTAGCTGGTTTTATATTTTACTGAGTGCATTTTTTCTATTCTTTTTACTCTTCTTAGCATTAGGGCGATATGGTGATATTAAGCTGGGGAGCGATGAGGAGGAACCTGAGTTTAAATTAAGCTCTTGGATTGCATTACTCTTTACCTCTGGAATTGGTATTGGCATTGTTTTCCTTGGCGTTGCTGAACCGCTTTCACATTTTCTTTCACCAATAGGTGAATATGAGAAAGTTCGAACGGCATTATTTTTTAGTATTTTTCATTGGAGTATCAGTGCTTGGGCTATTTATGGATTAATTGCACTTACGATTGCTTACTTCGGATTTCGCTATAAATTACCCTTTTCTTTACGCTCTTGTTTTTATCCCTTACTGAAAGAAAAGATTAATGGAAAAGTAGGGGATATCATTGATATTCTCGGGATTTGTACCACCTTATTTGGTGTAGTCGCAACCTTAGGTTACAGTGCGATTCGGTTGGCTGCCGCATTCCATTCAATGCATTTATTGGATAACTCACCCTATTTGGTTCCCCTTATTTTAGTGAGTGTTTTTATCATTGCTATCTTAATTTCACTGCAGGGTATCGCCAACGGGTTCCGAATTCTTAGTGAGCTAAATCTAGGCGTTACATTTCTCTTTATGCTATTGGTTTTGCTATTCGGTCCGACAATATATTTAATTTCTGCTTTTACGGAAAATATTGGTACCTACTTAAGCGGTTTAATTAGAGTCGGCTTCAAGGCTTATGCCTATGATGTAGAACATCTAGACTGGTTTATGGATTGGACAGTTTTTTACTGGGCATGGTGGTTTTCGTGGGCGCCAGGCTTTGGGATTTTTATCGCACGGATTTCTCGCGGACGAACTTTGCGGGAGTTTATTTTCGGCGTATTGATGGTACCAAGTTTATTCTTCGTTTTGTGGTTCACGGTATTTGGTAATGGAGCAATTTGGGTGAATGAGCATCTTGCTAAGGGGGCATTAGGTCAAGCTGTAAATAATGTGGGATCACTTCTTTTTGATTTTTTGAGTTATTTACCCTATTCCGGCTTAACTAAAACCTTAGCTTTATTTATTATCACGCTCTTTTTTATCGTCACCATTAACTTTGGTATTTATACGCTTAATAACATCGCGATTGAAGACAAAAGCCAGGTTTCACCTCGTTGGCAATCTATGTTTTGGGGTGGTTTATTATCAGCAGTTACGTTTGTTCTTTATCTTTTTGGCGGTATTGAAATACTCCAATCAACGATGTTGTTTTTCTCTTTACCTTTTGCTCTGTTGATGTCAGTGATGGCATGGAGTTTGTTAAAAGGTTTACGATTTGAACGTCAATATTATTCCACAGAGGTTTCAGATTTGTGGACCGGTACAAACTGGCGTAGCCGTTTAAGACAGTTAGTGATTGAGCCTAAGCGAGATGACACCATTTACCATTTAAAAACAACGGCACTTTTAGCAATGAGAGAGTTACGCCTGTTACTCATTGGTACCTATGGTTTAAATGTGACATTACAGCAATATTTTGACCGCGATAATAATCAACTGGTTCTTTCTATTGAAAATGGATTAGCAGAAGATTTTTTTTACCAAATTACCTTGTTTGAGAGGGCTGAGCCTGAAACAGCACAAGTTCATCATGCATTAATGGTTTCAACAAATATGCAATTGGAAGGCTATCCTTTGAATATCACAAAGGAAGAGGATTTGATCGTGGACATCTTGCAATGTTATGAGCGATACATGAAAGAACTGGATTTTGTTATTTCATAATTCCTGTCTCATAAGTTCAGCATGGTGGACGAGAGTTAATGTCTGATGAATAAACAGAACTGGCTGAATAATAAGACTAAAGTGCGGTTGAAAATAACATGATTTTTTGACCACACTTTTAAAATTACCTCTTGAGAGAAGTGTATAAAAAGAGTATATTCAAGCCCAAATTTTCAATTTAATTCTAACGGAGTTTTTCTATGTTTGGTTTATCCCCAGCACAAATGATTATTTTATTAGTCGTGATTTTATTAGTATTCGGTACAAAAAAATTACGCAATGCGGGCTCTGATCTTGGCGCAGCAGTAAAAGGCTTTAAAAAAGCGATGTCTGACGACGAGCCAAAAAAAGATGCTGAGTTTACTCAAATTAAAGACGGTACAACAACCGCTGAAAAAACTGAAACTGTAAAAGATAAAGAACAGGCATAACCGTGTTTGATATTGGTTTTTCCGAACTTGTTTTATTGATGCTTGTGGGCTTAGTAGTACTAGGCCCTAAGCGTTTACCTGTGGCTATCCGCACGGTAATGGGCTGGGTGAAAACAATCCGTGGGTTGGCAGCTAATGTTCAAAATGAATTAAAACAAGAGCTTAAATTGCAAGAGTTGCAAGATAGCATTAAGAAAGCGGAACAACTGAATCTAAAACAGCTTTCCCCAGACTTAAGTAAAACCGTTGAAGAGCTGAAAGAGCAAGCTCAAAAACTGCGCGCAGAGTTAGAAGAAAAAGCAGCTGCAGCGGGCACAACGGTCGAAGAGCAAATTAAAGAAATTAAAAGTGCGGCTGAAAATTCGGCTGATTCTGCTGAAAAACTCGTGGTGAATTCACAAGAAACTACAGAAAAACCGGCTGAAACAGCATCGATAGAGCATGTAGAGAATGAACTTGCTGAAGTTTCAGAACCTGAAAAAACAGAAGTAGATTTGACCGCACTTGAAGCCCATGAACAAGCTGAATTAACCGAGCGTTTATCTGATTACTATTCGCCGGATGATGTGGAACTGCAACCAGCACCTAAATCTGAAGCTAAGTCCTAGAGAATAATTATGAGCAATACGACGGACGATTCCCAACCGTTAATTACCCATCTTGTTGAACTCAGAAACCGCTTATTACGTTGTGTAATTTGTATTTTAGTGGTTTTTGTGGCGTTGGTTTATTTTTCTAATGATATTTATCATTTTGTCGCCGCACCTTTAACGGCAGTAATGCCAAAGGGTGCAACCATGATTGCAACCAATATTCAAACGCCATTCTTTACGCCAATTAAATTAACCGCGATTGTATCGGTATTTATTTCGGTGCCTTATTTGCTTTATCAAATTTGGGCGTTTGTTGCACCGGCGCTGTATCAACATGAAAAACGTTTAATTTATCCGTTATTATTTTCCAGTACAGTTTTATTCTATTGCGGTGTGGCATTTGCTTATTATATCGTTTTCCCTTTTGTATTTAGTTTCTTTACTCAAACTGCACCAGAAGGGGTGGCTATCGCCACAGATATCAGTAGTTACCTTGATTTCGCTTTAGCATTATTCTTGGCATTTGGTGTTTGTTTTGAAGTACCGGTTGCGATTATTTTACTTTGTTGGACAGGTGTAACCACGACGAAAGCATTGGCTTCAAAACGTCCTTATATTGTTGTCGGTGCGTTTTTTGTCGGTATGATCTTAACGCCACCCGATGTTTTCTCACAAACGTTACTTGCCGTACCAATGTGCCTTTTATTTGAATTAGGCTTGTTAGTTGCTCGTTTCTATCAACCGAAAGATGATGAAGAAGAGACAACGGATGAAGAAAGTGCGGTAGAAAATCAGGCTGATTTGAATCACAAAGATTAAGAAAATGGGCGTAGGTGATACGCCCTTTTAACATCATAAAAAACAGGAATATTATTATGACTCAACAAATTTTAGGCGGTTTCCCAACCCGTCGTCTTCGTCGCTTACGTAAACATGATTTTAGCCGCCGTTTAGTGGCAGAAAATACCTTAACAGCTAATGATTTAATTTATCCGGTATTTATCATTGAAGGTGAAAATCATCGCGAGCCAGTGCCTTCTATGCCTAAAGTTGAACGTTTAACCATCGATCAGTTATTAATTGAAGCAGGCCTGTTAGTGAAATATGGTGTGCCAGTGATCGCATTATTCCCTGTGGTTGAGCAAGATAAAAAATCTTTAATGGCAGATGAAGCGTTTAACCCAAATGGTTTAGTACAGCGTGCAGTAAAAGCATTGAAAGCCGCGTATCCAGAATTAGGCGTATTAACTGATGTGGCGCTTGATCCTTATACTATTCACGGACAAGATGGCATCATTGATGAAGAAGGTTATGTTTTAAACGATATCACGACAGATATTCTGATCAAACAGGCACTTTCTCATGCTGAAGCGGGTGCAGATGTTGTGGCACCGAGTGATATGATGGATGGTCGTATTGGCCGTATTCGTCAAGCATTGGAAGAGAATGGCCATATCAACACGCAAATTATGGCGTACTCAGCGAAATATGCGTCTAATTATTATGGTCCATTCCGTGATGCAGTCGGTTCTGCGGGCAATCTGAAAGGTGGTGATAAG
>OGEO01001950.1_pt1 | contig 10646 bp, 9 predicted proteins | sample 1570661 | NCBI WGS metagenome assembly OGEO01 (sample SAMEA2582142, study PRJEB24529) | metagenome | biome: Human gut stool | place: China | collected 2011
CCTGCTGCATCCTGTTCTACAAATGCCCGGATCACTTCCAACGCTTCTCCTACTGTTTCCGGTTCCTTTAATCCCAACTTCTCAATCCAGTCTTTCCGCAGCCAAAGAAGCGGAGTTCCATCGTCAATCACCGTATTCGGAAATGCATATAGCTTTCCATCCACGGTTGCAGACTGTAAAAGAGAATCTCCATAACTTTCATACATTTCTTTGATCGTATCTGTCGTACACTCTTCATACGTTTCTGTAAGTTCTTCGATCAGGCCTGCTTCAATCAGGCGGAGCAGGTTATCTCTTCCCTTCACAACAAGCACGTCTGGAATATCACGATCTTCAATCGCTACATTGACCGCCTCTTCATAAGTATTGCCATCCTGCAATTCAAAGACATCTTCATTCTGAATATTAAGTATTTTCTTCAAATATCTCGTATATGCATTATTTTCGTACGTATCTCCTACAGGAAGATTCGAATTATTCGCCCCTGCAATCTTGCCAAGTGTATAGGTAACAGTCTCAGGATATTTCCCAAGTGGTGTATGCATCGCTTTATACATCAGCTTTCTTTTCACTTTAACTGCATTGCTTGCACCAGACTCACTTTGAGATGCTTTTAACTGTTCCATCTGTCTTTGACTTTCCTTCGTCTCAAAATAGGTTCCGCACCAAAGCATCAGCAATAAAATTAATGCAAGATGGGCTGAGAGAATTCGCTTTTTCATATCGTTTTTCATAACACCTTCGCCTCCGTGTTCTTCGGAATCCGGATAAAGACCCGCGTTCCTTTTCCTGGAGTACTTTCTATCTTCATCTCACCTTTTTCTCCATAAAGGACATGGATTCTGTCACAGACATTTCGCACACCATAACCGGAGGACTGATATGTCAGAATCTGATCCGCCTTCTCCTGCGTCATTCCCGCACCATTGTCCCTGATTTCAAAGAAAATGTGCTCAGCCTCTTCACGAATCGTCAGCCACAACGTCGGATTCTCATTATCTGACACATCAATTCCATGATCGATTGCATTTTCTGCAAGTGGCTGCAGGATCAACTTCGGTATCAGATAATCATTAAGACCATCCGAAATCTGTTCAACCACACGGAACTCGTTATCATGCATAACAAGTTGGATTTTGAGATATGCACGGATGTTATCAATTTCTTTTGCCACTGTGGTCATTGTTTCACCACGATTCAGGCTTGTCCGATAATAAGTAGACAGTGCCAATGTCACATGACTGATTTCATCCTCACCCGCTTCAATTGCTTTCCAGTTGATGATTGAAAGCGAATTATAAAGGAAATGTGGATTGATCTGTGCCTGCAGTGCTCTCATCTCACTGTTCTGAAGCTGGATCTTACTCTCATATACTTCTGAGATCAAATGGTTCATCTGATCCATCATGCGCCGAAATGACCGGATCAGCACACCCACCTCGTCTTTGGATTTACTCTGCACGGTAACTTTACGAAGTCCCATATTGATCAGGTTCATATTTTCAGTCAATAACTCCAACTGCGATACCATACGGAGGGAAAAAACATATCCCAGAAAACTCAGAAGAAGAACACTGATCAAAATAATCGGAATATTTTTGAGCAAAAGCTTATGGATTGCGTTTTCACTTACTGCCTTTGGACGATAGATATAGAAATTCCATCCTGTATCCTTCATTGTCCGCTGTACCAGATAATAATTCTCACTGATATCTTTCGGACTCTCAATATCCTTCGGACGATATTTCTTATCCATAGAACACTCGGCATAGACAATATTTCCATTATCATCCTGAATCATGCCTCCTGTATTATCTGTAAGCTGGCTCATGAATGGTTCAAGAACTTTTTCATAATCCAGACGCATCTCCAACACCGCTTTGATCGTATCATTGTCATAGAATTTCCGACTGGCAATGATTGATTTATTCACACCGCGAGTGATGCTCCACTGCATTAATGTTCCCTCATTCAACCTGGAATACCACTGTTGATTCTCCGCTTCCGACATTGGAAGAAGTGTATCTCCATGTGGCACTTCTATATTGTCAGAATATAATGTAATGCTCTGGATCTCTTTGTGATAGATCGTCGGCATCTGCAACAGTGGATCAGCCACCTTCACATATTTCAAATACTTCTCATAATCCGACTCTGTCTCCACATCAAAAATATTCCTGAGATTTTGAGAATAAGACAGATAATCAACCAGGTTCTTATAGATCTGAGACTGATTCTCAATCGAACTCACTGACTGTTCCAACATTTTCTCCAGATTGTACTGTTCCTTCTCTCGCAATTGATTCATCATGCCATACTGCATGGAAAAAGCAAGGAATCCTACCGGAACCAGTCCTGCAATCAGCATCAAAACAGACAGTTTTTTACGAAATTTCAGATTTTCAAATCGATGGATCAACTTCCGTATTTGTTTTTTCATCCGCCGCTATTCCTTTCCTGCATGCTTCCGGTGTATCTCCGAAAAACTCTCTGAAACTTCTGCAGAAGTATGAGTTATTGGAAAATCCTACTTCTTTCGCAATTTGGGAGATTTTCATATTCGTTGTCTCTAAAAGCTCTTTTGCTTTATTCATTCGCACTTCACGGATAAAACGGTTCAGTGTCATCCCTGTTTCTTCTTTAAATACAGCACTTAAATATCCCGGTGACAGAAAAACCATTGCGGAAAGTGTCTCTGCTCCCAGATCCTTTTCCTTATAATGGTGATAAATATATCCCTTCACGGTTGTAACTTCTGATCGGAACCCATCTTCCTGCTCTTGTATGCAATGTTCATATTCCTGAAGTACTTCTTCTACTATAGCAATCACATCATTAAGGTTTCTGCAACGATATAATCGATCCACTCTCTTTGAAAGCATCTTTTCATCCAGCCCTTCCATCTGGTCGAGCAATTCTTTCATAATTCCAGAAAATACAAACTTTATATACATATCCGAAAATTGCTTATGCGCACGATATTTTTCTTCCAGTCTCTGAAAATCCTGACGGAGATGTGGCAGATCTTTATATTGAATATCTTTCGTAATCTGTTCCATGATTTCAGAATCTTCTGCTGGATCAGCTTTCTTCTCTTCCTGCTTCTCCCCGTGGAAAAACAGATGCTGACGTGGCTGATAGAACTGCTCTTCTAACATTCCTTCCAGCACCTTAAATTCCTCTGCCAGATTTTTTCCATCTTCGATTTCCTCACTGACTGCAAAATAACATTCACTGTCAAACTGGTGCGCAAAAAAACGGTACATTTTCTCTACGATTCCATGATAATCTGCATATTTTTCCGTGAACAAAAAGATGGATTCGTTCGAATTCAGATTCACATAATGAAACTCTCTCTGCACCTCTTCCTTCAGGCTCATCAGGAAATGTTCCTCTTCCGTTTCGAAGAATCCATTTGAGGCACTGACAAGAACCATACGGGTAAATTGGGACAGATCATCTTCCATTCCATCTGTAAGTTTCTTAAACTGAACAAAATCTTCCTCTTTTCCCCCATACAGATATTTCAGTAAAAAGTATTTTTTCAGATAATCTTCTTTCTTTTCCTGCTGCTCTTTTTTCTCTATCTTGGAAGAAATATTTTCCATCACTCGTTGAAAAGTCTTATGGAATTCCTCCGGATCAACCGGCTTCAGAACATAGTCTACAACTCCATACCGCAATGCTTCTCTTGCATAAGAGAAATCATTATATCCGCTGAAGATCACGATTTCCATATCCGGATGATCTTCTCTCACTGCTTTCGTCAGCTCCAGTCCATTCATATAAGGCATCTTTACATCCGAAAATAAAATATCCACATGGTTTGATTCTAATACTCCCAGTGCATCCTTTCCATTCGTTGCTTCTAGGATCTGGAATTCTCCTTCCTCCCTCTTTAACAGAAAGCGGATTCCCCTTCGCTCCAGTTTTTCATCATCCACGATCAATATTGTAATCATTTCCCCACGCCTCCCACACGTTCACTTTACATTTTCACTATTCCTTTTATAACGTCCGAAAACAGCAGGGAATGTTCACTCACTCTCTGCTGTCTTTTTTTAATTTTTATAATTCTATTTTAATTCATTTTTTAGACAATGTCCACACTAGCCTTTAACCGCTCCGGCTACAACGCCTTCGATAATATATCTCTGACAGAACAGGTAGAAGATAATGATCGGCACAATTGCAAGAACAAGAGTTCCCATCATTGCTCCCATATCTACGGAACCATATCCACCTTTCAGATACTGGACTGCCATCGGCACTGTCTTATATTTTCTCTGATCCAATACAAGTGATGGAAGCAGATAGTCGTTCCAGATCCACATTGCCTGAAGAATTGTAACTGTTACACAAGTCGGCTTTGCAATCGGAAGTACAACTTTGAAGAATGTCTGGATTGGTGTGCATCCATCGATCATCGCAGCTTCTTCAATCTCCAGTGGAATGGATTTCATGAATCCGGTGAACATAAAGACGGAAAGTCCTGCACCAAATCCAAGATAGATCACAATCAGTCCCCATGGATTTCCCATATGAAGCATATTTGCAATCTTAGATAATGTAAACATTTCCATCTGGAATGGTACGATCATTGCAAACAGGCAAAGCATATAAAGGATCTTCGTAAATTTTGTCTTCACGCGGCAGATATACCATGCACACATGGAGCAACATAAGATGATTACTGCTACAGATAAAATTGTGATAAACAAACTCCATCCAAATGCCTGAATCAATCCTGTCTGTTTAATACCACGGATATAGTTCTCTAATCCGACATACATCTTTCCGGTCGGTATCTTGAACGGTGCTTTACTGATATAGGCTTTTTTCTTAAAGGAGTTGATAAATACCAGTATGATCGGATACACATACAGCAGACTGAGCACTGCAAAAATGATTGTTAATAATGTACCATGTTTTACTTTTTTGTTCATTACTGCTGCACCTCCTTTGATGTTGTCATTTTATTCTGGATCAATGCAATCACACCTACAATAATGAAGAAGACAACTGCTTTTGCCTGTCCTACGCCTTCCCAACCGGTTCTTCCATAGAATGTATTATAGATGTTCAGGGCAAGCATTTCTGACATCTTGTCCGGTCCACCGTTTGTCAATGCAAGGTTCTGGTCGAAAAGTTTAAATCCGTTTGTAAGTGTCAGGAAAGTACAGATTGTAATGGATGGCATAACCATCGGAATTGTAACATATCTTAAAAGCTGTACTTTATTCGCTCCATCAATCTGTGCTGCCTCGATCAGTTCTCCAGGAATATTCTGGATGCCTGAGATATAGATGATCATCATGTATCCAACCTGCTGCCAGAGCATCAGGATAACCAATCCCCAGAAACCATATTTTGAAGAATATGTAAGTGTTTTCTGGAAATGTGCCAGAATACCATTTAATAACAGCTGCCATACATATCCAAGTACGATACCGCCGATCAGGTTTGGCATAAAGAATACAGTACGGAAAATATTCGTTCCTTTAATCTTCTTTGTCAAAAGCATTGCTACCGCAAATGCAAAAATGTTGATCAGTAATACTGTTACAATTGTAAATAATGCAGTAAACCAGAGAGAGTGAAGAAAATCCCCATCTCCCAGTATCTTTGCATAGTTGCCAAGTCCAATAAATCTGGCGTCTGTTACCGTTGTGAATTTGCAGAACGAAAGATATACACCTAACACGAATGGTGCAAGGAAACCTATCGTAAATGCAATCAGCGTCGGCAATACAAATACCGGAAAATATCTTTTTATTGCTTTTTGCATGTTCCTCTCCTCCTGTCTCTCTTTCTATAAAAAAGCCTGTCTGCACCTTTGCTTTTTACATTTCTAATCACATAATTTCAGCCTGCCCCCGGTATTCTCGTTGGCAGGCTGCATGATATTTTCACTATTTCACAGCCTTTTTATCTGCCGGTCCTGTGAAAAGTCTTTTTTATTCATTTGCTGCTGCGTATTCTTCTGCCCAGCCATCAACAAATGCTGTCTTCACATCATCCCATGTGCCTGTGCCCTGTGCATAGTTCAGAAGAGCTCCACCCACATTGTTCTTCCAGTTCTCAGATGGCATTGTTGTAAAGTTCCAGCTTACTGGTGTCTTTCCAGCCTTTGTGTACTCGGCATTTGCTTTTACAAGCGGGTTGTCCGGAAGATAATCTGCGAATGTTGTAAACGGTGTTACGAATCCCATCTCATTTGCCAGCATGTCACGACCTTCGTCACTCTCAACTACCCATTTCATGAAATCAAGTGTTGCCTGAATATCTTCTTCAGAAGCGTTTTTATTTACACACCAGTAGTTCTCTGATCCTGTACAAAGTCCCTGGTTCTCTTCTCCGTCAACTCCGATGTAGATTGGAAGCATTCCCATATCTTCATCTGCTACTTCGTTATCTTTGATATCATTGTAAGCCCATGTACCATTCTGATAGAATACTGCTTCACCAAGTGAGAATTCGCTTGCTGCGTCATCTCCTGTCTTAGAAGAGATCATAGATGGCTCACATGTAGAGTTGTTCAGATACAGATCCCAGATCTGTTTGTAGTTGTCAAGGTATGTTCCCTTGATAGCATCTGTAGTATCAATTCCGTCTGCCTTGTACTCATAGTAGATTGGCAGGTTTGCAAGGTGTGTCTTGAATCTCCAGTCAGAAGAAGAATCCATTCCTGCTGAAGTGAAAGCTCCTTCTACTCCAAGATCATCTTTATGTGCCTGAATCTCTTCTGCAGCTGTCTTAAGTGCCTGGAAGTTATTCAGCTCATCGATGGATTTGATGCTTGCATCCGGCAGTTCGAAGTATTTGTTCAGAAGTGCTTTGTTGTAGATCAGACCATAAGTCTCAATAACATAAGCGATTCCATCTACTGCATCACCATCTTTTAATACATAGTCATCAGACTCAACGTCTTTGTAAACGTCACTTCCTGAAAGGTCATAGCAATAATCTTTCCATGTAGCAAGTCCAACCGGTCCGTTTACCTGGAACAATGTTGGTGCCTCATCTTTTGCCATCTCTGATTTCAACTGTGACTCGTAAGTTCCTGATGCTGCTGTCTGTACATCAACCTGAACACCAGTTTCATCTGTGTACTCTTTAGCGAGTTCTACCCACTGGTCAGCCTGCTCCGGTTTGAAGTTCAGATAATAAACTTTTCCGGATGACTTATCTCCTTTCGCTGTTTCATCTCCGCTTGATGTGGCTCCACATCCTGCAAGCATTCCTCCTGCCATTGAAGCTGCAAGTACAAGTGCAAGAATCTTTTTCTTCTTCATAATAGAATCCTCCTTTTATGATTACTTTTCTTTGTTTTTCTTGATGATGTTATTATAAGAAAAAGTTCCAAAATAAGATATAATAAAATTCCAAGAAACATAACACTATTTCAAGATTATTGTAATTTTTAAAGATTTTGTGTATGATACAAGAGTTCAAAAAGAACCACCTGAAGAGGTGGGAGTCTTCTCGACTAAGATAAATAAGATTTTGAGAAAGGATGTGTCTGTTTTTATACTTTCAGACACAACAGGATAGAACTAAGATGGATCGCTTGATCAATTATCAGATAACAGAAGAGGCAGATGGCCTGCGCATCGAACAGTTCCTGCGCCACCAGGGCTACTCCTACCAGAACATCACCCAGTTAAAAAAGATGCCGGAAAGCATTTTAAGGAATGGAGTCTGGGAGTATATGCGTTCACCACTTGCTACCGGAGATCTTCTCACAGTACATATTCAGGAAAATGAAAGTTCACCGAATATCCCTCCTGTCGAACTGCCACTTAGCATTATATATGAAGATGAAGATATCCTTGTTGTCAACAAACCTGCCGGAATGCCGATCCACCCGTCACTGAATAATTATGAAAATTCTCTTGCAAATGGATTGATGTGGTACTACACGCAGCAAGGAAAGCCATTTATCTTCCGCTGCACAAACCGTCTTGACCGGGATACTTCCGGACTGACCGTCATTGCCAAACACTTGATCAGTTCCAGTATTCTCTCTTCCATGGGGGCTCGTCATGAGATTAAGCGTGAATATCTTGCGATCGTCCGCGGCAGTGTAACACCTCCATCCGGCACGATTGATGCACCACTCGCCCGCACCGGCAGTTCCATGATTGAGCGAAAAGTAGACTTCGAGCATGGAGAGCGTGCAGTCACACATTATAAAGTTGTAGAAGAAAAAAACGGGCACAGCCTTGTCTCTCTTATCTTAGAGACCGGCCGCACCCATCAGATCCGTGTCCATATGCAATATTTAGGTTTTCCTCTTGTCGGTGATTATCTATATAATCCCGATATGGAATATATCCACCGTCAGGCATTACATTCCTGGAAACTCTCCTTTATTCATCCGATCACTAAAGAACCGATGACATTTTCCGCTGAGCTTCCTGAAGATATGAAAAACATTTTGATTTAGAAAACGCCAGAACAAAGAATGTGCTTCGGCACATTCTTGTGCCTGCGGCGGTCGCTTGCGACTCCTACATTATACGCCGCAGTGCACATCCTAAGCGGAGCGTTCTCTTATACACTAAGCTTCTTATCTGCCATCCATCCACTAAGTAAAAATACCGCTACACAGATTATAATGTAGTATACAAGATATCCAACACCAAAGAATGAATTTCCTGCTACTTCCACATTCGGAAGTACATTGCTGATCAAATTATAAATCTTTTCTATTATAAATGTAATCACAAAGAAAGCTACGATTGAGATTCCTCCTGCATATTTTGAATCCCTTAAAATAGTTCGAGAAACGATTACCGCAAGATAACCAACCATCACAACCTCTGTCCATCCGACAAAGATGCAGAGAAGATTCCAGATAATCTGTGCGATCAGCTGCCCTTCGCCTGACACTCGTATAAAACTATCTCTTATGATCGCAAATACATTTCCAAGTTCTCCGACATACTGAAGCATCCCTACAAAACAAAGCAGTCCGGCAATCACATAAAGTGCAAACACAAAAAACATCTGTACGATCGCTACAACAAATTTTGCTCCAAGAATTTCCCATACGGATTTCGGAGTCATCCAGATCATATAGCTTTGCTTTGTTTTCAAATCTCTGTTTAGAATCAGAATACTCTCAATTCCCATATAGAACACTACAAAAAAAGATCCGACTAACAAAAGCATCGCACTGACTCCCATCAATGCATCCTTTTCAACCATCACGCCTCCAAGAAATGTAAGCACACAGACAGCTAAAGCTACCATAACAATCATTCTCGATGTTCTCTGTTTCTTCCATTCATATTTCATTAATTTTCCCATGGAATCTCCCTCCTTACATCTTCTGCAGATAAAGCTCTGCAAGTGAATTTCCCGTTGTCATTCTCTCAGTCTCAACATTCACAACATCCACAAGCTGTCCATCTTTTATAAAAATCGCATTCTCAATAAAGCTTTCTACTTCTTCAATCAGATGGGTAGAGATCACCATTGTACGATTCTCATCTGCTTCTTCCAGGATCAAAGCAATGATCTCTTCTCTCGCTTTATAGTCCACACCGTTCAAAGGCTCATCTAACAAGAGAAGATCTGCTTTTCTCGCCAATGTCGCTGCCGCTTTCAGCTTGGCATTCATTCCGCTTGACATTGCAGATGCTTTCATCTCTTCATTCAAGCCCAGGCGTTCAATTGTTTTTCTAAACTGCTCTCTGTCAAAATCCTCAAAGAAATCTGCATAATATTCTTCTACATCTTTTACCTTCATATAACTATAGAAAAATGGTTCCGTTGACATATATGCGATGGATGCTTTGTCCTGATAGCTAAGCGGATGTCCCTCAAATAAAATCTCTCCCTCTGTTGGCTGTGTCAGTCCCGCCGCCATCTTCATAAGTGTCGTCTTACCACTTCCATTTTCTCCGAGAAGACCATAAATCGTGCCCTTTTTCAACTTCAAAGTAAGCTCTTTAACTGCTTCTTTATTCCCGAATTTCTTTGTGATATTTCTGTACTCTAACATCATTTCTTCTCCTCCTCGTAATCGGCAATCTGCTCGATAATCTCGCCTTTCTGAAATCCAAGATCACGCATCTCGTGTACAAAATTCTTCAACAGCTCTTCTGCCATCTCCTTCTTCACATTGTCAAACATATACTCCTCCTCCGACACAAATGTACCGATTCCACGCTTCGTGTAACAATATCCTGCCATCTCCATCTCCCGGTAGATTCTCGCCGCTGTGTTCTGATTCACTTTATACAAAACTGCAAGCTCCCTGTTCGATGGCATCTTCTCACCCGGTTTCAACTCGCCCTTTACCATCTTTTTCTTAAGCTCGTTAATCACCTGAAGATAGATTGGACTTCCTGAATTATATTCCATGTGATTCCTCCATTTATCTTTTTTGCATTTGCCGCATCAGTGCTATAGTTAGATAGTACACTAGGTTTTTAGTTTTGTCAATATAAATATAGACATTTTTATCTTTATGTGTTAATATAAATACAATTTCATTATGTTTAACCAGGCAACTGAGAGGGCGTTCTCACCTGCTTCTAGTCTTGTGGAAGGGGTGGTCATTATGAGTACATATGAAGAATGAACTGCTCCCCGTCAAGTAGACAATTGAAAAAATATAAATTTTTCCTGCCAGT
>OGEO01001954.1_pt1 | contig 10629 bp, 10 predicted proteins | sample 1570661 | NCBI WGS metagenome assembly OGEO01 (sample SAMEA2582142, study PRJEB24529) | metagenome | biome: Human gut stool | place: China | collected 2011
TATGTTCAATCATATGATTGATTACCTATCATTGTTCAGTTTTCAAAGATCTGTTTGCTAGTCACTGTCGTGCGCTAGCGACTTGATTATAATACCAAGTTCAGAGTATTTCGTCAAGCACTTTTTAAAACTTTTTTGAATTAAATTCAACGGTTTTAATGATGTGCTATCATCCGAATTACGCTGTGTCCTAACGACTTGTATTAGTATATCATAAACAAAGAAAACGTCAACATGTTTTTTAATGCTTTTTGTAACTTCATCATTATCTCATTTATATATAAGTTTTTCACCTATTTACCTTGTCGTCATATATGTACATATATATATAAAAAAGCACCTACTTGCTTAGTATTTTGATAGATGACTAATCATAAATACTATAACAGATACGTGCTTTTTATAATGCTTATTCCGCTATATATGAGTGTTTACGAATTACAAAATGATATAAAGCCAATGCTATGATCATTATGAGTGATGTAATTTGATATAAAGATTGATAGCCCAATGCATTTGCAATTAAGGCTAAGATAACCGATCCAGCCCCGACGGCTATATCAAGTGCTAAAAAGTATGTGGCTGTAGAAACGCCTGCACGTTCTATTGGTGCTGATTGAACTGCTAACGCTTGAAATGCAGGTTGAGCTGCTCCATAGCCTAGCCCAAGTAATGGCGCAGTACAAATAATCCCAACCGGAGTCGATACCACTCCAAGAATAGCGAGGCCTACGATAAATAGGCCTACACCAGGATAGATGACGAATCGTGATCCATATCTAGCATATACTTTACCTACTAATGGTCGGCTAATAATTATCATGAGCGCAAACAAAGCAAAGAACACACTTCCCCATACACCTGCTCCCATACTATTCAATTCAATAGGTATAAATACTAGAACACCAGAGTATGTAAAACCTATAAATAATCCCATTAATGCCCAAGGAAGGCTTCGTTTCTCTATAAACTGAGATATACTCCATCCCTTAGAAGATTTTTGTTTCGGTTTAGCTAACTCTTTTGGCAATCGAATGACATTACTTAAAATAAAAGCTAGCGCAGTCATTATAGTCAGAAAAATATATAGCGCTGAACTTCCATAGACTTGTAATGTATATAAACCAACAGCAGGCCCTAATACCATAGCAATATTTGAGAATACAGCAAACATATTGATGCCTTCACCTTTGCGTGAAGCAGGCAAAACAACTACGGCCAGTGCTGCCATAACAGTAGTACCTAATGCAAATATAGCGCCATGTAAGCCCCGTAGCACAAAAATCATTTGTAACGATGTGGTTAAATTAAACAACCCCATAATAATAAAGAATAAAACAGATGAAATCAATAAAATTATGCGTTTGTCCAACCCATCAATTAAACGCCCTGCAAAAGGACGACATAAGATGGTCCCGATTTGGAAATATGTCATAGCCAATCCTGCATCTAAAGCGGTACCACCTAATTCAGCTGTTAAAATTATGGGCAATGCCGCCACTAAGACATATTGGGTCATATAAAAAATGCCACTACTTACACCATAATTGATAAAAGCAGGACTCCATAAACGTTCTGAACTCACTATATCACTCTTTCTACTTAAAATTTTATATAGTATTTATTGTATGTTATTTCTCTTTGAATCACAATGATCTCACTCATAAGAAAAACCCCAATCGCAATAAAATGCGATTAGGGTTTATAGCTTTCACCATAACAATCAAATTATTGATTGCGAATGTCGTTCTTATTTCTATTTTTCCAGAGCACCCATAAAGATGTAGCGACACAGATGGAGGAGTATGCACCACTGGCGAAACCAATAATCATACATAGAGCGAAGTTTTTTGTTGTATCCCCACCAAATACAAATAGAGATACGCAGGCAAACATTACAGTAGCTAATGTATAGATACTACGATGAATACTTTGTGCAATAGAAGCATTCGCCAAATCTTCAAATGTATCAGTACGTTTATGAGTATGAGCATTTTCACGAACGCGGTCAAAGATAACTACAGATTCGTTCATGGAATAACCTACAACGGTTAAGATGGCCGCCAAGAAAGATGCATCGATTTCTAATTGGAAGAATGAGAATACACCTAATACCATAATCAAATCATGGAAAATAGCAGTCAATGCAGATGCGGCTATTCTATATTCAAAACGATAAGAAATATAGAGCGCCAATACAGCAAAGGCAATAACAAGATTCAATAGCGCATGTTGCGTTACTTCAGAGCCGATAACAGCACCAACGGTTTCAATACGTTTTACTGTGTTTTCACCGATATCGCTATTCAATTTTTCTACTACAGCTGCACTTTCACTTGGCTCCAAGTTACGAGTTCGAATCATAACATCTTCGCCTGCTGTTTCTGCAGTATCACCAGACAATTGAATTTGTGCATTTTCAAGGTCGAATGTTTTCAATACATCACGAACTTGGCTAACCTCTACAGGTTTAGTGAATTGAACCTCTACAATGGTACCACCAGTATAGTCAATACCAAAGTTAAAGCCTTTTGTAAAAATAGAAATTAAACTAATGATTACTAGAATGGAGGAAATCACAAACCACCAACGATGATGTCTAATTACGTTGAAACTCATTTGCGCTTACCTCCTTTCAAAGATTTTGGTGCAAAATCATCAGAACTTTTACTTGGTGAAATATTAGCACCGAACCAGAATGGATGATTAGTAAAGTTACAATCGATTAATAGACGAAGCAAGAAATGACTGACAGTAATCGCTGTAAACATACTTACAACAACACCTACGCCCAAGCTGATTGCGAACCCTCTTACTGGACCAGAGCCTAGTACGGTCAAGATACCGGCGGTAATGATAACGGATACGTTCGCATCAGTAATTGTAGAAAGAGCGCGTTTAAAACCAGCCTCCATAGCAACACGCATGGATTTACCAGAGAAAACCTCTTCCTTAAAGCGTTCAAAAATCAGGATATTCGCATCTACTGCAACACCCATGGACAAGATAATACCAGCAATGCCCGGTAAGGTCATAGTTGCATTAAAACCTTTGCCCAACACGAGAAGTAATAACATAACATATACAAGCAATGCTACATTGGCAACAAAGCCGGATAAACGATAGAGCAAAAGTAAGAATACCATGATCATGGCAATACCAGCGCCAAACGCTACTACGGATTTATCCTTTGAATCTTGACCTAAAGAAGGACCTACAGTACGAACTTCAAGAACATTAATTTTTACAGGTAATGCACCAGAACGCAATAAAATTGCTAAATCTTTTGCTTCATCTAAGGACTTACTACCAGAAATAGTAGCCTTACCACCGGTAATAGCTTGTTGTACCACAGGGTTTGTGAGTACTTCACCATCGAGAGTAATGGAAATATGACGACCAATATTTTTAGATGTTAAATCAGCAAATTTCTTTGCCCCTTCATCACTAAGCTCGATAGCAACTAAAGGTTGTTTATTTTGACCCATTTCCTCTTTTGCATCTTTTAGGTCATCACCGGTCATAACAGTTTCGCCTTTTTCATTTTTAAATTCAAGGACCGCTGTTTTACCGATACGTTTCATTGCTTCATCAGGATCTTTGACACCTGGTAACTCAATGATAATACGTTTTGCCCCTTCCCGTTGCACAATAGGTTCGGACAGACCCATTTCATTAATGCGTCGTTCAAGAATTTGTTTTGCTCGTTCTACCGCATCATTATCAGCTGTACCATGCTCAGTATCCTCTGCTTCTAGCACAATATGCGTACCACCTTGTAAATCAAGGCCTTGCTTTAATGAACCGGCTAGAGGTCCAATAAAATACGCAAAACAACCAATAATTACAGCAATAACGACTAAGAATTTAACTATAGCCTTGCCTTTCAAAATCGTTGCTCCCTTCTAAATAACATGAATTACACCCTGTTCTGTAACGATAGCGGGCATACGTTGATCATAGCGTTCCATCGGAATCGGTTTTTTCATAATTTGCGCTTCCCATCCAACACCAATATAGTTCGATGGTGAAAGCGCCTTAAGAAAACGGTCATAATAACCATTTCCCATTCCCATACGACCACCAAGCCGATCAAATCCGGCACCAGGCACTAACACAAAATCAATATCCTTAGGGTTTATGATTTCATAGGGCTCCTTTGGAACACGGATATTTAAAACACCACGCACTACATCGTGAAGATTATGAAGTCGTACAGCAATCATCGTAGTCTTATCAGTACAAACAGGTACATAAACGCGTTTACCTGCCTGTAAAGCATGTTCTATAACATCATCCAAATTGGCTTCTTTAGGCATCGCCAAATAAGCCATAATCGATTGTGCCTGTTCATACTGAGGTAATTGAACAATCTCGTGACATAGCTTAGGTGCCCAAGATTCACAATCTGCAATAGATAAAGCAGCGCGCTGGGACTTGCACGCCTGGCGCACTGCTTCTTTTGTTATCATTACTTAGTTTCCTTATTTTTTTTAGAAACTACGGATGCGATAGCAGTACGAGCAAATGTCATTTCTACTTTTTCCGCTACTTGTACCTTAACTTTTTCATCATCAAGTTCGATAATTTCGCCATAGATACCACCAATAGTTACAATTTTTTGGCCTTTTTTCAAGCTGCTCAACAAATTAGTACGTTCTTTTTGTTGTTTCTTTTGTGGACGCCACAACAAGAAATAAAAAATTACGACCATCAAAAGGATTGGCCAGCTAGTTTGTAAAATTTGTTCGATATCACCCATGGGTAATCCTCCTCACTAAAATTCATCTTATCTTTATAAGTATATCTATTCAAAATGAATTTGACTAGTTTTTTTATATTATTTATTAAAGTTATCCCAAAATTGCATTCTAAATTGAGGGAATCGATCCTCTAAAATAGCTTTACGCATCTGGCGCATAAACTCTAATAAGAAATATAAATTATGGTATGTAACAAGTCTCAATGCTAAAATTTCTTCCGCCTTATATAAGTGGCGTAAATAAGCACGAGAATAGTTTTTACATGTATAACATTGACACCCTTCTTCAAGAGGGCCCCAGTCATGCGCATATTGAGCATTTCGAATATTAAGACGCCCATGCCAAGTCATGGCCATCCCATTTCGCGCAACTCGTGTAGGATATACGCAGTCAAACATATCAATACCGCGAGCCACCCCTTCTACCAAACAGTCAGCTGTACCAACGCCCATCAAATAACGAGCTTTATTGGTTGGCAACAACGGTGTTGTATATTCGAGAATTTCATTCATCAAATCATGTGGTTCCCCTACGGATAAACCACCAATGCTGTATCCTTCAAAGTCCATCGCCACTAATTCTGCTGCACTTTGTTTGCGCAAGTCTTTATACATACCGCCTTGCACAATACCGAACATACCTTGTCTATCATGAGCATGACGAGCCTCTTGGCATCGATGTGCCCAACGCGTAGTACGCGCTGTAGAGCGTTTCGCATAATCATGTTCTGCAGGATAAGGAATACATTCATCAAAGGCCATCGCAATATCAGATCCAAGTTGTTCCTGTACTTTTGTGGCCACCTCTGGGGAAAGAAATTGTTTAGATCCATCGATATGAGATCTAAATGTTACCCCTTCTTCGGTAATCTTACGCATATCTCCTAAGCTGAATACTTGGAAACCACCGCTATCCGTAAGAATTGCTTGATCCCAATTCATAAATTTATGAAGGCCACCAGCTTCTTCTACGAGCTCAGGGCCAGGTCTTAGGAACAAATGATAGGTGTTACTTAAAATCACTTGTGACCCAATGGCCTTTAACTCTTCTGGCGTCATCGTTTTTACTGTCGCCTTTGTCCCGACGGGCATAAACATAGGTGTTTCATACGTGCCATGTGGCGTATGTAACAAACCCGCACGAGCACCTGTGTGAGGACATGTTTTCTGTAATTCATATGTAATACTCGGCATAGAATCTCCTAACGTATAAACATAGCATCGCCAAAACTAAAGAATCGATATCGTTCTTTTACAGCCGCTTTATAAGCTGCTAAACAATGTTCACGACCGGCTAGTGCACTAATGAGCATTAATAATGTAGATTGTGGTAAATGGAAATTGGTTACCAATGCATCTACCATCTTAAATTTATAGCCCGGATAGATAAAGATTTTTGTCCACCCACTTGTGGCATGTAGTATACCATCATCAGTAGAGGCTGATTCCAAGGTGCGAATCGATGTAGTACCTACTGCAATAATACGCTTACCCTTAGATTTTGCTTCATTAATACGACGCGCTGTATCTTCAGATACGCTGTAGAATTCGCTATGCATATCGTGATCTTCAATAGTTTCTACGGATACAGGTCTAAAGGTACCTAAACCAACATGAAGGGTAACAAACTCGAGTTCTACACCTTTAGCTTTAATTTTCTCTAATAGTTCCGGTGTAAAGTGTAGTCCCGCTGTTGGAGCTGCAGCAGATCCCTTTTCCTTTGCATACACAGTTTGATAGCGATCCTTATCCTCAAGTTTTTCATGAATATAAGGAGGTAACGGCATTTCACCAATTTCTTGAATAATATCATCAAATACACCATCACAAGTGAATTCTACGATACGTCCTCCAAAATCGGTTTTATCTAGCACAGTTGCTTTCAAACGATCATCAAACACGATAACCTGTCCAATCGGACATTTCTTACCTGGTTTAACGAGACATTCCCAGCGATTTTCTCCACATGGTGTAAGTAATAAAACCTCCACCTTGCCACCGGAACCCTCTCGTTGACCATATAATCGAGCTGGGATAACCTTCGTATTATTAAACACGAGGACATCTCCTGCTTGTAATTCATCAAGTAAATCGTAAAAATGCGCTTTATGTGTATACTCACCAGTTATTTTATCCAATGTAAGCAACCGCGATGTGTCGCGAGGCTCTACAGGATGTTGAGCAATAAGCTCCTCTGGTAAATCATAATCAAAATCTGTAACTTTCATTCTTATCCTTAATACATTTTCTTCAATGTAATACCACTATAATAGTGTCTTAAAATTGTTTGATAATAATTAGTGTCCCCTGCACCAGCTCGTTTTGCCATTTCAGCGGCGCCCCATTGTGACATACCAAGACCATGGCCCCACCCATGACCTTTAATGTACACTGTATCATTCTTGCCTGTGAAAGTATGATACGCTTTACCGGTTGAACTTGCTGGATTTTGATTGACATAAAAATCAAATAATGTTGACTTTAAACCTAACATGCCCCGTAAATCATCACCGCTTACCGTAACCTTACCAGCAGTACCAACGAAGGTGGCCGATTTAATACGCCCAGACACGCCTCTATCAGCTGTGGCCTTGCCAGGATTTCCCAATGGGGTTAATTGAATACTCTTCAACTTACCCACTCCCTTACTAGCAGCATTTAACTTGCCCTCTAAAGCACTACGGCTTGTGGATACAGTCCAATTTGACGCACTAGAATTGCTATTTGAAAAATCTTTAACACCTTTCAAGTACGGAATATCATTACCCCATACATTGACACTGTCCTCAGTATAGCCACCACCATCAGAATGGAACAAGGCATTAATAGGACGATTATTATATAGCATAACAACGCCTTTAGTATGATTAACAGCAGCCGTAGTACTTTGTGTTTCACCGCTCACACCACCATATACTTGATGATCTGTAGACGTGCTCACATCATAGAGCTGATTTTTATTTTGCTCCATCGTATGTAGTGCATACGTACGAGCCGCTACAGCTTGCGCTTCCAAGGCCGCTGCTGGCCAAGATGGAATCGCCTCTTGTGGAACAACACCATATAAATACGATTCCAATGGAACTGCATTAATAACCATCATAGCTCCATTATTGGCCCGCAATGTAAGAGCCCCTCGATACGCTTTGCCTTCAAAGGTAAAAATGTCACCACTCGTAGGTTTTAATGTGACAACAGAATCAAGAGCTTTGCCATTAACAGCAATCTTATTGCCCCGTACACCTACGGATACAACCTTATGACTACCAACCTTACCATTATTGCTAGTAAGAACAGCTACGCCATTTGCACTCGATACGGAGGCATCTTGACGACGACTGCCCAGTAAAACGCGAACGTCCGGTGTATTTTCAACACGAACGCGCGTTGTTACTTGTTCTACTTGATTCTTCGTCACCACCGCGGCCGTTGCACGAGATGCTGTAGTAGAAGTTGTAACCTTCGGTTTTACAGCAGTAGTATTAGCAACCTTTGGTTTTGCATTGGCTACGGTCGTAACCTTTGGTTTTACGCTTGATTGTGCAGTAACCTTAGGTTTAACAGTTGTAGTTGCTGTAACTTTAGGTCTAATAGTCGTAGATGTAGTAACCTTTGGTGCCGGTTTTGTAACAAGCGGTTTAAACGTGGATTTTCCAATCGTTCCATGCACAGCTTTTACATGAGTTTTTCCCGACACCGTTGTTGATGATTTAGCTACAACAGGTTTTGTTCCCGATTTACCTACTACCTGTGCAGCCTCAACAGTTGCAAAACTATGAATGCCTAACAATAATGTTGTCATAATCATTAATGGTAATTGTTTCTTTTTCATTTTATTTCCCTGTTTGCGAAATACCTAGATGATCATAAGCCAATTTAGTAGCCACACGCCCCCGCGGTGTTCTACCTAAAAATCCCAATTGCATCAAATATGGTTCATACACATCTTCGATGGTATCTCTCTCTTCACTGACGGCAGCCGCTATTGTTTCTATCCCCACAGGGCCACCATCATAATTTTCAATAATACACTTCAACACTCGTCTATCAATGCGGTCAAGTCCCATCTTATCCACATGTAGACGTTTTAGCGCTTCATCTGCAATATCTGCAGTAATAACGCCATTCCCCACAACTTGTGCAAAATCGCGAACTCGTTTTAACAATCGATTCGCAATACGCGGTGTTCCTCTCGAGCGTCGAGCAATCTCACTAGCACCAGCTTGCTCAATGCCGATATTCAAAATATCCGCTGCACGAGTTACGATAAATTCTAATTCTTCTTGCTTATAATATTCTAATCGACTCACGATACCAAATCGATCACGCAATGGAGCAGCCAATGCCCCTGCCCGTGTCGTAGCACCAACCAATGTAAATTTTGGTAGATCAATACGGACGGAACGTGCACTTGGTCCCTTGCCAATAATGATATCTAATGCATAGTCCTCCATTGCAGAGTACAATACCTCTTCTACACTTCGTGAAAGTCGATGAATCTCATCGATAAACAAAACATCATGTTCATCAAGATTCGTCAAAATAGCAGCTAAATCTCCGGCCTTTTCTATAGCAGGACCTGATGTTATACGAAAATTAACACCCAGCTCATTAGCAATAATGCCAGCTAATGTGGTCTTACCTAGCCCCGGAGGACCATATAACAGAACGTGGTCTAAGGCTTCACCACGCTGTTTAGTAGCTTGAATATAAATATTCAGATTATCCTTAGCCTCTCGTTGGCCAATATACTCATTAAAATACTTAGGTCGCAGACTATATTGCCACATGTCCTCTTCTCGATCACCGCCGCCTACGAGGCGTACTTCTTCGTTCATGGCTAACGTCCTTTCCCAAGTTCAACTAAACAAGCTTTTATCAATGCAGATACATCTTTTGAACCATCGTTTAAGGATTCAACTAGTGCTTCCACATCTTTTTGCGCATATCCTAATGATACCAGTGCCTCAATCGCCTCCCCGCTCGGTCCGCTATGAGTAACATCAATTGGTTGGATGGCTGCAGGTGTTTCAACACTAATCTGAGTCATCTTCGCTAACTTATCCTTTAATTCTAGGACAAGACGCTCTGCCGACTTTTTCCCTATGCCCGGTAATTTTGTTAATTGTTGTACCTGACCATTAATAACAGCCAATTTGAAAGCCTCTGGCGTCATGCCGGACAATATGCCTAAGCCTACCTTTGGCCCAATACCAGAAACAGAAATGAGCAGAATAAAAAGTTCGTACTCATCCTCTGTCCAGAATCCGTATAGTTGCATCGCATCTTCCCGAACATTGAGATAGGTAAACAATGTGGCCTCTTGCCCCTCTATTAATTGTTGTCGTGTAGTGGTTGGCACATACACACGGTACCCTACACCATGTACATCTACATAACAAGATTCCTTGAATAGATGTGTTACAATGCCTCGTACATACCCAATCATTTAATTAACCTCATCAATCTATCTTGGTGAGAACTATGCGCCGTACAAATGGCGACTGCTAATGCATCCGCCGTATCATCGGGCTTAATTTTCTCACGAATCCCCAAAATATTCATGGTCATGTAAATAACCTGATTTTTATCGGCCTTACCATAACCGGTAACAGCCTGTTTAATTTGTAATGGCGTATATTCATATATAGGTATCCTCTGTTGCTCTGAGGCCAGCAATATAACCCCACGAGCTTGACCTACCTTAATCGCCGTCGTTACATTACGATTAAAAAAGAGTTCCTCTACACCAAACTTATCTGGCTTATATTCCTCTAAAAGATCGCTAAGATCATTAAATAGAATTTCCAATCGCTGTGAATCAGTTAATTCCTTAGGAGTTGTAATAGCCCCATAGGCTACTGGTG
>OGEO01001958.1_pt1 | contig 10612 bp, 12 predicted proteins | sample 1570661 | NCBI WGS metagenome assembly OGEO01 (sample SAMEA2582142, study PRJEB24529) | metagenome | biome: Human gut stool | place: China | collected 2011
TATTACCGGGGCATTTGCTCCGGGTTACATAGCCACCTGTATTTTATGGGTGGCAGTTTTACTGAAAGGGGGATAGATTTTATGACAGCAGAAGAATACAGAGCATTGCTTGATACTGATTTTAGCGATGTCAAGATTAATGAAATGCCCGATATGGCATCTTATCATGCTGATTTGAATGATACGATTGAAAAGAGACAGCAGAAGTTTATAAGAAAAGTTGGAAATCCCTATATGATGAGAGTGGGGAAGATGAAAGTTAAAGTAAGCTTTGCCAATAATGGAGTTTCCATAGAAGAAGCTTTCAAAAATATGCTGCTTACAGTTTAGAATCTTTTTTTAGAATCATATGGAAAATGAAAGGGAGTTGTGCTATGATATGTTCAAGGACTAAATGAATATGGCATAACTTCCTTTGATATTTTAGTTGGGTACATCTGACGTAGAATATTTAAAGGAGTGTTGCGATATGAGTAAACAAATCTCAAAGTCAATAAGTCATTTAAAAACAAATTCTTAACAAATAATGAACTTATCATACGGAAAGGCGGAAAAGCCCGAAAATACAGTATTTGTGCGGCTTTGGGTAATTTTGTACTTATCGTATCTTATCATAATTTATCGTATCTTGATGAAAAAATAGTGTAGTAAATGGTGTAGTAATGGCTTAAGATGGACATAATAAATGGAAATATACAAATTGATAACTTTAGTAACAAATTCCCGTGACTTCAGTCATGAAAGGTTTCACCTAAAGATTTACAAATTAAACAAAAAGATTGTTTATTATATAAAAAGGCAGAAAAGCCCGGAAATACAGTATTTATGCGGCTTTGGGGTAATATTTGTACTTATCGTATTTTGTCGTAATCTATCGTATCTTGATGAAAAAATGGTGTACTAATGGTTTAAAATGGACGTAATAAATTGGAATGTACAAATTGAACAAAAACCAGATATCAAGATTAATACTGCCGAAGCAGACCTTATAGAAATAATCATCGTAAGACTTGGCGGAGAAAATCAAGATCAAAAAGGACTCGTTGATTTTTTATATGGATTGTTTTCTGGGAATCAGGAAAAAGTATTATCATATATTCCGGACTCTGATAAACCGGTCCGACAAAAGGAGGTGGCTGATATGTTAAGTATGATTTCCTATGCCGAGGAAAATGGTATAAAAAAAGGCGAAAAAAAGGTGAAAACCGTTTAGGAACACTTATGAATATTCTTCTGAAGAACAAACGTTATTCGGATGCAGAGAAGGCCTCTGAGGATGAAGAGTATCGTGAGGAGCTTTATAAAGAATATAAATTATAAGCATATTCAGAAGTACATCGGTAGAAATTATATGCACTGTAAAAAATAATAAAATATTAAAAGGCAGGTCTGTTTTAGGCTTTCCTTTTATAAATGGAAATTCAAGAGATTATTCAATTTCTGCAACAACTTGGACAAAATGAAACTGCATGTGTTCAAGCATTTCAACGTTGTCATTATGAATATCAGGATATCGGCTTTGCATATTATGCTGGGATAAAGGGAGACAATTGGAATAAAAGAGCCATTGATTTTACTGTTGAAGGAAACATTGCAGATATAACGATGTTAAATAATATAAAATCGAAATTAAAATCGGCAGTTGAAAAAGCAATCAAACCAGCTGAATCAGCTAAGCATATAAGGCTGAAATGCTATATATTAAAAAGATAATGTTATAAAAATCAGAACAATATTTTGTATATAATATACAAAATATCCAGACTGTAGACAAACTTGGTGTTGGGTGTTATGCCCAGCACCATTTTTCTTTTAAAACTTCTTTTCTTTTTATTTTTTTCAAAATCAACAAAAATCTGGCTGTGTTCCAACCTCGTTTTTCCAGGATCTTTGCCAGTTTTTTCAGATTCATGCATGCAAAGGTAAGCCCGGCTTTCATCTCCATCCGTGCCTTTCCTACATATTGCGTATATCGAAATCCATGCTGTTCTTTCGCTGTACCGAAGATCCGCTCTATGGTTTCTTTTCTTAACTGGTAGATCTGTCTGTTTCCGATCGTGTGCCGAATGTCTTCTACCACTTCCATATATTCTTCCCATACATGACGTGTGATCAGTTTTACATGATCCTTACTTTCTGTGCATTTTGAAAGACATTGGCATTCAGCACAATGTTCACCGCAGCTTTTATACTCTTTATATCCACTTCTGTTTGTTGTACTGTATGTCAATATATGTGCTCCCGGACATATATAACAATCATAGTATTCATCATATGCGAATTCTTGTTTTCCGAAAAAGCCTTCTTTGGTCTTGGGACGGGTATACGGAAAAAGTGGTTGGATTCCATCTTCCAACAGCTGATGGGCGATTGCCGGAGTTTTATATCCTGCATCTGCAACTACCATCTGCGGATTCAGTTTAGATATCTTATCGTATAATGCTTTAAAAGTACGACTGTCATGCTCATTACCAGGATGTACTGTATATCCAAGGATCCAGCCATGTTTATCACAGGCAGTTTCTACTGCATATGCAAAAACGTGTTTATGTTCACCCTTTCGAAACCATCCACTTTCCGGATCGCTGATGCTGCATTTTTGTGTTTTCACATCTTCAGGAAGTTCTTCAGATATAGAATCCTTATCATTTCCGGTTCCACCGGATGCAGGTGGCTGGTTATCATCTTTTTTCTTTAATGGCTTTTTTCCATGTGCCAGACGGTCTTTTTCAATCTCTTTATTTAATTCCTCTTCATACCAGAGAGCCTGTTCGTGTGCAACCCGCTTACGCATTTTTTTACTGTTTGCACAGGCTTTTACATGTGTTGCATCCACGAAGATCTGTTCTGTATTTACAAGCTTATATTTCATACAATCTTCCAGAATCTTTGAAAAGATCTGCTCAAAAAGGTCTGTATCTTTGAAACGGCGGGTATAATTCTTTCCAAATGTAGAGAAATGAGGTACTGGATCTAACATGTCTAGTCCGAGAAACCAGCGGTATGCAACGTTTACCTCGATCTCTTTCATGGTCTGACGCATGCTTTTTATCCTATAGAGATACTGAATGAATGGTATCTTTATCAGCATGACGGTATCCATACTGGGACGACTGTTATCCGGACAGTATTTTTCGTCATCATAAAAAACACCGCCCTTCTGATATTCATTATAGCAGAAAAGCGGTTCCAACAATAGCAAAACCCTGCAAAAGCAGGGCTTTGTCTACAGTCTGAAATCCTCGCCAGAGAGCGGGGATTTTTTTCTGTATAAACAAGTATTAAATGGAATAAAAAAGACAGGCCGCAGCGGACCTGTCTTTTTGAAACTTCAGATGACAGAGAATCAGCAGATGCCCTGAGCTTTCATAGCATCTACAACTTTCTCAAATCCGGCGATGTTTGCACCGGCAACATAGTTGTCTTTCATACCATAACGTTTAGCAGCGTCATCAGCTTTGTGGAAGATGTCTACCATGATTCCATGAAGCTTCGCATCAACTTCCTCTGCTGTCCATGAAAGTCTCATGGAGTTCTGGCTCATCTCAAGAGCAGAAGTAGCAACACCACCAGCGTTAGCTGCTTTACCAGGCATGAACAGAACACCGTTCTCCTGGAGATAAGTTGTAGCATCAAGAGTAGTAGGCATGTTCGCACCCTCAACTACATATTTGCAGCCGTTTGCAACAAGTGTCTTAGCACCATCAAGAGCAAGCTCGTTCTGGGTAGCACATGGAAGGTATACATCACATTTGATGTTCCAGATTCCGGTACCTTCTGTGTAAGAAGCACCCTCAACACGGTCTGCGTACTCTTTGATACGTCCACGTTTTACTTCTTTGATATCTTTCACAATGTCAAGCTTGATTCCTTCCGGATCATAAATATATCCGTTGGAGTCACACATAGCAACAACCTTGCCGCCAAGCTGCTGAGCTTTCTCTACAGCATAGATTGCAACGTTTCCGGATCCTGTTACGATGAATGTCTTTCCATCAATAGAATCGTTATGTGCTTTCATGATCTCATCAAGCATATAAACAACACCATATCCGGTAGCCTGTGTACGGATCAGAGATCCGCCGTAGGTAAGTCCTTTACCTGTGAGAACACCCTCGTATAATCCGCGGATTCTCTTGTACTGTCCGAATAAATAACCGATCTCACGTCCGCCTACACCGATATCACCAGCCGGAACATCAGTGTCAGCACCGATATATTTGGAAAGCTCTGTCATGAAGCTCTGGCAGAATGCCATAACCTCTCTGTCAGATTTGCCTTTCGGGTCAAAGTTGGAACCACCTTTACCACCACCGATTGGAAGTCCGGTAAGGGAGTTCTTAAATGTCTGCTCAAATCCAAGGAATTTTAAAATACCCTGGTTTACTGACGGATGGAAACGAAGACCACCCTTATAAGGTCCGATAGCGCTGTTAAACTGTACACGATATCCCTTGTTTACCTGAACAACGCCCTTGTCATCTACCCATGGAACGCGGAAGGAAATGATTCTTTCCGGCTCTACAAGACGCTCCAGAAGGGACATGCTGCGGTATTCTTCTTCATTTTTGTCAATTACGACCTTCAGGGAATCCAGAACTTCCTTTACTGCCTGGTGAAATTCAGGCTCACCTGGATTCTGTGCTACGACTCTTTCGTATACTTCTTCTGTGTAAGACATTGTAATTCCTCCTCATCCAGATAGGTGTAAAATTTTTTAACGACGCTATTATACACTAAAGTGCTAAAAATGAAAAGAGTTTTTTTCATATTTCCAAAAATTTCATTAAGGCTTGCGAAAATGAGCCAAATATGAGATGATAGATAGCAAGAAATACATTATGCCGGAGCAGGAAAAAGACAGATATAGATTTTTTTCCATATTAGATATGCCGGCCATAAGTAGTAAGATGAGGAGTGAAATAAATGAAAACATTCGAGAAGTCCAGTAAACTGGATAACGTACTTTATGATGTGCGAGGACCGGTAGTGGATGAAGCGGCCAGAATGGAAGAGGATGGAATGGAGATTCTGAAGCTGAATATCGGCAATCCATATCCATTTGGATTTTCTGCACCGCAGGAAGTAATTCTGGACATGCTGAGCAATATTCGTACCTCTCAGGGATATTCCGATTCCAAAGGAATCTTTTCCGCAAGAAAGGCCATTATGCAGTATGCCCAGCTTCGAGGAATTCCCGGGGTTACCATGAGTGATATTTATACAGGTAATGGTGTCAGTGAGCTGATCAATCTCTGTATGCAGGCACTTCTGGATAACGGGGATGAGATTCTGATCCCTGCACCGGATTATCCTTTGTGGACAGCTACTGCGACTCTGGCAGGTGGAAATGTAGTTCATTATATTTGTGATGAGCAGTCTGAATGGTATCCGGACATTGATGATATTAAGAGCAAGATCACAGACAAGACCAAAGCGATTGTTATCATTAATCCGAATAACCCTACAGGAGCAGTTTATCCCAAGGAGATCCTGGAGCAGATCGTGCAGATCGCAAGAGAGCACGAGCTGATCATTTTTTCAGATGAGATATACGACCGTCTGATCATGGATGGCTATAAGCATACTTCTATTGCATCCCTTGCACCAGACGTATTCTGCGTTACTTTTTCCGGACTTTCCAAGTCCCATATGATCGCTGGTTTCCGTATTGGATGGATGATCTTAAGTGGTGCCAAGAATAAGGCGAAGGGGTATATTGAAGGTATTAACATGCTTTCCTCCATGCGTCTTTGCTCCAATGTTCCGGCCCAGTCCATTGTACAGACTGCACTTGGTGGATACCAGAGTGTAAATGAGTACATTCAGCCAGGCGGAAGAGTTTATGAGCAGAGAGATTTTATCTACAAGGCACTCAATGACATTCCGGGAATCACAGCCGTAAAGCCCAAGGCTGCGTTCTATATTTTTCCGAAGATCGATACAGAAAAATTCAATATTCACAATGACGAGCAGTTTGCTCTTGATTTCTTACATGAGAAACAGGTGCTTCTGGTGCCGGGAAAGGGCTTTAACTGGAATTGTCCTGACCACTTCCGCGTAGTATATCTGCCGAATGTGCGTCAGCTGGAGAAGGCTATGGACAAGCTGAAGGATTTCTTGTCCACCTATAAACAGCGATAAGAAGATAATAAAACAATGGCAGTCACAGATTATCCATTTACAATGCCGGAGCAGAAGCATCCGCTTCTGACTCTGACAGCATTAATAATTGAGGGAGGAACGGATTATCGGACGGATTAAAAAGAAAGGAGTTTATTTGAATGACAGGATTTAAGATGAAAGTAACACCGGAAATAGAGAACCTGACGGAGGTTTGCAAGGAGCATTCCAGCCTGGATATGTCTCTTTATCAGAAATACGATGTAAAGCGAGGGCTTCGCGATATCAATGGTAAGGGCGTCCTGGCGGGTCTGACGCAGATTTCCAATGTATGCGCCACGAAGGTGGTTGACGGCAAGGAAGTGCCCTGTGCGGGCAGTCTTTCCTACAGGGGATATGACATCAAGGAGTTGACCAGGGGATTTATTGAAGATGACAGATACGGCTTCGAAGAAACTACCTATCTTTTACTGTTCGGCAAGCTTCCGAATGAGGAGGAACTGGAGGATTTCACCAAGCTTCTGGCGAACCAGCGCTCCCTTCCTACGAATTTCGTAAGGGACGTTATCATGAAAGCACCGTCCAAGGACATTATGAATGCCCTGTCCAGAAGTGTGCTTACACTTTATTGCTATGACAAGGAGCCGGATGATATTTCCCTTCCGAATGTACTGAGACAGTGCCTGAATCTGATCAGTGTATTTCCTCTTTTATCTGTTTATGGATATCAGGCTTACAATCACTATGTATGCGGCAAGAGCCTTTATATTCACAATCCGAAGAAAGAGCTTTCCACAGCGGAGAATATCCTCCGTATGCTTCGCCCGGATAAGAAATATTCTCATCTGGAGGCGAAGATCCTGGATCTTGCCCTGATCCTTCATATGGAGCACGGCGGTGGTAATAACTCTACATTTACTACACACGTTGTTTCCTCATCCGGAACAGACACCTATTCTGCAATCGCAGCAGCTCTCGGTTCTCTGAAAGGTCCGAAGCACGGTGGTGCCAATATTAAGGTTGTAAGTATGTTCCAGGATTTGAAGAAGAATGTGAAGGATATTTCTGACGAAGAGGAAGTAAGAGAGTATCTGAAGAAACTGCTTCACAAAGAAGCTTTTGATAAGAGAGGTCTTATTTATGGTATGGGACACGCGATCTATTCGGTATCGGATCCCCGTGCCCAGGTACTGAAAGGCTTTGTTGAGACTCTGGCCAGAGAAAAAGGCCGTATGAAAGAATACAATCTCTACGCGATGGTAGAGCAAATGGCTCCGGAGGTTATCGCCGAGGAGCGCCATATTTACAAGGGTGTCAGCGCAAACGTGGATTTTTACAGCGGTTTTGTTTACAGCATGCTGGATCTGCCTCTTGAGCTGTATACACCGATTTTTGCAGTGGCACGTATTGTGGGCTGGAGCGCCCACCGAATGGAAGAACTGATCAATACAGACAAGATCATCCGTCCGGCTTACAAGAACGTTCTGGCTCCGGCTGTATACGTACCGCTTAAGGAGCGTGAATAAGAATGACAGTGAAGCATCAGTCTTCCCTGGTCCTGGAGGGCGGGGGAAGCAGGGGAGTATTTACAGCAGGGGTTCTGGATTATCTTATGGAAAAAGAGGTGAAATTCCCATATGTGGTGGGTGTTTCCGCTGGTTCCTGCAATGCTCTTGATTATGTATCCTGGCAGCCTGGAAGGACCAGAGACTGCATGATCATAGAGGATAAGGCAAACAGCTATATTGCTACTAAGGAAGCTCTTAAGAAGCATGAGCTTTTTGACATGGATATGCTGTTTGATAAATATCCAAATGAATTGTTTCCGTTTGATTTTGATACTTTTTTTCAGTCAGATACGGAGTGTGAGCTGGTAGTGACCAACTGCCAGACTGGTGATGCGGAATATATGACTGAGAAGCATGACCGAAAGCGTCTGATGGATATTGGAAGGGCTTCTTCCAGTATTCCCGTTGTAAGTCCCATGGTAGAGATTGACGGTGTTCCTTATCTGGATGGCGGCATTGCAGATTCGATTCCCCTGATCCATGCCATGGAGAAGGGATATCGAAAGAACGTGGTGATCCTTACCCGAAATATGGGTTACCGCAAGAAGAAACCGGGAAAGAGCACTCCGCTTTATGTGGCTGCATTTCGGCATTATCCGGAATTTTTGAACACTTTATATAATCGTTACCGCAGCTACAACCGGACTTTGGAGCTTCTGGAAAAATGGGAGAGGGAAGGACATATTTTTGTCATCCGCCCGGAAATTCCCACTGTGGGGCGTGCGGAGGCGAACAAAGAGAAGCTGATGGCGTTTTATCAGCATGGTTATGATGTGATGAAAGACCATTATGAGGAACTGCAGGCGTACCTAAGCAGGTGACGGGATCCTGACAGAACCTCTTGGAAAACAGGCGCGAGATCATGTGAATACATGATTTCTGTGATTGCAAAGCGCGTTGCTGGAGTCTGTTTGAAAAATCATTCCCGCAATCTGTATTACCATAGAAAATAAAAGAATTAAAGGATGTAACAGAATGTTTGAACGCTTTTTTCCAGATGAATATCTGGATTCAGCATATGTAGTCAACTATGAAAAACTATACCAGGAGGGATACAGGGGGATTTTGTTTGATATCGACAATACCCTGGTTCCTCATGGGGCACCGGCAGATCCGGAAGCTGTCCGGCTTTTTCAGCAGCTTCGCGACATTGGCTTTTCCTGCTGTCTGGTGTCAAACAACAGGAAAAAAAGGGTAGAACCCTTTGCCGCTTCAGTAGGCGCTCAGTTCATTGAAATGGCTGCCAAGCCGTCCAGAAAAGGCTATGAAAGAGCCATGGAGAGACTTGGAACGAACACAGGGAATACGGTCTTTATCGGAGACCAGCTTTTTACCGATATATGGGGGGCTAAGAATGCTGGCCTTCGCAATATTCTGGTAAAGCCGATCAATCCCAAGGAAGAGATCCAGATCGTGCTGAAGCGCTATCTGGAGAAAATTGTATTACATTTTTATACCAAGGAGGAGAAGAATTCATGAACCATATTGTGGTGATCGGATTTATGGGTTCTGGCAAGACAAGAGTGGGGAAACGTCTGTCCAGTGACCTGGGACTGACATTTGTGGATGTGGACAAGGTGATCGTTAAGAAGATGAACATGTCCGTAAAGGAGATTTTACAGAAATTTGGAGAGCCATATTACCGTGCTCTGGAAACTATGACTGTGAAAGCTCTGATTGAAGATAAAGAAAGAAAAGTGATTTCTCTTGGCGCAGGTCTTCCGGTTCAGGAGCAGAATGAGCAGTATATTAAGCAGCTGGGTACAGTTGTTTACCTGAAGGGGTCTGCTGAGACTCTCCGCAAGAGGCTTGAGGGAAATAGCAATCCTCTTCTGGAAGGCGAAAATCAGGATGAAAAGATCAAAAAGCTTCTGAAACAACGTGATCCGATTTATCATAAATTTGCAGATATTGAAGTTGTGACAGGAGTGAAGCCTTTTGAGGAACTAATCAAGGAAATTGAAGAACAGCTTCCGTGAATACAAAAGTATTTTGCCATAATATATGGGAAAAACAGGAAAATTTGGCTGCATATGAAAAAAAGTAGTTGAAAAAATGGTACATATATAATAAAATATTTCTAGTCATAAGCACTATAAGGAGGAAAAATTAATTATGATTTCAGCAGGTGATTTCAGAAACGGTGTCACAGTAGAAATTGATGGCAACGTTTGTCAGATCGTAGAATTCCAGCACGTTAAACCGGGTAAGGGAGCTGCTTTCGTTAGAACCAAATACAAAAATATTATTACAGGATCTGTGTTAGAGAAATCTTTCCGTCCTACAGAGAAATTCCCTACAGCACGTATCGAGCGTGTTGATATGCAGTATCTCTACAGCGATGGCGGATTATATTACTTCATGAACGTAGAGACATTTGACCAGGTTGGTCTTACAGAAGAGCAGGTTGGCGATTCTCTTAAATTTGTAAAAGAGAATGAGATGGTTAAGATCTGTTCTCACAATGGCAATGTATTCGCTATTGAGCCTCCGTTATTCGTTGAGCTTGTAGTTACAGAGACAGAGCCAGGATTCGCTGGAAATACAGCTCAGGGTGCTACCAAACCGGCTATCGTTGAGACAGGAGCACAGGTAATGGTTCCGCTGTTCGTTAACCAGGGCGACAAGCTGAAAATCGACACCAGAACAGGCGAGTACCTGTCACGCGTATAAATAACTACAGAGCAGTTATTTATGAGCAAGTAGCGGATTGCGAATATTCCGTTCTAAATAGCATAAGCTGTTTATTTATGTGCCATCGGCGTATGCCGGTGGCATATTTTGTTTAATTTCAGACACATTTTATAAATTATGATATGAGTGTCAAAAGGTCTTTTGCCACTCATTTGATACCCCGGATTGCTCCGCAGCTACGCTGCTCCCGCAATCCTCCCAATATTCGAAATCCGCTGATTTACTGC
>OGEO01001959.1_pt1 | contig 10610 bp, 7 predicted proteins | sample 1570661 | NCBI WGS metagenome assembly OGEO01 (sample SAMEA2582142, study PRJEB24529) | metagenome | biome: Human gut stool | place: China | collected 2011
AATCATCGAGTTTTTTCTGAATCTCCTCCACATTCTCGCGGATCATCTGGCGCGGTACATGGTTGATCGCCGCGTTTCCGACCGGCTGATCCAGCCCCGGCTTTGTCACACGCCCGACGCCGAATCCTCCATCGATTACAATTCCCTCTTCTGTTCCAAACGTCACTTCCGCGTAAATCAATGCTTTATCTGTCACATCCGGATCATCCCCGCCGTCTTTTCGGACGGCACAGCTTACTTTTTCGGCACTTCTCCGGATATCCAGCAATTCCAGATTCAGAACAATGCCCTTTGGCGTATGGATTTTCACTTCCTGTATTTCTTTCCCGGAAAGCAGCATAAACGCCGCTCCCCGCGCTGCCGCTGCAGTGCAGGAACCCGTCGTATATCCCATGCGGAGTTTCTTGCTGCCGCGCATAATATATGCATCTTCCAAGCCTGTCCTGCTCATGTTTTTCTCCTTAACAGATCCGGCGGTTTTTCTGCCAGATCACGCGATCTGTTTTATCATAACACACAATGAAAAAATGCTGAACCATTTTCGCATATTTTTTCAAAAAAGATCAATTTTTCCCGGCTGTTTTTCTATCTCAGAAACTTATTCTTTTCCCAGCTTCCTGTTGTTTCAAACTCCGCAGCTCTTCTTTCTGCCTGTTTTACAATTTTTTCATCAATTCCCATATTTCCAAGCAGCGCAATCGCATTCTTTCCTCTTGCCGGCCCCTGTTCCAGGCGATACGGGAAGGAAATACTCTGCGCGGTAATCTGCTCTTCAAAATGATAATTGGTATAGAGATCTTCCAGCAGATACGTCAGTTCAGTATCATGTGTTGCTGCAAGACAGAGCACATTTGCACGGCGCAGGGCAGCAAGCACACTCTCTGACGCTGCAATCCGCTCCGTCGTGTTTGTTCCCCGCAGCACCTCATCAATGACGCACAGAAGCGGTGTTTTTTCCCGGCTTGCCTCCAGAATCCGTTTTAAAGATTTTGCTTCCACAACAAAGTAACTCTCTCCCTGTGCCAGATTATCGCGGAGTGCCATGGATGTCATGATCCGGCACACAACACCGCGGTACCGCTTCGAAAGACTCGTGTTCAGTGCCTGCGCCAGAATCGCATTCACTGCCATGTTTTTCATAAATGTGGATTTTCCCGACGCATTCGAGCCGGTCAGCAGAATTCCGCCCTCCGCATACAAACTGTTTGCCACCGGATGTGTCAGAAGCGGATGATAAAGCTCCTCCACATCGATCCGACAGCCCGCCTTTTTCTCATCCAGGAATTCCGGCCGGCAGTAATACGAAAGGCTCTCCCGGTACGATGCTGCAGACAGTGCAAAGTCCAGGAGTCCAAGATCCTCTGCCATCTGCAGAATCGCTTTTTCATACGATTTCACTCCGGAAACAACCGAAGAATACTCGATCAGATCCAGCAGAAAGAACGTATGAAAGTATGCAAAAATCATGTTTGCTGCACCGCCCTGCGATTCTTTCGTATTCACAAGTGTTCTGCATTTTCTTGTAATCGGACGGAGTTGTTTTTCCTGTTCTTCCAGACGCTTCTGATACATTTCCAGTCCGGAAATTTTTTCTTTTCCAAGTTCCCTGGCTGTCCGCTGCAGCCGCAGGATACAGCCAAACGCTTTTAATGCACTCTCCAGCTTTTTGCTCTCCCTTCCATGCATCAGTCCGTTGCCGACCATAGAAGCAAACAGAACAGCCACACCCAGCGGAGGCAGTACAAACAGCAGTCCAATTCCAAGCACAGCAATACCGGCCATCAGAAGATATTTCCCCTTCTCTCCAGGCTCCGCCTCCATCAGTACGGCTATTTCTTCTGTCGGCGGATTCATCTTTTCTTTTCCCATCAAAAGAAGTGCTTTCTGCACTGCTTCTCTGGCTTTTTGGTTCTCTGCAAAAAGCTTCATCAGCCGTTCCCGCTCTTCCCTGATTTCTGTTGTTGTGACCGGCATCCGAAGCGCCGTGTACAGATATTCTTCCCCGCACACCGACACTGTGTGGTCGACTGTGTCAAAAACCGCATCGAGATCCAGGTCATTCCAGGTAATCGCGTCCACGCAGAAGTTTTCCCCTGCTTTTCGTCTCAGACACGCTTCCAGTTTTTCTTTCTTTTCCCGTGCCGTCCGTTTCTCCTGCTTTTTTCCCCATTTCTTCCGCAGTTGTACCAGCTTCTTTTCCTGTTCATTTCTGTTATTCTGTACCATCCAAACTCCCAGCAGTATCAGAACAACAAAAATTCCTGCTGCCGTGTACAGTTCTTTCATGTCTTATCGCCATCCTTTTTCCTGCTCTGTATCATAAGTCTTTTGATTCTGTCTTATTCTAGCACAGAACCCTCTTCCCTTCCAGATTTTGTTGCAAAAATCATCTCCACCGCCGCATGTACAGCCAGTCTCTGTGAACTGCTGCCGTCACCAATGCAGGTGGAAAGGGTAAGTATCTTTTGAACTTTCTTTTCCTCACCGCTGCCAAAGATAATGCTGTTTTCTTTTCTTTCCTGTACCCATGCATTCCAGTCCGCATCGCTCCATGCTCCCAGCCGGTAAACATCACTTTTGGCATCCGTCTCCTCCACACTCCAAATACGGCACTGCCATGCTTCACCCGGCAAATACAGGTACAGATACGGAAATTCCTGTTCCCACGACGCCTCACGATACTTTTTCAATCCTCCGAACATCGTTCCATCCCGCATATTATGCCCATATAAAATCGTGTGACGTTCAGAAAAATCCTCTGGTGTATCACACGGTGCAAAAATACTGCCGTAAATCCGCTCCCTGCAAAACGCATCGTGTGTCAGATAATATGCGTTATCCTGCCCGTGCGCAACCGGAACATCTAAGGCGCAGCCCGGAATCCAGAGCCACGCGCAGATTTCTCTATTTTTTGATCGAAGTCCTGTAAAATCAATTGTCCGAAACAGATTTTGATCTGTACTGCCCGGTTCCTGCTCCTGCACTTCTTCGCTTTTTTCGTTTTCCTCTTTGTTCTCTTCTTTTTCTTCTCTGACATACATCTCCACCGCTTCTTCCTGTTCTTTTCGAATCTGCCGGCTTACCTGAATCTGCGGCAGATACCAGAAAAAAAGCGCCGCCAATGTCAGAACTGCAATCCCTCTTCTTTTTCTGCTGATTTTTTCTCTCTCCATTTTGTTTTCATTCCACCACCCGAACCGATGGTGGAATGTTTTTCCGTTTTGTTATTCAACCGGAATCCGGTTTTTTACAATACTGTTGTGTCCATAATCATCCCAGCGGTATTTCTGATTTTCAAATACAACCTCACTTTCTTTGGGATGTCCGCAAAGATTTACCGATACCGAAAAGACGCGCGCAGGATCTTTTCCATATGCCGGCTCTTCTAGTTTTTTCACGGTAACATTCTTCGTACCTGTCACCTGCATAAGCGAATACCGCAGCACCTTCTTCTCCTGTACCCGGTAATCGTTTCCTGCCGGAATTCCCCGGATCTGTACCGACTGTTCCGTGTAGCCGTCCTGATCTGTCGTTTTCTCCACCTGTGTTTTTGTAAACGTAAGATAGCATTGGTATGTATGTTCTTTTCCATACAGATCCTTTCCCTTCACGGAAAACAGAAACGTTGGATTTCCATGCGCCCATGTAATCTCATCCGCCTTAATCTTCTTTGTAATCGTCAAGGTTTCACATGCAAGATCCTTCATCGTCACGGTCTGCACTTCCTGTTTTGCCTCCAGCACAAACGAAACCGGTTCTGCCGCAAGGTATCCATCCGGCGCGGCCTCCTCCACAAGGACATAAGAACCCGGCTTTAATTTTTCCAGTTCATGCGGGCCGCTTCCTCCTGAAATCCAGCTGTCCACACGGTTTCCATCCATATCTTTTAATACCAGCTTTGCGCCGGAAATTCGTTTTCCGCTCTCTGCATCTATTTTTTCAATTGTCAGATGTGTTCCATCATTTTCGACCGTCACCGACAGTTCCGATTTACCGTCAATTTTTCCGTTTTCTACCACAAATTCCCGGCATGTGCTGTCCAGCAGAAAGCCCTCCGGAGATGCTGTCTCCTGATAGTACCAGACACCGTCCAAAAGTCCCGTCAGCTCAATTTTTCCATTTGCATCCGTCTTTTTTGTCTCATCAAAACTTCCATCTTTCGTCCAGATATGAAAGGCTGCTCCCTGAAGCACTTTTCCGTCTCCCTGACTTACTTTCTGCAGAACAAAACGGTTCTTCCAGTTTGTAAACGTCAGTGTGATCTGTGCGTTTTGTTCCCCGATCGTTATTTTCTTTTCCGTCGGATCCAGCACATATCCATTTGGAGCCGCCGTTTCCCGCACAAGATACGTTCCGTACTCCAGCCCGTTTTTGAACGCCTCTCCATTTTCATCCGTTTTCAGCACAGCTGCTACCGCCTGATCCGGAAACAGCACTGTTCCGTTTACCGTTGTAATTGCTCCGCTCGCAATCACCTGATATGTTGCACCAGAAAGTACTTTCCCTGAGTTTTCTTCCGTCTTTTTTATCTTCAGTGAGCCTGTTTTTCTTGTGTTTTCTGCCTCCAGATGGATCGTCTGCATGCCTTCCTTGTCAATGGAAAATTCCTGCTCCCAGCTTCCTGCATAACCAGCTGGATTCTTTGTCTCCACAACACGGAATTTTCCATTTTCACTGTCTGTATCCAGAATTCCCTCCAGCAGATAAGAACCCGTTTTTTTCACCCAGTTCATCTTTTTGAATTCACTCCAGGTGTTGTTTTTCCAGCGGTACACGGTAAATTCTGCACCCGAAAGAGCTTCTTTTGTCTCTGCATCCATTTTTTTCACTACAAGATCTCCTACTTTCGACAGATGACAGGGAACGTTCGCTGTGTAACCAAATTCCGAAGTATTCCACGGCACAACAGTTATTCCCGTTTCCCGGGATGCTCCATGCCAGTTGTTGTACGTACTGGAAGTATCGTTTACAAAATTATCCGGCCATTTTTTCGGTGCTTTCACTCCGCCGCCGGGACCAGTTACCGCGTCGTTAGTGCCTCCATCATAGAAAATCATCGTCTGGGAATTTCCTTCAAAGGTAACTGTAACCCAGCCTTCCGAATTTTCCGGAGTTGTTCCACCGTCCGGCTCAGAGCCGCGTCTTGCCGACCAGATCGCTTCTGTTCTGGCATCGTAGACGATTCTGGCATCTGCCTCCTTCGTCAGATAGATATGTTCTGTCTCATCAGCCAGATAAAAGCCCTGCTTAAAGTCCAGATCTGAAAGTGTAAAATATCCTTTCACATTCAGCGGATTTCCTTTACTGTCGTAATAAGCAAACCGTACCTTGATCCAGAGCAGACCTTTAATATCAATGACCGGCTTATTGTGGTCAATCGCCACGACTACCGCATCCACGTCCTCATACCCTGATGGTACAACCGTGTTCTGCCAGTCTTCCAGCCAGATCCGCATCGTTACATTTTCCCCGTGGCACTCTCCAACATTCGTATATTCCGCATACATTTTTCCTTTTTTCGACTCCAGCGGCGTGAAGGAACGGAGATTACTCCATCCCTTCACATCGGCCGCCGGCCACCATGTGGAACAGCATTTCGAATGGCTCTCTCCGTTTTTGCAGAACAGATTGTCCCAGGTACTTCCATCTGTACTTCCAAAACGGATTTTTGTCTCACTTCCGATCAGCGGGGTAAAATCATATCGGCCGTCAATAACAGAGTCCGATGATACAACTTCTCCGATTCCGGCTTTCGAAAGAGAAGGAAGACTCGTAAGACTCGAAGCCAGAACATCTTCCCGAAAACAAAATCCCAACAACAGCAGAATTCCTGCGAGAAACCAGAAGCTTTTCTTTGCTCTTTTCATTCTTTCCTCCTTTCAGACCGGCCCGCGGCAAGAAACAGGAAGGCTCCTGTCACGGCAATTCCAATGGGGACCGCTGCTGACGGATCGCGCAGACCTGTTTTTGGCGCGCTGTGCCAGATAGAGGGGCCTTCTTCCTGCGGCAGATCTTCTCCTTCGACAGAAAAAATCCATTTTACCCCGCTTTTCCGAAGTGCCCATTCATTTCCAAGTTCTGACGGCACACGGATTGAAAAACAGATTTCTTTCCGTTCATCTGGACTGCATATTCCAAGACTTTTTGCTGCCCATAGTCCCTCACTCTCTAAATCACCTTCATAAATCACGCTGTCTCCCTCTCGTATTTCCAGTTTCACCTTGGAAAGCAGTTCTTTTTCTGCTTCACTGAGTTCTTCCGGAAGTTCCGTCCGCAGAAAAAATTCTGCACGGCTTGCTGTCGTGTTCACCAGTGTGAACGTATCTTCCCATTCATCTCCCGGCATCAGCACTGGAAAGTTCCGAAAGAAATTGTCGGGTGCCAAGATCAGATTCCGCGCTGCTCCTTCGTACGAAACGGTGAGGAAGCTCTGCTGCGAAACCTCCGAAACGGTATTATCCGCCTCGTGGACACACTGTTCTATTTCCAGTTCTTCTCCCCACGGAGCTTCTGCCGTAAAATCCGGCGTCACATTCGCTGCCTGTACGGCCTCCGCCTGGATTTCAACGGACAGCACCTGTCCCTCCGCCTCACTGGTCCACGCAGATGGAATGGTGATTGTACGGAAAAAATCGACAGATTCCTGCTTTCCCAGCACTTTTGGATAATAATAATACTCTCCTGCTTTCAGCCAGACGTCCTCGATTCCCCCAAGGTCCTCTTCCCCCAGACGGTAATCCTGCGTTTCTTCCTCATCAAACACAGGCTTTACCCGGACATAGCATGGTTCAGCATAATTGGTGATCCGCGGAATTTTTGAAATCACCTGGGAAGGCAGTACAATGCCGTTTTCCGGTCCCTCATACTTCTTTTCTCCATCCCCGTCTTCCTCATATTCCCAGATTCCAATATTTACATCTCCGACAGCTATTTTGTTAATGGTCTCAACACTGCTCCGGTAATATGCATACGTTCCGCTGATTCCCATCAGAAGACTTGCCGCCGCACATCCGATCCTGACGCGTTTTCCTTTCATGTCTGACCACCTCTCTCATAAGCATCCCATGCCTCCCGATAGCCGTGAAATACCATATTCCCCTTCTGGATCTGCACCGATTCCTCATAGACCGAAACCTCAAGTTCTTTCTGTTCCATTTCTTTTGCAACGCGGATTCCGGTAAACAATTCCGTCGTGCTTTCGCCTTCTGAAACCGGTTTTTTGTAATAATAGTAGTCATCTTCTCCTTTTACCCAGTTTTCCGTATCAAGTCCCTCAATCGCTTCAATTGGTTCACTGAATATAAGTGCCGCTCGAATATAGCAGGCAACGGAACCTTCATTTCTGATTTTTACTCTCTTTACCACACTTTTCCCTGGCGGTACGGGCGTCGGTGTCGGAAATTCTTCATCGATAGTACTTGTATTATGTCCGAACACCATACGATTCCAGACACTCTCGTGATCTGTAAAATACGCCGAAGTTCCCGGCAGCAGCCAAATGGCTGCCGCCATCGTACACCCGGCCGCACCCGCAAGGAAAAACAGCCGTTTCGTCTTTTTCTTCATCTTTTGTCCCCCAGAAAACTGCTTAAATTCCAGGTGCTTCTGTCTGTTCCGGCTCCGACTGCGGTGCCGTTACCTGCCCCTTCTGCCCATTATTCTGATTTACATACTTCTCCCAGGCCTTTGCTGCCCGCTCGGCAGCCGTACTTCCCTCACCGGTATTCAGCGCCTGGATTGCATAATAATTGATCGGAATATCGACCTCTTTTTCATCCAGCTGCCCTTCCACGATATTAGCTGCTGTCACGCTCGTAAATAAAGGATCCGTCGCTTTGCCAGCTGCGAGCACTTCATTGTAGAGATATGTATATACCATCGAATTGTTCTGTTTTTTCTTGTACATCAGCACCCATTTTTTCGAAAGCTGATTCATCGAAAACAGTTCCGTATCGACGGCTGCCCCGCCGTTTAAACGGTTTCCGGATGTATCTGCAACGATCACTTTTGCGATTGGTATGGAAACATCCATATAAACGTAAGAATCATTTTTACCTTTATTTTTGATACGCGGGTCCTTCGGAATCACCTGGGTCGGCACGATATGATTGGTCTTTCCGTCCGGATCTGGTGCGTACGATGGTTCATTTCCTTCGATATCTACTTTTCCCACAACAAACTGGTTCGTCACAGAATCCTTATCCGTCAGATACGCCAGTGTTCCGCCCGCTGCCAGGGCTCCTGTCAGAAGCAGTGATGCTGCCCAGAATACGATTTTCCGCTGTTTTTTCATAGATCAATTCCTCCTGTTTTCCTAAATAATTTTGCTAATTCTTTTTATAACTTGTTTTCCTGCATGATTTTTCTACCGTGCCAAAGCTGCCGGATTGTAAAAAGCATCACCGCTCCCACGGCCAGAAAAAAGAGTGTTCCTCTCTGCCGGAGCCAGACGATACCAAAGCCAAGCCAGGGAAGAGCTACGATCACATTCCCGATCACCTGTTTTTCCAAAACGATGCCTGCATCTTCCTCCGCGTTGGCATCCCCCTTAGTACAGTATCCTTCCTCGCTCTTTTCCACGATCCGGTGTGTCACCACCATATTTCCTCTCCGGTAGGTAATCACATCCCCCGGATTCCATTCCTTCTTCCGTCCATCCACAACCACAACAGATCCCGTCGGGATCTCCGGTTCCATGGACCCGGACAGTACGACATAGGCGCAGAAATACTGCATCAGATACCATCCCGCCGCCAGAAAAAGGAAGGAAAGAAAGCCCTGCAGCCCCAGTTTTCCTTTTGCTTTCATTTGCTCCCTTCCGTCGATGCGGACATCCAGACTGTCATTTTTGCACGCAAAAAACAGAGGATAGCATTTACCCTCTGTCTCAGAATATCCCTGTTTCATTTTCTCTAAAGTTCTTGTAAAAGTGATTTAAACTTACCATAGTCCGGGCGAAAGCGCAAGCATTGTCTGCCCGTTTAATTCTAAATTTTTTCTAAAGCCTGAAACGCAGAAAATTTTCAGAACTTTTCCCGGATCTTTTTTTCTCCAAACGCAAGCCGCTTTTCCAGCTCCTGCCCATTTTCTGCCCCAAGGATTTTTCGCATTACACTCTCTTCTTCCCGGATTCCTTTTCCGTGAAGTACGCCGTATGCGCCGGCATCACTTCCCGCCGCAAGCACAACGTCCTTTTCAAATGCGAGCTGCAGACCTTTTTTCTGCGTCTCAAAAATCCACGCCAGCGTTTCAGCCGGATATCTGCCGTTCTCCAGAAGATTCGAAACCGTCACAATTGTCGGCACCCAGATTGTTGCATGCTCTGCCATACAGCAGATGCTCTCTTCATTCTGAAAGTTCCCGTGCTCAACCGAGTCCACGCCTGCCTCTGCCGCATCCATCACAGCCTGTGCGCCGTTCACATGCGCCATCACAGAAAGCCCCGCATCATGCGCCGCAGCTGTCATTGCAAAAACCTCTTCCCTGGAAAGCGGCTCACTGGTCACATGCCCCTTTGTCGCGAAATCCAGGATTCCCGTCGTCATGATCTTGATAAAATCAGCACCTTCTGCAGCCGCTTCCTGCACTCTCTGGTGAAATTCCTTCATATTGCTGAAACTGCGTCCGACGATCCTGCCATAATGTCCTTCTTTATGGACAGCAAAAACCGGTGTCCGATAGTCGATCCCGTATTCTCCGGCAATCTCAGATGCCCTCTTTGAGACTCCTGCATTATCACCGCCATCCCGGATAAAAGAAACTCCAGCCCTCTGATACGCTTCAAAAAATTCTCTGACCTTCTCTTCGCAGACAGCATCTCTGTGCCGCGCTACAGCCTCGCGGTAATTGACACCATCCATCAGCATATGTGCATGACATTCACCAAACATTGTCCCGTACCTCTCCGTCTTTTACTGCTGGAAAAAACTGCGGATTTCTTCTTCAGAAGCTTTGACAGAACCCTGCACAAAGAACGGCTTGCCGCCGCCGCGGCCGTTCAGGGCAGCGTTCATTTCTTTTGTGAACTGACGTAGATCTCCGTTCTGCTCTCCCATTGCATATTTATAACTGCCATCTTCACTCTTTGAAAATACTGCACAGCAGCCGGAGCATTTCTGCATCACTGCATCTGCCATCCTGCGGACCTGATCTGCCTCCAGTCCTTCGTGGAACAGAAGAACGCTTCCGGAATCTGCCCATCTCTCTGCCTCTGTCGCGCAGAGTTCATCAACCATGTGGCTGACTTTTCCTTTGAGACGGAAGTTTTCGTCCTGAAGGCGCGCTACTGCAGCCGCTGTCTCGCCTGTTTTTGCAGAAAGTTTCATGGAAATCTGATGATTCTGCTCGTTGACCATATTCAGGTAATCCATGACACGTTTTCCGCAGATCATGGTCAGACGGATTCCTTCGTGGAAGTTTTCGACAGTAAGGATCTTAACCGCACCGATCTCGCCTGTGTGGGTAACGTGTGTTCCACAGCATGCACAGAGGTCAGAACCAGGGAAACGCACGAGACGCACCTGTCCTGTCAGTTCTTTTTTGCTTCGGTAAGAAAGTTTCTCCAGTTCTTCTTTTGACGGGTAAGTAATCTCCACCTCGCTGTTTTCCCA
>OGEO01001964.1_pt1 | contig 10582 bp, 6 predicted proteins | sample 1570661 | NCBI WGS metagenome assembly OGEO01 (sample SAMEA2582142, study PRJEB24529) | metagenome | biome: Human gut stool | place: China | collected 2011
ACATGGGCGGTCTGGGCAATGTGTTCCACATCTGCCAGTTTGCCGAGGTCATGGAGCGTAACTGTGCAGACTTCTACCCGGAGATCCAGACACAGGACGAGCAGGCCGCATGGGAACTTGGCGGCAAGGGCCACCTTGCCATCCAGTCCTGTGAGGATGGCTGGGATTATACCCTTTATCACAGCGATTATTCTGTAATGGATGGTGGGCAGATCGACGCACCCGAATTGACGATTCAGGAAGCCCGTGAGCAGATTCTGGAAGTACACCACATGGAAAAGGGCCGGCGGCTACTGCAGGACTACGATGCAGTCATGGATAAAGTTGCGGAAGCCGAGGAACTGAGTGCAGACCACCGCCCTTCCACACTGGAAAAGCTGGCTTCACTGGCTGGCGCAAAAGAAAAATGCGATGCTCAGGAGTGCAACCCAGCCGGGTGTAGGAAAGTGGGGGATGTCCATGAACTTTGATGGTGAAGAGCTGATGCTGATGATGCTCTACAATCCCGGCTCCCGGTCAGGCTTGATGCAGGAACTACGTTTGATGCAGTGCTATCTGATGCCGGATGAAACGGCACTGCGGGAATTGTCCGAGGGTGTTATCGAAAAGCTGAAACTCATGTCGGATGCCGATTTCGCAGAAGTCGAATTTCCGCTCAACTGATTTTTGCCGCCTGTTGGCGGCGTACATATCCTCTTTTGCGGTTGCAGATTATGTGCTATAATCAAATTACTTCCTCTATATACGTTTCCTTTTTCTTACTTGCGCCAGATTGTCAAGGAGTATAATCATGGATTTTTTTGATACGCAAATTCTTCTTCACAAATTTAGCAATAATAAGAATTCTCTCAATAAAAGTCTTGATGCAGACATTGAGAAACAAGATATAACGGGCGGTCAAATTTCATCTGTTGTTGCATTAGAGTTTCTGAGCGTTATGGAAAAAGACTGTAATCGCGCAAAAATGTACCCTGTCAAATTGGCAATCAACCATCCGCCTTTGCCTACCCACTATCGCTTCAGAAGAAAAGGATGTGAAATAGGAAAACATAGAACTGATAAGATTGTCATCGATTTTAACAGCGAATTCGATAATATTGTGATTTATTCAAACGAGGCCATCAGTCAACTAATAAATCGAAAAGATCTTGATGGATTGCTGTTTTTTGCAAGAAATACTTATTGCAGGAAAGATTATATAACATTTCGTAATAAAGTGCAGTTCTTAATAGATAATAATTTATCTGTGGTTCCGATAACCCAAGAAATTGTGAATGTGATGCATCACATTTATGAAGAAATCAAAGGCGAGTACAATGTGAAAGCCAACTACAGAAATTCCTTTATGGATTTACTGATTCTTGCCACAGCGGTCACATATAAGAGATACCTTTACACTAAAGACAAAGAACTTCAGAAACTTGTAGTACGGTATTGCAACTATGATTCTGGAATTGATGCTGCAAATGGAACGGCACATATTGAATCTTCAGCTATAAAGAATAACGGACAGGACAATAAGGGGTTTGTAAATAACAAATGGCGTCTTATACGTTCATAATAGTTTACTGCTGGTGACAGTGTGTACGAAAAATATTAACCCTAAAAGATGTGGTCTTGATAGAACTTGCTGATTCATGTTATACTAATGATACTTTATCGATTAAGATTCAAACCAGAAAGCGAGGACAGCCAATGGAAACCACCAAGCGTTCTCCCCTTGACCACCTGCTCTTTGCCGCCTTTCTGAAAGGCCGCACATCTTCTCGTGAGATTCTGAATGAAAAAGGTGAGATTTCCCCCGAAGAAAACAAGAAGATCGAGGAAGAAACCAACGAAATTCTCAATGATGATTCCACCTATCCTTTTATCAGCTACCTGTCTGATCTGCTTGCAAAATCCAAACCCTCCGATGATGCTGTCAAGAAGCTGCATGACTGCATCGACAAGGTTGCCGCCGCATTGGGACAGGACAGCACCGATGTGTTCCGCGCCCTGCTTGCAAAACTGATCGAGCAGCCGGAGGAAAATCAGACATTTGACCGTCTACTTGAGATGGCAGAAAAATTCGCCGCAAAATACGATTAAAATACCATAGATTCCATAAGCGAGTGACCTGAAAAGGCCGCTCGCTTTTTTGTTTTCCACGAAACATGAAGGGAGGAACGCAATGCCAAATAAAACGCAAGAATATCTTAATCTCGCCCAGCAAACGGCAAAGGAACTGACCCGGTATTGGGAAAACTGGACGGACTATCTGACCACTGCATCCCGGTTGTATAAATACAGCTATGCAGACCAGCTCATGATCTACGCCCAGCGTCCTGATGCTACCGCCTGTGCCAGTTTCGACCTCTGGAACAACCGCATGAACCGCTACGTCAGGCATGGCTCCAAGGGCATCGCCCTGTTAGACCAGTCCAGCAGTGTCCCACGTCTGCATTATGTCTTTGATGTGAGCGATACCGGGGTGTGCCGCAATTCTCGTGACCCTGAGGTGTGGCAGCTCGGCCCTGATCTGGTTCAGCCTGTGTCAGAAATGCTTGCCAGAGAATACGGTGTCCGGCATGAACGAATCACCCAGCAGATCGCGGACATTTGCGGCAAGCTGGTGGATTCCTATTGGGATAACAACAGCGGTGACATTCTCGACATCGTTGACGGCTCGTTCCTGATGGATTATGATGAAGCCGGACAGGAGTTCCAGTTCAAAAGTGCCGCTGCAATCAGCATCACCTATGCTGTCCTTGAACGATGCGGTTTTGAGCCGGAAGGGCATTTTGACCGGGACGATTTTCAGGCCATCTTCTCCTTTTCCACTCCTGCCGCCGTGTATGCGTTGGGCACCGCAGTCAGCGAGTGCAGCCGGGATGTGCTGCGCAACATCGAAAGAACCGTAAAGACGACAATCCGCCGCCGCAATGTAGAAAGGAGCCAGTATGAATATGAACAGCAGGAACGTGATCTACTCGACCATCGGGGATTATCAGCTCCCGAACCTGACCCTGCCCCGGCAGGAGAAAACACTGGGCAAGTACGGGCGACTGCGCCGGACTTACCTGATGAAGCATCGCCCGGTGCTGTACAACTCGATGCTTCTGTCGGGAACTCTGCATCCGTACCTGTTGGAGGTGGAGCAAACCGCAGAGAGCCGGATGCGGCAGACCATGCAGGAGTTGCTGAAACAGAACCCGGCTCCGAACAAGGAGCAGTATCAGATGGAGTGGGTGCAGCACATGAACAGCCTGAAAGCACAGGCCGAGGAACTGGTGATGAACGAGCTGATTTACAGCTAAGTTTCTTCGATGCACACATTCCCACCGAAGCTGAACAAATTGAATCCATCGACCAAGCGGAGAGCGAAAAATCGCCCTCCGCTTTCTCTTTGTCACAGGCTGAGATCGAAAACGCGCTGCGGAGGGGTTCTAACTTTGAAAACAGCAAACTTCGCATCTGGAAAATTTATCAGCTCCAGCCTGACCGAAAACTCCGGGCAAAAGCTCTTGCGAAAGAATATGCCCCAAACGGACCCGGCGGCTCCTCGCACACCTATCTGGACGGAAGCAATGGTTGGCTCGATCATGACAGCAAGGGGCTGACGTTTGAACACTATCCAGACCATCAGAAAGTGCTTCTCCGCTGGAATCAGGTCGAAAAATATATCGACCTGATGATTCAGTCTGACCGCTATCTGTCGGATAAAGAGAAAAGAACCATTGACTTCCCCCTTGAGCTGAACGCCGCCAGTGCTGCCGAATACACGGCATTAAAGGAACAGTACCCGGACACTCTCGTTGGATTTGAAGCAGGTGGCAATTTTATGTTTTATGGAGAAGATGCCGCTAAAGTTACCAAAATCATCAACAGTGCTTTGTTCACGAGAGACACCGCGCTGGGCGAAGCTCAGGTCACAGGCTTTTCTCCTCGCTTATGGGCAAGAAAGTCAAAAGAATTATGGTCTGCGGGCAATAATGTCTATCTTGCCGGGTTAAACGAAGATGGCACTCACCATCAGACCAAGCATCTGCGCAAAGAGGACTATCTTCCCATTGGTTCCATTATCAATATGGATAGCCGTGAATTTCGGATTGATAGGGTGGACTTTGATAAGGGCAAAGTTTCTTTGCAGGATATGGCACTGGCCGATATGCGGGTGCCGATTTTTCGGGAAGAACCGCTGTCTGTTGTCCGGGAATTGTACGAACAGCAAGACGAAGCTCTTGACACCGCTCCCGAAAAAGCAGTCGATTATAAGGTCGGGGATGATGTCGTTGTTGAACTGCCTACCCGAACCATCGAGGGAAAGGTCGGCTATGTTGGTGAAACCGATGTGCGCATCGACACCAGTGCGCAGGGCTATTCGTGGAGCAACGAGGTGTTGAACAAACAGCAGTTCGAGGACAGTCTGCGACGGGATGAGCCTACGTCTGATGAATCACTGGACAAGCTGCCTATCTCTGGGGAGGTCAACGGCGAATGGCAGACATTCCCGGATGCTGCCGCCGCAGACGAAGCCCTGAACGCCGAACCTGTGCCGGAAGCTGCCGGGAATTTCCACATCACGGACGAGCATTTGGGCGAGGGCGGTGCAAAGCAGAAATACGCCCGGAATATTGCAGCTATCCGCACTTTGTTCCAGTTGGAGCAGGAAAACCGTGGAGCCACCATCGAAGAGCAGGAAATTCTATCACAGTATGTCGGCTGGGGCGGTCTGCCGGATGCCTTTGACCCGGACAAGGGCAACTGGGCAAAAGAGTACGCCGAACTGAAAGGACTGCTCTCCGAAGATGAGTACGCCGCCGCCCGTGGCTCCGTCCTGAACGCCCACTACACCAGCCCCACCGTGATTCGTGCCATCTATGATGCTGTGGAGCGCATGGGCTTCCGCAGCGGCAATATTTTGGAGCCGAGCATGGGCATTGGCAACTTTTTTGGTATGCTACCGGACACCATGCAGGATAGCCGCCTGTACGGTGTGGAACTGGACAGCATCACAGGCCGCATTGCGCAAAAGCTCTACCCGGAAGCCAGCATTAAAGTTGCCGGATTTGAAACCACCGACCGCCGCGATTTCTATGACCTTGCCGTGGGTAATGTTCCTTTTGGCCAGTACCGGGTAAACGACAAGGCGTACAACAAATTCGGTTTCAGTATCCACAACTATTTCTTCGCCAAGGCCATCGACCAAGTGCGTCCGGGCGGCATCGTGGCCTTCGTCACCAGCCGCTACACGCTGGACAGCAAGGATTCTTCTGCCCGAAAGCACATTGCCGAACGTGCTGATCTGCTGGGTGCTATCCGGCTACCGAATACTGCGTTCAAGGCAAATGCAGGAACAGAGGTCGTCAGCGACATTATCTTCCTGCAAAAACGTGACCGCCCCATCGACCATGAGCCGGACTGGATACAGCTCGGCAAAACGGAAGATGGCTTTACCATCAACAGCTATTTTGTAGACCACCCGGAGATGGTGCTGGGCGAACTGACCACCGAAAGCACCCAGTATGGCCGTGAGGAATGCACCGTGCGCCCCATTGAGGGTGCAGTGCTGACAGACCAGCTTGCCGAAGCTATCCAGCATATTGAGGGACTGTACACGGAAGTTGAGGTCGAAACACCAGATATTGCGGATGCAGAAAATGAGCGACACATTCTCCCTGCTGACCCGGATGTGAAGAACTTCTCCTACACCGTGGTTGACGGTGAAGTGTATTACCGCGAAAATTCTGTTATGACACAGGTGGAGCTTTCCGACACCGCCAAAGGCCGTGTGACCGGGATGGTGGAGCTGCGGCAAATCGTCAATGAGTTGATTGACCAGCAGCTAAACGACTCCCCGGATGCCGACATTCAGGCTACGCAGGAAAAGCTGAATGCCGCCTACGATGCCTTTTCTGCAAAATACGGCTTGCTGAATGACCGCAAAAACGGCAGATTATTTGAGCAGGATTCTTCTTACTATCTGCTGTGTTCTCTGGAAAATCTGGACGATCAGGGGCAGCTCAAAAGCAAGGCGGCGATGTTCACCAAACGCACCATTCGCCCGGAACGTACTGTCACCAGCGTGGACACTCCCACGGAAGCACTTGCAATTTCCATCGGAGAGCGTGGCCGGGTGGATTTGCCCTATATGGCAGAGCTGCTCGGCACTCCCGGCGACTATGAGCGAATCACCAGCGAACTATCCGGCGTAATTTTCAAAGACCCCGGCACAGACCCTACTGACCCAGAAGCGGGCTGGCAAATGGCGGATGAATACTTGTCCGGCAATGTCCGGGCAAAACTGCGCATGGCACAGCTTGCCGCCGAAACCAACCCGGAGTTTGCAGTCAACGTCACCGCATTGGAAAAGGCGCAGCCGAAAGACCTTGAAGCATCTGAGATTGATGTACGTCTGGGTGCAACATGGCTTTCGCCGGAGATCATCCAAAAGTTTATGGCAGAAACTTTCCAGATTCCCTACTATCTGCGTCATGCAGTTAAAGTGAGATATTCTCCCTATACAGCAGAATGGCGCATTGAGGGCAAGTCGGCTATGGGCAGAGGCGACATTACCTCCACCGAAACCTATGGCACATCCCGCGCCAATGCCTACAAGATTCTGGAAGATACGCTCAACTTGAAAGATGTGCGCATCTATGATGCCATTGAAGATGAAGAAGGCAGACCGAAGCGCGTCCTGAACAAAACGGACACCATGCTGGCGCAGCAGAAACAGCAGGTAATCAAAGATGCTTTCGCCAACTGGATCTGGCAAGACCCCCAGCGGCGCATTGCACTGGTGAAGCAGTACAACGAACTGTTCAACAGCAACAGACCGCGCGAATACGATGGTTCCCACATCCACTTTGTCGGTATGAACCCGGAAATTTCGCTCCGGGAACACCAGCGTAACGCCATCGCTCATGTGCTTTATGGTGGTAATACGCTGCTTGCACACGAAGTGGGAGCCGGAAAGACGTTTGAGATGGCAGCATCCGCAATGGAAGCCAAACGGCTGGGGCTGTGTCAGAAAAGTCTTTTTGTGGTGCCAAATCATCTGACGGAGCAATGGGCGGCAGAGTTTTTGCACCTATACCCCAATGCCAAGCTGCTGGTGGCTCGAAAAAAGGACTTTGAAACCGCCAACCGCAAAAAATTCTGTGCTAGAATTGCGACTGGGGACTACGATGCGGTCATCATCGGTCATTCACAGTTTGAGCGCATCCCGTTGTCCTATGAGCGGCAAGAACGGATTATTCAGGAGCAGATTGATGAAACGCTTGCCGCCATCAACGAACTGAAAGCCACTGCCGGCGAAAATTTCAGTATCAAGCAGATGGAAAAGACACGCAAAACGCTGGAAATCAAGCTGGAAAAGCTACGCTCCGATGCAAGAAAGGATGATGTTATCACCTTTGAGCAGTTGGGCGTGGATAGGCTTTTTGTGGATGAGAGCCATTTTTACAAGAACCTTTTCCTCACGACAAAAATGCGCAATGTCGCTGGTTTGTCTACAAGTGAAGCGCAAAAATCGAGCGATATGTTCGGAAAGTGCCGCTACTTGGATGAGATCACAGGTGGGCGCGGCGTGGTGTTTGCTACGGGAACGCCCGTGAGCAACTCCATGTCGGAGCTGTACACGGTCATGCGCTATCTGCAATATGGCACACTCCAGCAAAAAGGGCTGACACACTTCGACTGCTGGGCATCTACTTTTGGTGAAACCACCACCGCCATTGAACTTGCCCCGGAAGGCTATACTTTAATAGGACGATAAACTTGATTGTCCTAAATTGAAAGATTCCATAAGAAAGGAGGTAGAACAAATGCCTAAAGAACCAAAAATCACCGCACTCTATGAGCGTTTGTCAAGAGATGATGATCTTGCTGGTGAATCGAATTCCATCACCAACCAAAAGAAATATCTGGAAGATTACGCCCAAAAGAACGGCTTCAAGAACATCCGCCATTTTACAGATGATGGCTTTTCAGGTGTGAATTTCAATCGTCCCGGCTTTCAATCTCTAATAAAAGAGGTAGAAGCAGGAAATGTCGAAACGCTTATTGTGAAGGATATGAGCCGCTTAGGACGAAATTATCTGCAAGTCGGTTTTTATACGGAAGTTCTGTTCCCACAGAAAAACGTCCGATTCCTTGCAATCAACAACAGCATCGACAGCAACAATGCTTCAGACAATGATTTTGCTCCGTTTTTGAATATTATGAACGAATGGTATGCCAAAGACACGAGCAATAAAATCAAGGCTGTGTTCGATGCCCGGATGAAAGATGGAAAACGTTGCAGCGGCTCTATTCCGTATGGATATAACCGTTTGCCGAACGACAAGCAGACACTTGTTGTTGATCCGGTGGCATCCGAAGTCGTAAAGCGCATTTTTCTTCTTGCGAACGAAGGAAAAAGCCCGCGGACAATCGCAGAACTGTTGACAGAGGAAAAAGTCCTGATTCCTGCTGCATACGCAAAGAAATATCACCCGGAGCAGTACAATGGGACAAAGTTCTCCAATTCGTACCTGTGGGGCACCTCCTCCGTAAGAACAATTTTAGGTCGGCAGGAATATCTGGGACACACTGTTTTACGAAAATCTGTAAGCACAAATTTCAAACTTCATAAGAGAAAAGAAACAGATGAAGATGAACAGTACGTTTTCCAGAACACGCATGAACCGATTATATCGCAAGAACTTTGGGATAGTGTTCAGAAACGCAGATGCCGAGTGAATCGTGCTTCTGCTTGGGGAACGCACACCAACCGTTTAAGCGGGTATCTGTATTGTGCCGACTGCGGCAGAAGATTGACCTTGCAAACACACTACAGTAAAAAGGATGGGTCTACTCAATATTCTTATCGTTGTGGTGGATATGCAAGTCGGGTGAATGGCTGTACTGCCCACTCAATCAGTGCCGATAATGTTGAAGCCCTGATATTGGCATCGGTCAAACGCTTTTCGAGATTTGTTCTAAAAGATGAAGAAACCTTCGCTTTGGAACTGCAATCACTTTGGAAAGAGAAACGTGAAGAAAAGCCGAAGCAGAACCAATCGGAATTGAAACGTTGTCAAAAACGCTATGATGAGCTTTCTGCCCTTATTCGTAGCCTGTACGAAAATCTTATGGCTGGACTGTTGCCCGAACGACAGTACAAGCAGCTGATGGCACAGTATGATAGTGAGCAGGCAGAATTGGAATCGAAGATGGAAACGATGAAATCCGAAATTGCCGAAGATAAATCAAGTTCTGCTGATATTCGGCATTTCATTTCGCTGATTCGCAAGTGCAAAAATCCAACAGAAATCTCCGATTCAATGTTTAACGAACTTGTCGATAAAATCGTTGTTTATGAAGCCGAGGGTGCAGGCAATGCCCGCACACAAAAGGTTGACATTTATTTCAACTATGTCGGCCAAGTCGATATTGCTTATACCGAGGAAGAACTTGCCGAACTGAAAGTGCAGAAGGAGCAGGAAGAACAGCAGCGCATGGAAAAGCAACGCAAACGTGAAAAAGCCTACCGAGAAAAGCGAAAGGCAAAGAAAATCGCTGAAAACGGTGGCGAGATCATTAAAACCAAAACGTGTCCGCACTGCGGGAAGGTGTTTACACCTACGAGCAACCGACAGCTTTTCTGCTCAAGGGAATGCTGGAAGCAGGCAAGACTGGAGCAAAAGAAAGCGGATAGAGAAGCCGAGAGAGGAACTCACTACTATCGGCAGCGCACCTGTGCCGTGTGCGGTCACTCCTACTGGCCTACACACAGCCAGCAGGAATTTTGTTCCGATGAGTGCAGGAGAATTAACCACAACAGGAAAACCTTGGAATTCTATCACAAGAAAAAAGGAAATCCAAAACCTGACCCAGAAGCAGTCCCAACGCCGAAACCAAAGGAGGATAATGCAGCATGACTACCATGAAAAATTCCATCCATGACAACGCTAACGGTCTGGACTACACCCTTGTCAATGACCACTATCTGCCGAATCTGACCGTAGCAGCCCCGACAGAGCAGCACCCCACCGGGCGGTGGGGCCGCTTACATAAAAGGTATCTGAAAGAACATCATCCCATCCGGTACAATCAACTGCTCCTGTCCGGGGAGCTGGGTAGCTACCTTGCCAAGCTGGACAAACAGGCCGAAGAACAGCTTGCCCTAATCATCCGGCAGATGCAGGAAGCCGAGGGCGTGACCGAAGCCTTGAAAGCCGAAAATCAACTGGAATGGGTGCGCCGGATGAACAGCATCCGCAACCGTGCCGAGGAAATCATCAAGTCTGAGCTGATTTTTGTATAAGGAGGTGCCCACGATGGCTGTGCTGAAACCGATGCTGAAACTTGCCCTTCTCCCGCTGCTTCTGCTGCTGATTCTGGCGCAGTGGGTGGGCATCTTCCTCACGACCTTCTCCACTGTCCTGACGAATCTGCTGGCGGGGCTGTTCTTCTTCGTGGCTTTGGCAAGCTGGATCATGAAGCTGGCAGACGGCGGCGAAGTCCTGAAAATGCTGATTATCGCATTTGTGGTTTTCGTCTTGCCTTACATAGCGATAGCTGCTATCGCCAAAATCTCCTTTTTCGCTGATGAACT
>OGEO01001971.1_pt1 | contig 10542 bp, 7 predicted proteins | sample 1570661 | NCBI WGS metagenome assembly OGEO01 (sample SAMEA2582142, study PRJEB24529) | metagenome | biome: Human gut stool | place: China | collected 2011
CCGGGCTCTCTGACTTTGCCTGCAACAGTTGATGCTCCTCTTCGCTCATCGCCGCTGCCCGGATGGTCCCTTCATCGTAAACATCATGAATAGCGTAACGCTCAGCCAGCAGGCGATAAAGAGAGCCTTCTTTTTCTAACATATCAGCGCTCAAATCTGCGACACGGGCTTGAGGTAAATAACTGGTTTCAAGGCAGAAAGGGTATCCATCAGCCAGGCGCAGGCGTTTGATCATCACTAAAGGATCGCCCTCTTCAATGTGCAGCAACCGTGCAATGCGGGCGCTGGCTGCGGAAATATGAAAGTAGATCAACTGGCTGCTGGGTACTGCGCCATTCAATTCAAGAATTTTACTGATACCCAGCGCAGGTTGCAGAGGGCGTTCAATCGCCGTATCGACCAACCAGGTTCCCTGATTACCCCGTCTTTCCAGCACGCCTTCGTCAATCAATTCGGTGATGATTTTTCGCACTGTCACACGGCTGATCCCCAACAGCTCGCTTAACTCGCGCTCTGCGGGGATCTGGTCGCCGCTGTTGAAATCGGGTGAATTGAGTATTCCGAGTAATTTTTTGCGCGCGTCGAGATAGCTCCTGCGCGGCCTTCTGGTCTGTTTTACTGGGCTATTCATGGTCTATTTTGTTTCGGTTATGGAAAGCAAAAAATAGGAAATCAATCATTTGATTATACAAAACAAAAATCATTGATATCGGTATGGCGTGACACTCAGCATAACATACCACGGCAATTTTTTTGGTCATTATTCGCGAATTATTGTTGCTATATCCGCCAGATCGAGCGTATATCAATCTTCGTGGTATGTTTTTTGGTATTTTTAAATATTTGGGGAACAGCTATGAAAATTAAAAAAGCCATCGCCGGGCTTGCTTCAGCGATAGCAATGTTAGGCTGCATACACACGGCGGTGGCTGCGGATCAACTGCGTTTTGGTATCGACCCGACCTTCCCACCGTTTGAATCGAAAAATGCCAATGGTCAGCTCATCGGTTTCGATATCGACCTTGGTAATGCGATTTGCGCGGAAATGAAGGTGCAATGCTCCTGGGTACAGAACAGCTTCGACGGGCTTATTCCGGCACTCCAGGCAAAGAAATTTGATGCCATTCTTTCTTCTCTGTCGATCACTGATGAGCGCAAAAAAGCCATCTCTTTCAGTGACAAACTCTTCAATACTCCCGCATTCCTGGTTACCTCTAAAGGCAGTTCACTCACCCCCACGGCGGCATCGCTGAAAGGTAAACGTATTGGCGTCCAGCAGGGTTCGGTATTTGAAAGTTATGCCAACAAATACTGGCGCAACGCGGGCGTTGAGGTGGTTGCTTATCCGGATGCGGAATCGGTCTATGCCGATCTGATTAATGGCCGCCTTGATGGCACGCTCGATGATGCGGTGGTGATCACTGAAGCGCTGTTGAGCAAACCACAGGGCCAAAACTTCACGCTAATCCAGCCGCAGGTCAAAGGTGATGAGATCTTTGGGCCTGGTACCGGGATCGGGTTACGGCAGGATGATAAAGATTTGCAGGCCCGTTTTAACAAGGCGATCGCCGCGATTCGCGCCAACGGAACCTATGATCGTTTAGCGAAAAAATACTTCAATTTCAATATTTACGGTGATTAACGCCATGCAGACCCAATCCATCATTACCTCCCTGATGAGCAGCCATTTTCAGGATAAGCCGCTGCGTCAGGTTTTCCTGGTCGCTTGCGGTGGCTCGCTGGTAGATATGTATCCTGCTCATTATTTTCTCAATGAGCAGAGTGAAAATCTGCGCTCATGGATGATGACTGCCAATGAATTTGTGCATGCCGCACCGCGCGCGTTAGGTGCCTCGTCACTTGTTATTGTCTGTTCGCATGGCGGCAACACACCGGAGTCTGTGGCTGCGGCTCAACTGGCAAAAAAACGTGGTGCTGCCACTATCACGCTTACGCACAATGCGGAAGCGGAACTGCTGCAATGGGCCGACCATAACCTGTTATATAAATGGGGTGATGATACGCTTGTCACCGAAAACCCGATGGCGCTGATCCTCAGCCTGTGCGTTGATATGCTGCATCAGGTGGAAGGCTTTGCCGAATGGCAGGCTTTCCAGCATGGTTTTGCGCAAATCGATACGGTGATCCGTCAGGCCCGCGCTAAGGTGGCAACCCGCTGCGCTGCGTTCGCAGAACGCTATCAGCATGAGTCCCTGTTCTATGTGCTTTCGAGTGGCGCCTCCTACGGTCATGCCTATGGATTCGCCATCTGCTCACTGATGGAAATGCAGCGTCTCGATGCCGCCTCTATTCACAGCGGAGAGTTCTTTCATGGCCCATTTGAAGTCACCGATAATCACGTACCCTTTATCCTCCTGATGAATGAAGGCCGCACGCGTGCTCTGGATCAGCGTGCGCAGGCGTTCCTGAATCGTTATAACGACAAAACAGAGGTTGTGGATGCCCGCGAGTTGGGCCTGAATGCGCTGCCTGCATCCGTGGTGGACTACTTTAACCCGGTGCTGTTTTACAGCATCATGTGCGTCTACCGTGCGGCGCTGGCTGATATCCGCCAGCATCCGCTCTCAACCCGCCGCTATATGGGCGTGGTGGATTACTAAGGGCGGCGATCAATGAAAGTCATTGGCATAGGCGACAACGTTGTCGATAAATATGAGCACCGGCGTGTACGGTACCCAGGAGGCACCGCGCTCAATTTCAGCGTGTATGCGGCAATGCTGGATGCATCGGCTGCCTATCTGGGCATTTTTGGTAACGATGCGGCGGCCGACCATGTGATGCGTACGCTGGCAAAGTTCGGCATCGATACACGTCATTGCCGTCAGGTTGCGGGGGAAAATGGTTATGCGCGGCTGACGATTGAGCAGGGGGAACGGGTGTTTCTTGATTCGAACCTCGGCGGTGTGCGTCAGACGGAATCGATGGACTTCATTTTGCAAAAGATGGACTGGCTTAATGATTTCTCGCTGATCCACACCAGCAGCTACAGCTATATTGATGCGCAGCTACCTGCGCTGGCGACGTTATCCGGATGGCTTTCATATGATTTCTCAGATGACTTTGTCATTGCGCAGGCGCTGCCATTATGCCGCTGGCTCGACGCTGCATTTTTCTCCTGTGCGGAATGGTCGCTGGTAGAAACACGTGAACTTCTGGTGCAGGCGGTGCGGGCAGGCAGCGGTTTGGCGGTCGCGACGCGTGGCGAGCAAGGCGCACTCCTGTTCGACGGTAAAAACTGGTATCAGCAGGAGCCGGAAACGGTAACACCAGTGGATACATTAGGTGCGGGTGATGCATTTATCACTGCGTTTCTGCTCCATTTACGTCAGCACGGTAATATCGCCGCTGCACTGCAGGCTGCTGCGCATTTTGCAGCGAGAATTTGCCTGGTGGACGGCGCCTTCGGCGAAGGCGAAGCTTATTAACCCCGCAGGAATGTCTCAGCTTTTGAGTGGATTCCCCTTCGTTAATGGAAACCGCTCATTCTGCTGTTTTTGCAGCAAAAATGATGGTCTTGCTCAACGAGCAGTCTTGATGCCGACTTCGGTAAGTCTGGCGTTTCGTTAATATTATTTCTGATTGCCGGTCTGATGACAGAAGGCGCTGCTACTTATTATTGAAGTGTGTAAGTAACTGATTACTTGTGTGGGCTGGTTAATTAAAGAACAATAACCTTAATGGAAAGGTGGGTTTATCGCCGGAAATTTACTTCATTAAGGATAAAGCATGCTGATGGATCAGTCTGCATTCACCGGGAAAGGTTCCTTATCCCGTTACACGCTGGATATCAATCACAGCGCCGTCAGACCGGATGTCTTACGGTTCAGGGGAACAGAAGCACTGAGTCAACCCTTTTCATGGCGTATTGAATTCACCACGCCTCGGGTTGTTCAGGGAGAGGACGTATTGCTGAAATACGCCAGTTTCCATATGCGGGGCTGCAAAGTGGTGCATGGCATCATTACCGGTCTTGAATGGCTCTCCACCAGTGCTGACCAGTCACATTACGCCGTTACTCTGGAATCACGCCTTGCTCTGCTCTCCCGCTCCCGTCGCTGCGCTATTTATCAGCACCTTTCTGTACCTGAAGTGGTGGCGCAGGTGTTGCGTTCTCACGGGCTGGAGGGGGCGGATTTTGCGTTTACGCTTTCCCGGCATTATCCGGTTCGTGAACTGATAACCCAGTGGCGTGAAACCGACCTGCAGTTTATTCAGCGCATTCTGTCTGACGTGGGCATCTGGTTCCGTCAGGAAATAAATGACGTTACAGAACTTGATGTTACGGTCTTCGGGGACAGCCAGCTCCACTATATCTTTAACGGTGCCCTGCCATACCATGAACCTTCCGGCCTGCATGATGGTGCGGAACTCTGCTGCTGGGGCGTGCGCACATAGCATAACGTGGTGACGGAGAAAGTTTCGGCCCGTGATTACAATCCTCGTAAGGCACTGGATCCAATGGATGCTGCTGTCTCTGTGCGTTCCCCAGCCGTTACGACAGGCGAGCATTATCGTTATACGGAACCTTATCTTAACGCCGGAGAATGACTCCGACCCGGAGCCTGAAACTGAAAGTGGAGCCTTTTATGCCCATATTCGCCATGAGCGCGAACTGAATCAATCCGCTTACCTTCACCTGTTCAGCAACGCTTACTGGCTGAGTCCGGGGAGGGTGTTTGACCCTGTTGGTGCAAATCTGCACGACCTTAAAGACGGGGGTGATTATCGCCTTTACATCGTATCGCGGTTCGCGGGACACCCGCCTGTATGTGTCGGTGTGGGGAATGCCATATCGGGAAGAATACTGTTTCCGTCCTGCTGAAATTCCTCGTCCCGGGATTCACGGTACGATTCCGGGCCGGGTGGAAAGTCGTGACAAAAGCAATCCTTACGCGTACCTGGATGAAACCGGACGTTACCGGGTACGGATGGACTTCAATCTGGAAGAGTGTGAACCGGGATTTGCTTATCCATGGCTGCGTATGATGAAGCCTTTTGCCGGAGATAAGTATGGCTGGCATATGCCTCTGACAGACAGTACGGAAGTGGGTGTGGCGTTCCTCGATGGCAACCCGGACCGCCCTTATATTGCGTCTGCCTTCCATGATTCGGAACACGCTGACATCGTTACCCGTGATAACCACAGCCAGAACATTCTGCGCACCGCTGGCTGGAATGAACTGCGGATGGAAGACCTGCGCGGTGAAGAGCATATTGCGCTGACCACCCCGTATGGCGCTTCACAGCTTAATCAGGGGCATATCACTGACGAACAGGGCAAACCGCGAGGCTACGGCTTTGAATTGCGCACCGATGAATACGGTGTGATTCGGGTGGCAAAAGGGCTGTTCGTCACCGCAGAGGGCCAGGCCAAAGCTGCTGGCGATGTGCTGGATATGGAAACCGCTCTGCGGGAAATTGAAATCTGCCGTCATCAGTTACAGGCTCTGGCCGCAGCCGCAGCCGCAGAACAGGCGCAGGCGCTGGAAGCGGATATTGCCAGCCAGATTGCGATGTTTAATGAACGACTGAAGCCACTTTACGGAACGATTCATTTCCATGGTCCGGCAAGTTTGGCTTTCACCAGCGGTGAACATATGCAGCTTGCCGCAGCGGAAAATATCGCCATGAATGCGGGCGGTGATATCAGTATCGGCGCGATGGGTAATGTGGCTGCGCTGGCAGGCGATAAAATCGGTCTGTTTGCCCGTACAGGAACACTCAGCGTCATTGCCAGTGAAGGTCCGGTCCAGTTCCAGGCACAGGGCGGCAACATGCACCTGAGCGCAGAGCAAACGGTGAGAATAACCAGTCTGAGTGAAATCCTCTTTCAGGGTAAGAAGCGCATCACGTTGATTGGCGGCGGCAGCTACCTGAAGTTAGAGGAAGGAAAAATTGAATACGGTACAACGGGGACGTATATCCGCAAGGTTAAACACTCCGGGCTTAGCGCCCCTGTAGCCATGCCGCTTGACTTGCCCGCGATGGGGAACGCCCCCAAACAGTTTATTGCTGTTACCAGCGGCAAGGACTGCGAGGCAGAGAGTGCGCCTGTATTTAAATTTATGCCGGAGGAGCAAGAATAATGGCCAGGGAAGACAATTACGTAACGATATTTCCGGAAGCGGAGGTGATGCCCCGTAAATTTGATGGCCTGCTGGGCTGGTCAGCTGACTGGCGCTGCGTGGTTGACCCGCACGAAAAACCCCTGACGCTGGACAGCACCGTATCGCTCAACCCGTCTGCAACCGAGGTGACGGTACAGTTTGGTGATTCGCTCAGTGAAATAGCGCAGGAGCATGGCTGCACCGTAAAAGAGCTGGTGAAGCTGAACCATCTCCGTAATCCGTCGCTTATTTTTCCGGGGCAGGTGCTGAAACTCCCCGTTCGTCAGTACCGCATGAGTCAGACGGAGATCGACACTCTGGCAGCACAAGCTGATACCTCCTGCACGCTCTCCTTTGCCTTTGAGGACCTGATAGAAAAACCGCTGCAAAAGTTTAAGGTCAGAATCGAGTCGGCGGTGGGCGATGTGCTTGAATCGGTGACGGATGAACTGGGTCGGATTCAGGATTACGTCATGGCGAAAGCGGAGGAGATCCGCGTATTTGTGAATGGCGCACACGGTATTAAGGAGGTGGCAAGATTTATACCGTCAGAAGGAAAAAGTGATATCAGACTGACCAGCCCGAAAGTACGGGTAAAGGGCGTGACTCAACCCATTAAAGACCGCGCAGGCCGTATTGATCTTGATAAACATCCTGTCAACACGGTGGTCAGTGGACGGGACAGCAAGGGCAATCCCGTTATTCAGATCAATCATACTTGTCCAAACCGGTATGATCTCCAGTTAGGGGCAAATCTGTGTTACTGGGATCAGATAATAGCCGCATCAGAACGCAGCGGGATTATTCCGCAGAGTATTGCCGCGGTTATTAATGCTGAATCTGCTCAGATTAAAGGTGTCTGGAATAAAGATTCAGTGGCAATAAGCCGGGAGAAAACAAAAGCCGCAAAGGCGTTAAAAGAGAAACAGGGCGAATCAGCCGAAGGCGTTGTGGTTTACGCCAGTTCCGCCGCAGGGATGACGCAGTTTTTAAATGCCACGTGGCTTGATGAAACCTTTCGCGAAGGGACTTATCTGAATGAGCAGGCAAGAGTTCGTGGCGTACTGGCAGATAAGCCAAAGCGGGATGCGCTGAACAATATTGAATATCACCCGAAAACCCACCAGCAAATCATCCTGCCGATGTTTGAGATATCACCTGATATATGGTGGACAAAAGAGCAGATTATCGATAACCGATTACTCAGGGGGTAACGCCTTATCCCCCTCATGCAACAAAAGCGCTTCAGGCATGGCTTAATCTACGTTTTGAGCCGGAATTTATCATTATGGCGGCGGTGGATTACGGGCTATATAACCTCGCTAAGTTACAGGCAGCAGGCTACAACGTGGAAAGCCTGAACGATGCAGAAAAGGCGAAGATCTTTTATCTGACCCATCATCTGGGGCTTGGCGATGCAAAACGGTTTATCAGAAAAACCATTACAGAGGAAAATGCACATAAATTACTGGTGGCGCAGGTTGGGGCTAAAAAGGCTGCCAAATCAGTTAAAGGTTATGGGAGTTATGTTCAGGGTCATAGGGTGTGGTTATCAGATTACATTAATAACAATATCAATCTCCAAAATTTTTATTGTCCGAAAATAGAGTTCACAAAAAAACAGGCGTCAGGTGGTTTAGAAGTTGTAATAGAAAAAATAAAAGGAGACACCAAGTAATGGTTTTACGTTCTATAATTGCAGGACTGGTATGGATATCCTCCTCATCATATGCTTTTGAAAAATGCACTCAAAGGACAAATTGTGATAATACAACGTTAGGGAAATTAGAGTATATTTGGGGTCAAGAATCGAACGATAAAAATCGCATGTTACACTCAATGGAAATAATATACTCACTGGGGATGGTAGCCAGATTGGTCGGGAGTCTAATGGAGATAGTTTCATTTTAGATAAAAATAACAATGTAAGCAGAATTATATTTATTTCCTCAATACTCCGCAATATATAAAAACTGACCCTAAATACGGAGATTTGTATCGATACAGAGCCTATAGGCTTTTTGATTTTTCAGGTAAAGAGGTTGTGATCTCAAACGAGTTTTACCCACCTGCGAATTATGATACCCCTTTAAGATGGGTGTCGTGGGGGCAAAAAAACTCTGTGATTGCCTTTGATGATGGTTCCCGTTTCAAATATGAAAATGGTCGCGTGACGATGATTGATGATGGTTCCGGGACTGAGGGAAGTGAATGATTTATTGTCGGAGTTTTTATTTGGTGTTAGGTGTCCGATGGCGCTGAGAATAGCTCGTTATCCCCTAAGGTTAGGGGATATATATGGTGAGGCGATAAATTGAAAATGAATGATTATCGCAATGTAATAAAGGGAATCAGGCTTTATGTCAGGAATATGAATTGATGGTGGAAAAACTGCAAAGTGATTCTGTATCTGAATGGCGCAGGATTTCGGGCAGAGTCATAAAGGTGAAGATCTCTGATTTAGCATTATGCTGATTTTGGACCTGGGTCAAATATGGCCGGGGTCGCAAAAGTGCGTGGAATTAAAACGGGTGCGCTTACACCCGGGCCTGGACTAACGCCGTCAGGCGTTGAACAGCGAGCTTGTCGCGCTGGCCCCGAAGGGGTGAGCCGCTTGCGGCGAATAATCGAATGAAGTTCGATGGAGAGTCCGGAAGCAGAAAAGCAAAAACCCAGCCATAGGCTGGGTTCTTTAAATAGTGGTGCCCGGACTCGGAATCGAACCAAGGACACGGGGATTTTCAATCCCCTGCTCTACCGACTGAGCTATCCGGGCAACGGAGCGCATTAAACCGCAATCACGCCCGATCGTCAACATTATTTCGGGAAAAGCTGTTCAACTGCTTAAGTTTGCGGCAATCTGTCCGCTTTCGCCGCGAAAATGCACAAATCTTCCAGACAGTACCAGCGTGATATGGCAATGCTGAGAGTAAGAGGAGGGCAGTATGACGAATGACTGGCTTGAGCTGCGTCAGCATGCAGATACGGGTATTGAGACGATTAAAGCGCATTTCGAAGGGCATGCTTTTGATCCACACTGGCACGATAGCTATCTGGTAGGGATAACCCTCTCCGGCACTCAGCAGTTTCACTGCCGCCGTGAGCGTCATCGTAGCCAGCCGGGTGATGCATTTTTACTTGAGCCCGGAGAGATCCACGACGGTGATGCGCCAGTAGAGGGCGGCTTTACCTATCTGACCTTCTATCTGGATGAGCGCTGGCTTACCCGTGCGCTACAGGGGCTGTACGAATCCACTCCCGGGCATTATTCACTCCACTTTGCCCAAACGCTGACGCGTGAGCCGCAGCTCGTGCGCGCTATCGGTGAGACATTCTCTACTTTGCATAATGATGAAATGAAAATCCTTCAGCAGAGCACAATGGATAATCTGCTCTCCCGCATCACCGCCCATTGCCACTGGCGTAAGAAACTCCCGACTCAGTTACAAAGCGCTGCCGTGGCGCATCGTGCGCGCGACTACCTTTATGCTCATATCGGCGAGAACGTGGGGCTGTCAGACCTTGCACGCGAGACGGGCACGGATCGCTTTACCCTGACGCGCTGTTTCAAGCGCGAGTTCAACCTGGCGCCACATGCATGGCTTATTCAGCTGCGTCTGGCAAAGGCCCGGGGCTGGCAGCGGGACCGGGACGCCGTGGCCGCCTTTGCGGCGCAGAACGCCGCGTGGCTGCCGGACTATGCCCTGTTCATGGCGCTGAAGGAGCGGTTTGGAATGAAGCCGTGGCAGCAGTGGTCGGAGGACATCCGTCTGCGCCGCCCAGAGGCGCTGAAGCGCTGCCGGGCTGAGGCACAGGAGGAAATCGAATTTTACACTTATGTACAATTTCTGTTCTTCCGCCAGTGGAACGCTCTGAAAGCCTATGTCAACGGCCTTGGCATCTGCATCATCGGGGACGTTCCCATTTATGTTGCCATGGACTCCGCCGACGTCTGGGCGGAGCGGGCTATGTTCCAACTGGATTCTCACGGCTTTCCCACAGAGGTCGCCGGTGTCCCGCCGGACTACTTCAGCGCTGACGGACAGCTCTGGGGAAATCCTCTGTACGATTACGAGGCCATGAAGCATGATGGCTTCGGCTGGTGGATTCGCCGCATTGACGGTGCGGCACGGCTGTATGATGTAGTCCGCATTGATCACTTCCGGGGCTTTGCCGCCTACTGGGCCGTTCCCCACGGAGAGACCACCGCCAAAAACGGACATTGGATGCCGGGGCCGGGCATGGATTTGGTTGGTGTCCTCACCGGCTGGTTCCCCAACCTTTCCTTCATTGCTGAGGACTTAGGTACCCCCGCCCCGGAGGTCACGGCTTTGCTGAGCGTCTCCGGTCTTCCGGGAATGCGGGTGCTGGAATTTGCCTTTGACAACCCACAGGGGCAAAGCCCCTATCTGCC
>OGEO01001972.1_pt1 | contig 10540 bp, 8 predicted proteins | sample 1570661 | NCBI WGS metagenome assembly OGEO01 (sample SAMEA2582142, study PRJEB24529) | metagenome | biome: Human gut stool | place: China | collected 2011
ATATGTACTTTGGATCCTGGCTGGAGGCTACTTATTATACACAGCTTATAGCCTGTGCAAAGGATTTATAGCAGGTGAAGAAGGTACAAGCATTGGCTTTCTGCTTGCCGGAATTGCGTTTGCGGTAATTGGAGCCGGATTGGTCTTTGTAAGCGTCAAAAATATGATTTCAGAAGACCGACTCAAGAAAGCAAAGGAAGCAACAAATGCAGCAGTGAAAGCGGCAGCAGGCGGAGAATTTGCAAAAGAAAGTGAACCGGAAATACATAAATCTATGAGCATTGCTGAGAGGGCAAATCTTACGAAAAGACTGGATGACAAAGAGGAAGATGAGAAAGAATGAAAGTATTGATCACATTGCTGAAACCTCTTTCTTTTCTGCCGGCACTGCTGATGATGTATATCATTTTTTCATTTTCAGCGCAGCCGGGAGAGGTTTCCGGAAATCTGAGCTATAAGGTAAGCTATGAAATCGTGGAAATGAAAAGCGAACTTTTATCAGAGAATTTAAGCAGTGAGGAACTGGCTTATAAAGCGGATGGGATCCACTATTATGTGAGAAAAGCTGCGCATATGACAGAGTATTTTCTGCTTGCAATTGCGATTTCCTTTCCGTTATATGTGTATGGAGTGAGAGGAATCTGGCTGATGCTCCTTGCCGGAATCGTCTGCGTAGGATTTGCGGGACTTGATGAATATCATCAGTCGTTTGTTGGCGGTCGTACTCCAGCGATAAAGGATGTGGGGGTTGACAGCAGTGGTGCTTTTATCGGTATACTGTTAGTACAGGCATTTTGCTGGTCTGTGTTAAACAATCCAAATAAAAAGAAGAAAAAGAGAAAATAATTAATATGGACTGAAAAAATGTGAAGTATCTGCTGTAAAACAGAAGCTTCACATTTTTTGGAATAGAATTACGAAAGCTTGTCCAGTCCCATTTTAGTGTGGCGGATAAAAATATCTCTGATCGCCTGAATCTCCCCCAGTCCTTTCAGCGTACAGGTGACAGAATAGCCCTCTCTTTCCAGAATGCTTTTCCAGGAATCATCATCTTCTCCGGACATATCATTGGTCGCGTGATCTCCTGCAACGATCATAAAAGGTGCCAGATGAATATGGGCCGGATGAAGTTCTTTTAACTCATCAAGAAAACTTTCGATAGAAAAATCCCCCTCAACAGTTCCCATATGCATATTTGAATAACCAAAATGTTTAAACAGGCCGTCCATTTCCGGATAGAGTTCATTGGCAACATGTTCTGTTCCATGTCCCATAAATAAGAGAATTTCATCAGAATCAGGGTGATATTCCTGTGCCATAGCCTGACAGACCTCTTCTTTGTCCTGTTTTGTAACCATCAGAGAATCACAGATAATGACAGAATCGAAATCCTTTTTATGTGCAAGAACTTTTTCTTTCATAGCATCACTCTCAAATCCGGTGATCACATAGGTTGGCTGTACAATTACATTTCGAATTCCGTCCGCTTTCAGCTGGGTCATTGCCTCATCAATATCCATAATGTGGATCCCGTCCCGCTTCCGGAGTTTGGCGCGGATACGGGGACTTGTCCATGCGCGGTATAACGGATATTCCGGAAATGCATGATGCAGGTCAGATTCAATCTGTTCAATTGTTTTCTTTCGTGTTTCTTCATAACTTGTACCGAAGCTGATAACAAGAATTGCTGTTTTTTCAGTTACCCCCATTTTAAATCTCCTTATAATAAGTATATTGACATTTACCACAACTGCCACTGACAGTTTTTCCGCAAAACAGATGTAGTGGCGGTAAAAGGTAATTGATTGCGCACTCATATAAAAAAGATGTCATGATAACAGACATTGTTCTTTATTATACAGGGAGTCGTAGGGAAACACAAGTAAAAGCTAAGATTTTGACGTCTGAGTATCTCTGTATGCAGATGGAGTGACATTCATTTTTTTCTTGAAGCTTGTGCTGAAATAATATTGATTGGCGTAACCGCATTTCATACTGATTTCCTTCAGAGTCATGTTTGTGGCTGTAAGATAACGGCAGGCGGCGTTGATTCGCTGAGTAGTGATATAGTCACTGATACTCACGCCCTGTTTCTTTTTAAAAAGGGCACTCAGATAAGCCGGGCTGACATTGGCTTCGCTGGCGATATCGTTCAGACACAGAGTATTGCTGGCATAGTTTTCGTCAATATATGAAGTTACGGATTCGCATAATTTCTGGTGATAATCATTCAGAGAAGAATCCAGTTTCCGGCAGAGAAGACGGCAGAGTTCGTTGAGCCAGCCGCATAGTTCTTCTGTGGTATGAAATTCTTCCAGATGATTGTATACATACAGGATCTTTGCTTCCAGATCATGGGTATCCAGGTTTAATTCATAGAAAAACTTCAGAATCCTTCCAAGCAGAGAGTAGATCTGGATAAATGCGAAACTTTTGGTGCGGAAGTTCTCAGTAAGCCATCTGGAGAAATCCTGAAACCAGGAGTCAATTGCAGAAACATCCTTTTTACACAGAAGGCGGATTAATTCCTCCTCTCTGGAATCGGAGAAATCAGTGGCAGATAAGTCATGTCCAAGAGCCTCACGTCCGTCAAATACGTTCTGGTGTGGGAAAAAGAAACGATAATCCAGTGCATGAACTGCACTTTCATAAGAACGGTTCAGATCCCACAGATCCTGTACAATGGCACCGATTCCGGCATTCAGAACCAGTCCCTGTGAATTGCAGTTATCTACAAGTGCAGAAATGATTTTATAGGTAAGCTGGCGAAAATTTCCGGACTGGCAGCCGCTTTGTCCGATCACACACAGATAACCATCAATATCCTGCAGGGGATAAATATAATTTAATTCTGAGGTTTGTTCTGTGATCAGATCACGGAGATTCAGCAGTTCCATCTGAAATTTCTCAATGCCATAGGAATCCTTGAGAGACTGTGCATTTTCCAGTTCAAGAATCACTACGTTATAAAAATCATAATCCAGTTTAAGGTTCAGGTAGTTCAGATAAGGTTTGAGACGATAGGAAGCCTCCTGCCTGGAACGGTGAGTGATATCACGGAAAAATTTTTCGATAAGCAAAGGCCTGCTCTGTTTAAGCAACTGCAGATTTTTCTGCTCACGTTCCATCAGGGCAAAAGCATTTTTTACTTTCTGGATCAGATATGCGTAATCCAGAGGTTTTTCAATATAATCCAATGCACCAAGAAGCAGAGCGCGTCTTGCATATTCAAATTTATCATAGGCACTGATCAGTATGATTTTTACCATTGGATTAATATCCAGTGCCTGTCTGCTCATGGAAATTCCGTCCAGATCCGGCATTTCAATATCTGAGATGATCAAATCTACAGGTTCTTTTTTCATAGCGTCTATCGCAGAGGTTCCGTTGTAGCAGATATGTACGATTTCTGCGTTCAGAACTTCCCAGTCTATGTTCTTTTCAATTCCTTCTGCTGACAGATAATTGTCATCTACAATCATTATTTTCCTCATCTGTATCCTCCATTTGCTGAAATTCAATTGTGACATAGGTACCGTTTCCGGGATGGCTGTCAATACGCACAGAGCCGTTACCGTACAAAGGATTGGAAATGCGGGCGCTTACATTTGAAATTCCAAAATGTTTTTCGTAATTTATGACTTTGTTGTCTATGGCATATCGGAGCTGTTCCAGTGTCTCCGGAGACATTCCGGCTCCATTGTCTTCAATGGATATCACTACGGTATCATCACCGTAGAGTACCTGAATGGAAATAAAAACTTCAGGTGTATCGGCTGAAAGACCGTGCAGGATAGAATTCTCCAGGAATGGCTGTAATGTAAATTTGCAGATCGTGAAATTTTCTATTCCGTCTTCGGCATTGATCTCCCAGTTAAGATTATCTTTATGGCAGAGTTTCTCCATTTCCAGATACAGGCGGGCAATTTCCAGCTCGTCTTTGATCGGTATCAGTTCTTTTGATTTTCTCAGTGTCAGTCGGTAAAAGGCAGTCAGATTTGTCAGCATCTGATCTGCAATATCCAATTTGCCAAGTGCCTGGCAGGTTCGGATGGTTCCAAGGATATTGTAGAGGAAATGTGGGTTGATCTGTGACTGTAACAGCTGATATTTCAGGCGCTCTTCATTAATGGAGAGACTGACAATAGATTTCAGATTCTGGGCAATTGTGTGCTGCATATCTTCAAAAGTAATCCCCAGATTGTCTATTTCATCATAATTGGAAGCATCGGCCGGATGCGGGAGTGTGATGATGGAAAGGTGCTCCGGATCATGTCCGAGATGAAAGGATTCCATGGCATAGGACAGTGCGGCAATTCTGCTTGTCAGTTTCCTGGAAAAAAAGATTACAATAAAAATAGTCAGCGGCAGAGAAATAATTACAGTGATCAACAGTGTTTTGATCAGTACCTGTGTATTGCTTTTGATATAGTTTTCCGGGATTTCCGTAATATGCAGCCAACCGTTATCCAGAGTGCGGCAGTTATAGTAGATGTCATTGTCTTTAAAGAAGGAATTGGTATTTTCCAGAAACATCTGTTTTATTGAATCTGAAATCCAGGTCTGATTACGGGAAGAATCACTGTGAGCTGCAATTTGTCCCTGTGGTGTCAGAATGTAACTGGAAATTGCGGTATCAGAAGCAGAAGTCTGAAGATACCGGGAAAATTCATCGCAGTCAAGTGCAATACAATAAGCATATTCGAGAACATTGCTGGATTTGTCCTGAAGAGCACGAAAACACAGCAGTGTATTTGCGCTTCTTTTGGAAGCAGATATAACTCTGGGTAAGGTGGTATTTTTCTTTAACAGCCACAGGGAAGAAGAACCTATGGAATGTAATTCAGATTCGCTGATTCCATAATTGAAAAGTTTATCTGTGGAAAAGAAATATATACCCTCATCAGCTCCGGTTTGTTCCGGTTTTAAAAAAACATATATATGAAAGAAATCAAATGTAGATTTATATAATGAAATATTGCTTCTCATGGATGTTAATGCCTGCATGGTGCCAACCTGATCTGGGGAAGAGTGTTCAAAAGCGTACATCTGATACTGGATGGTGTCAGCAACGTTTTCGGTCTGGTTCAGACGGCTGTTAAGCTGAAAAATAAGCTGTTCATCAGACATCAATGCAGAGTTTGTGATTCGGTCTCTGGCAAGATTATAGGAAACATGGTAACTGACCAGTGCAACAAGTGTCAGAGGAAGCAGGGTTGCAACCAGAAAGGCAATCAGGAGTTTTGCCTGAAATGAGGAAAATCTGGAAGGAATCCATTTATGATAATTTATTTTTTTCAAGTTGAGTTTCATTACACATAATACTCCTTATATGAATAGGTTTGATTTTATCAGGTATCTTTTTGAAGATTGCCATATTATACAGCAATTCTGTAAAGATGCAACACAGTGTTCATCTGCTATCTGTATTATAAAAAATCAGAATGAAAAAAACAATAGAACGAAAAATAATATAAATCAATCAAAAGAAATTGTATTTAGTAAAAAGAGTGTTTTTGTTATTCTTTAATTACCAAATAACACAGAACAGTTGATGCGATAGAACTGTTCGGAAAAGGAGAGAATATGAGGAAAAAAGTGTTAAGTGCAGTTTTAGCTGCAACAATGGTGGCAGGAATGATGGGGAATGTTGTAAGTGTATCAGCAGAGGAGAAATATGATCTTACTTTATACAGCGTTAACACTACTGACCCGGATTTTGATGACTGGCTTGCAAATGTAGAGGAGGCAACGGGTTTAAATATCAATGTTATTGCAGCTCCGACAGATACAGACACACGTCAGCAGAAGATTACAACGATTCTTTCTACAGGAGATTCTTCCGTAGACATTGTCGAAATCAACGATGAAATGAGTGCTGCATTCAAGAATTCCGGATGGCTGGAAGGTCTGAATGACACGGTTATGACAGATGATATCATTGATCAGTTTGCGCAGGGTTATATTCAGGATATGATCACAGATAAGGATGGAAATATTGTAGGAGTTCCGGGATATACAGGATATCTTGCATTTTGGGTAAATCAGGAAATTATGGATGAGGTGGGAATCGAATCCATTGATACAAAAGAAGATTTCATGAAATACATGGAAGCAGTTTCAAAAGATGGACGTTTCGGATACGGCGGTTCCTGGGAAAAGACATATGCATTTAATGAAATTGCACAGTTTGTAAATATGTTTGGCGGTGATTACTTTGACTGGACAAAAGAGGAAAATAAGGAAGCAGTTCAGTTCCTGCATGACCTGGTGGCAAACAATGAAACACCAATTGATGAGATTGCAGATAAATATGAGCAGATGAATCCAAAAGCAAATGATGGTAAATATGGATGCTGGTTTATGTGGGGCTTAGGTACGGATTATGCAAAGGCAGATATGCTGGGAGCTGACAAGATCCACATGGCAATGGTACCTGATTTCAGCGGCAATGGAGAGCGAGCAATCTTTACAGATTCCTGGAGCTATGTGCTGAACAGTGCATCCAAAAACAAAGATGCAGCCATTAAATTCCTGCAGTATATGGCAGATGAAGGTGGAATGGAAGCATCCTATAAAGCATTTGACAGATATCCTGCAAGAAAGGATGTTGCAGAAAAAGTTGTTCCGGATACTGATCCTGCAAAAGAAATATACAGCCAGTATGCAGAAGAGTGCAACGTACAGGGACGTCCGTTGGTAGCACAGACAATGGAGTTCATCAGTGATATGGGAACTATCTTCCAGTCCTGCATGAAAGATGAGATCACAGTAGATGAGTTCTGTAAAAAAGCACAGGAAGTCGTTGATACATATCAGTAAAAACGGTATTCGTTTAAAGTCTTTTGAAATACTGACACATAAAAACTGACATAATAAATGAAGGTATAAAGCAGAAAAATCTGCTTTATACCTGTGCTTAAAGATATGAAGGAGGGAGTACCTGTGACAATCAGTAAAAAATCAATGAAATGGATTCCGTGGCTGTTGGTGTTACCTGTGGTTATTATTCGTGGATTTACGACTTTGTATCCGATTTTAATGACAGTTAGAAATAGTTTTTTTGATATTAAAATTCTGTCCGGAATTAATGAATTCTGTGGAATTCAGAATTACCTGAAAATTTTTTCAGATCCCAAAGTGCTTACATCTATACGTTTTACAGTGATTTTTGTAGTAGTATCAATGATATTCCATGTAATATTAGGCGTAGGTCTTGCTCTGATATTAAATATGAAATTTAAGGGACGTCGTTTTCTTCGTACGATTGTACTGATTCCCTGGGCAATGCCGGCAGTTGTTGTAGGTATGGCTGCAAAATGGGCATTTAATAATGATTATGGTCTGATCAATGACTTTATCAGATTGTTTGTCCATGGATACCAGAATAGCTGGCTGATCAATACAGGATCTGCAAGAGCTGCTGTAATTGCCGTGGATCTGTGGAAAGATCTTCCGTTCTTTGCGATTCTTGTATTATCCGGTCTGCAGTTTATTTCGGGTGATATCTATGAAGCCGCAAAAGTAGACGGTGCAAATGGAATCCAGTGTTTCTTCAGAATTACATTACCGTTGATACTGAAAAATGTGCTGACTTTATCTATTCCATTTACTTTATGGAGACTGACAACCTTTGATATTGTATATTCTATGACTTCAGGTGGTCCTGGAGAAGATACGGCACTGATCGCATACAGAATCACGACAGAGGCGTTTACAAATCTGAATGTCGGTTATGCATCTGCACTGGCAATGTTACTGTTTGTTGTAATGGCAGTATTCAGCTGGCTGAATATACATGTTATGAACAAGATTGATAACTAGAGGAGGAAATACCATGAAAAAGGATTCAAAAAAATATAACATATATCATGGTGTAATGGCAGGTGGAAGATGGGTACTGTTTGCAATTGTCTCATTTATTATCCTGTTTCCGGTATATTGGATTTTTATTTCCTCTATTACACCTTCCGGAGAATTATTCAAAACACCGATTGATTATCTGCCGGATCATCCGACACTGGAAAGCTATAAGTTTCTGATCGAGAACGTAGGACTTTTATCAAAAGTGGGAAATACAGTATTGATCGTAGGTCTTACACTGGTTATCAGTACTGTATTCTGTGCAATGGCTGCATACGGATTCTCACGTTTCACTACAAAAGGAATCAATATTGCTTTTGCATTTATTATTGCAACTATGTTAATTCCTGAGGTTGTTACAGCAAGACCATTATATGAGTTCATGCAGAAAGTAAAATTATATGATACATATCCCGGACTGATTTTGCTTTATATCAGTACTGTTATCCCATTTACGGTTCTGATTCTGAGAAACTTTGTGGGGGAAATCCCTATTTCACTGGAAGAGGCAGCAGCGATTGACGGTGCAACTTTTTCACAGAGACTTTTTACAATCGTATTGCCTCTTATGAAACCTGCAATCGCAACTGTATGTATTATCAACTTTATTACCTGCCTGAATAACTTCTTCACACCGTTGTTTTATTCAAATGGTATTCAGGTTCTTTCCGTTGCCATTGTACAGCTTCCACTGCGTGACAACATGTATGGAGTTCCGTGGGATCTGGTAAGTGCAATGGGATGGATTATTCTTTTACCGATTATTATTTTTGTTGCAGTCTTTGAAAAGCAGATCATGGATGGTATAATGGCAGGTGGAGTAAAAGCATAAGCAAGCCAGAAAAGGAATGCTTTTTGGGTGTTAATGTCATATTAAAAATATCAGGGAGGAAAAACTATGTATCAGTCATTTAAAGGTGGACTTGGTGGAATTGCTCTGTCAAAACATGGAAGAAGCCGTGCAATCAATGCAGAGAATCCACACGGAGAAAAAGGTAAAGGCGGAATGGCAGCGAGCCATCTGGGACCGTCCAGAAAAGGAAGTCCCTGCCTGAGAGATATTGAGCCGGGTGCAACTGTAACTCTTGCAGAGATGGAAGGTCCGGGAGAAATCAATCATATTTGGATTACAGTGGATAACAAGACAACAGATGCAGATTGTTTTGTATTGAGAGATCTGGTCATCCGTATGTACTGGGATGATGAGGAAACACCATCTGTGGAAAGTCCTCTCGGAGATTTCTTTTGCTGTGGTTTTGGAAGAGAGTGTATTGTAAATTCTGTCCCAATGGCAGTGGTGCCAAGCAGAGGATTTAACTGTTACTTCCCGATGCCGTTTAAGAAAAAAGCAAAAATTACTCTGGAAAATCAGCATGCAAATAAAATTCCGGCATTTTTCTATCAGGTAGATTACTGTCTGTATGATGAGCTTCCGGATGATATTACTTATTTCCATGCACAGTGGAGGCGAGAGCGACTGACAGAGAAGCAGAAAGATTATACAATCCTTGACGGAGTAAAAGGAAAAGGTCATTATGTAGGAACTTATATTGCACTTACCACACTGGAACGTTACTGGTGGGGCGAAGGTGAAATGAAATTCTATATTGACGGTGATGATGAATATCCCACAATCTGCGGAACCGGAACAGAAGATTATTTTGGAGGCTCCTGGAGTTTTGCAAAGCAGGTGGACGGAAAGACTGTGGAACAAAATTATAATACACCATATCTGGGCTACCCATACTATTCTGCTCATGATGAGCTGATCCATAATTTCTATCATAATGATGACTGTCCGCCGATGAGAGGTTTCTATCGCTGGCATATTCAGGATCCGATTTGTTTTGATGAGGATCTGCGTGTGACCATTCAGCAGATTGGAGTAGGTTACAGAGGATTATTTGAACGTCAGGATGATGTGGCAAGCGTGGCTTACTGGTATCAGACACACCCACATGCACCGTTTGCACCATTGATGTCAAAAGAGGACAGATGGCCAAGATAAAAAACAGAGGTGAAATGCTTGAAAAAAAGTGTTGTAATTTTCATAACTGCAGTATGTTTGCTTATTACAGGATGTGGAGATACGGGGAGCTTATCTAAGCTCCCCTCATCGTCGTTTCACGAAGACAAACAAAAGCTGACAATCATGCATATTGATGCAGATAATAAAAGATTTCAGGATTTTATCGAGGAAACAGAAAAAAAACTTGATATGGAAATCACTGTGGAAAAATGTCCGTCCAATGCGGATAATCGGCAGGCAAAAATATCCACGATCCTGGCTTCGGGGGACAAAAATATTGATTTGATTTCCGTGAATGATGAGATGATTTCTGAGTTTAAGCATAAGGGATATCTGGAACCACTGGAAAAAAACGTTATGACAGAAGAAGTAAGAGACAGCTTTCCGCAGAAGTATCTGGAAAGCATTTGTGAAGAGAATGGACATATATATTCTGTCCCTTTTCAGATGGATATTATGATGTTCTGGGTAAATCAGGAGTTGCTGAAACAGGCAGGACTCGATGAGATAAAGAATACCGGTGATTTTGATATTCTGCAGAAGAGTTTGAAAAATCCGGATCAGTACGCTTATGGAGATGCATGGGAAAATACATATGTTTATAACAGTCTTTCGCAATTTGTGAATTTCTGGGGTGGCGATTATTTC
>OGEO01001981.1_pt1 | contig 10498 bp, 7 predicted proteins | sample 1570661 | NCBI WGS metagenome assembly OGEO01 (sample SAMEA2582142, study PRJEB24529) | metagenome | biome: Human gut stool | place: China | collected 2011
GAACTTTGTCACGCCTGCTACGGAAGCATGAGCTCTGCGGGAAGAACCGAATGCGTCGCATACGTAATCATCTGCAAGATCTGCTAACTCTTTGCTGAACTGCTCGCCGTTCTTGGTCTCTTCCTCGCCGCGGAAACGTGTATTCTGAAGTAATACAACATCTCCCTCTTTCATAGCCTCTACCGCCTTGGTAGCTGCCTCTCCGGTTACGTTGTAATCAGATACAAATACAACTTCCTTGCCAAGCTTCTCGGAAAGTCTCTTTGCAACCGGTGCTAAGGACTCGCCCTCGTTTGGTCCGTTCTTTACTTTTCCAAGATGGGAGCAGAGGATAACCTTGCCGCCATCGTTGATCAGCTTCTGGATTGTCGGAAGTGCAGCCACGATACGGGTCTCATCTGTGATCTCGCCATTCTTGAGCGGTACGTTGAAATCGCATCTTACGAGCACTCTCTTGCCTTTTACATTGATATCATCTACGGATTTTTTGTTTAATGACATATGCCATGTCCCCCTTTAATATGCAAAATGTCAAAAAGGGACCCGGTCCATAAAAGACCGGACCCCTTTCTGAGTCTATCACGTGATTGTCCGAGAACAATCTCTTTCTCTCAATTATGCTAACTCGGAGAAGTATTTGATGGTTCTTACCATCTGAGATGTGTAGGAGTTCTCGTTGTCATACCATGAAACAACCTGAACCTCATACTGATCATCAGATACCTGATTTACCATGGTCTGAGTTGCATCGAATAAGGAACCAAATCTCATACCAACGATATCAGAAGATACGATCTCATCCTCGTTGTAACCGAAGGACTCGTTTGCTGCTGCCTTCATAGCTGCGTTGATGTCTTCCTTTGTAACGCCGGCTTTCTTAACAACTGCTGTTAAGATTGTGGTAGAACCTGTCGGGGTCGGTACACGCTGTGCAGAACCGATCAGTTTGCCGTTCAGTTCCGGAATAACAAGGCCGATTGCTTTTGCAGCACCTGTGCTGTTTGGAACGATGTTAACTGCAGCTGCACGGGATCTTCTCAGATCGCCTTTTCTCTGCGGTCCGTCAAGTGTCATCTGATCGCCTGTGTAAGCGTGGATTGTGCACATGATACCGGATTTGATTGCAGCAAGATCATTTAATGCTTTAGCCATTGGAGCTAAGCAGTTTGTTGTACAGGAAGCTGCGGAAATGATGTGATCCTCTTTTGTAAGAGTCTCATGGTTTACATTGTAAACGATTGTCTTAAGGTCGTTTCCAGCCGGAGCGGAAATGATAACGTGTTTAGCACCTGCATCGATATGAGCCTGAGCTTTGTCTTTGGATGTATAGAATCCAGTACACTCAAGAACTACGTCTACACCGATCTCTCCCCATGGAAGCTCAGCAGCGTTAGCTTTTGCATAAATTTTGATTTCTTTTCCGTCAACTGTGATGGAATCCTCTCCAGCTACTACTGTATCTGCAAGAGCATATCTTCCCTGAGTTGAGTCATATTTTAATAAGTGAGCGAGCATTTTAGGAGATGTTAAGTCGTTGATAGCAACGATTTCAAATCCTTCTGCACCGAACATCTGACGGAATGCAAGACGACCAATACGTCCAAAACCATTAATTGCAACTTTTACTGCCATGATAAATTCCTCCTATGAATTAAATGGTAAAAATTATGTGAGTGCTTCAATCTTTGTGAAAGAAACATCAACCTATAGCGTATTGTACCTAATTCCGAACAAAAATTCAAGCCTATTTTCAAAAAAATAACAGGCAAATTGCCACAAATATTCTCTGATATGATATACTGCTCTCAAATGAGACAATTAAGTCCCTTTTATGACACATTGGCAGCATTTATGCACGTTTTTTCCTTTCTTTTTCGTGTAGGAAGAATTTTTTTCACATGTTCCTTCGCTGTACACTTATCCATAAAATATATCTTTATATTTACAGAAAATATATTTTTAAAATACTTTGCTTGGTTTATAATTTATAAGGAGGTTATTATGAAAATACTTTCCAACTCTCCCGGAGTTTTGTGGGACTGCCACATGCATTCTGAATTTTCCGCAGATTCCGGCACTCCCACTGCGGATATGATCCGCCAGGCCATTGCACTGGGGTTTAAGGGAATCTGCTTTACAGAGCATCTGGATCCAGACTATCCACCAACTCCGGATGACCTGGAATTTGCCCTGGATATTCCCGCCTATTACACTAAACTCAACGAACTGAAAGAGACTTACAAGAATCAGATTCACATCCATTTCGGCATTGAGATCGGTTTGCAGCTTCATCTTAAACAATATTTTCACAATCTTTTAAAGGAATATCCTTTCGATTTCGTGATTGGTTCTTCTCACGTAGTCCACGGTGCTGACCCCTACTACCCGGAATTTTTCCAGGACAGGGACGAGGAAAAGGCTTATCTTGAATATTTTGAATCCATTCTGGAGAATCTGGATGCATTTCATGAAATGGACACTTATGGACATCTGGATTATATTGTCCGCTATGGTCCAAACAAAAACCAGTTTTATTCTTATGAAAAATATCGGAACATTCTGGATGCGATTCTGAAAAAACTGGCAGACACAAATGTAGGACTGGAAGTCAACACCGGCGGTTATCACTACGGTCTTGGAGAGCCAAACCCATGTACGGATATCATCCGGCGTTATAAAGAACTAGGGGGCGAAATCATCACCATTGGTGCTGACGCGCATACACCGGATAAAATAGGATACGCTTTTGATAGGGCCGCGCAGGTGCTGAAAGAATGTGGATTTAAATATTATACAGTATTTAAAGATCGGAAACCAAACTTTGTAAAACTATAACGAAGCCCTGTTTTTCCATACCCGGCAGAAGCAATCAGCCCGGCTTTTAGAACGTGTTAAAAAAATGCCTCATCGCCATAACAAGCGATGAAGCATTTTTTGCATTTCTTTATAAATTCAGCCTGAAGTATTATTTTTGATTACCACTCAAGACCAGGTCAGTCATTATTTCTGCACTTTCTCCAAAAACAGAGAAATAATTCCTTTCTTTTCCTTCTCATGTGCCTTGTTATACAAAGATCTGCACCATTCTGTGATAACTTCGATTACAACCGGAGAGAAGGTCATCAGGATAAATACCAGGATGATCATTCCGAATTCCAGGGAGCCAAGTGCCAGCAGGTTCTGCACACATACGGCTGCGAAGAAAAAAATGAACTGCATACCATAAATAATGATTTTCCTGTACCTGCTTAGAGGCGCGTATACCGTCTTCAAAGCTGCCATGTAGTTCCATCCGGTTACCAGGAAACAGGCTGTACTCAGCATTACATTGCTATGGTAAACGTTCTGGCAGACCAGCATAATGGTAAATACACATCCCGTAATGGTGACTGCTGCTGGGAATGCATTCATAAATACATAACGCAGAAAACCACTCTCAATCTTGTTGAAGTTGTTTTCCTGGGCGAGCAGGAAGGTTGGGATACCCACTGCGCAGGCACTGATCAGGGACATCTGAATTGGCTCAAACGGATAGCTATCGCCCCAGAAAATAGTGATCAGACACAGCAGCACAGAGAAAATAGTTTTGATCAGGAACATGGAGGCTGCGGTACGGATGTTGTTCACCACACGGCGTCCCTGGTTCACAATTTCCGGCATAGCGGCAAAATTGGAATCCATGAGCACTACATTTGCAATGTTCTTGGCAGCGTCACTTCCCTCTGCCATAACTACGCTGCAGTCTGCCTCTTTCAGTGCCAGAACATCGTTCACACCGTCACCGGTCATGGCAACTGTATGCTTCTGTTTCTGAAGGGCAAGCACCATCTCTTTCTTCTGCTGCGGAGTTACACGGCCGAATACGGAACACTCTGCAACGGCACGCTCCATATCCTCCGGTGTGGTGATGGTAGTGGCATCAATGTATTTATCTGCATTCTCCAGTCCTGCTTTTTTTGCAATGGCAGAAACAGTCACAGGATCATCACCGGAGATCACTTTCAGATCTACGCCCTGGTCTTTGAAAAATGCCAGGGTTTCAGGGGCATTATCCCTGATAATGTCAGTAAGCATAAATAACGCAACCGGCTTTAACCCTTCCGGAAGCTCATTCTCCCGATTCAGGTTTGGGCTATGCGCCAACACCAGAACACGTAAGCCTTCTTTTCCATAAGCAGCACACTGCTTGATCAAGTTTTCATTTCCATCCGGGAAAAGGAACTGGGCAGCACCCATCAGATAAGTTCCTTCTGTTTTAAAGGCTACACCGCTGTATTTGCGATCTGAGGAAAACGGAATGCAATGATCTACCGGCATGTCCGTTCTTCTGGAGAAGCGTTTGTGGAGTGCATCTGCGGTGGCGTTCTTGTCCTTTAAAACGGACATCATGTTTGCCATGACACGTTCGATCTCACCCATGGTCAATTCTGGCTGGGCGCCGCTGATGGCTAAATCAGTATTGACATTGCCCTGTGAATCTTGTGCTGACAGCTGTTCAGTAGTTCCCATAACAACTCCTATCTGCAATTGTGCCGCAACCACGGATACTTCAGACTGCGCCTCTGCAGCTGCCATTTCTGGAACTTTCTGAGCTTGATTCGCTGTTCCATTTATTGTACTTTCGCTTATATTCTCATTTTCTGCTTCCGGAGCCTTGATCTCCATCCCTTCCACATAGGGCTGTACCTGTTCCACGCACATAGTACCGGCTGTGATGGTTCCGGTTTTATCCAGACAGAGGGTATCCACTCTCGCCAGAGTCTCAATACAATACAATTCCTGCACCAGGGTATTCTTACGGGTTAACGTCAGCGCACCAAGCGTCAGCGCCACGCTGGTAAGGAGCACCAGTCCCTCCGGGATCATTCCGAGGACAGCTGCTACCATATTAACTACTGCATCTCTGATTCCGTTTCCAGCAATATAATACTGCTTATAAAACAGCAGCATTCCCATAGGAACTATGATCACACTGATGGTCTTCAAAATCGCATTCAGAGAGTTGCGCAACTCGGAATTATGACGTTTAAATTCCTTTGCCTCGCTGGTGATCTGGGAAGCATAATTGTCCTTACCTACATGGATAACCTGACAGCAGGCCTCTCCGGATGTAACAAAACTTCCAGAAAAAAGCTCGTCCCCTTCATTTTTCTGAAGATTGTCAGATTCTCCTGTCAGCAGGGATTCATTGACCTCAATACTGCCCTCAAGCACCCTGGCATCTGCGGGCACCTGATCTCCTGTTTTCAGAAAAAGGATATCATCCAGAACCAGCTTCTCCGTGGAAATGGACCATTTTTTCCCTTCACGCAAGACCACTGCCTTGCTCTCTGTAAGGATAGCCAGCTTATCCAGCGTCTTTTTCGCACGCACTTCCTGGATGATTCCGATCACCGTATTGATCACAATAATTCCCATGAACATGGAGTTCTTATAGGAACCAACCAGCAATACCATAATCATCAGGGCCAGGTTCAGAAAGTTGAAAAATGTAAGCACATTCTCCCTTACGATCTGCTTATAGCTCCTTGTGTTGGGATTCTCATTGACATTGATTTTCCCCTCTTCAATTCTTTGTTGTACCTGTTCGTTTGTCAGTCCTGTCATCGTTACTTCCTTCATTCTTATGTTTTATTTAAGGATGTTTCCGTTTTACTCTTTTTCCCATTGTATGATACCAGTGTCAAAAGGTCAAAAAACCGTTCGTGCCATTGTATTAAAATAGGGCAGATGATAACATCCGCCCTGATGAATTCTCTTTACGGTCTGCCTCATCTTTACCACCTATTTATCTGTAACGAAATAAATCTGCTTAAGGATTCGGTTTCCTGTAAAAAATATTATTCTTTTGTATCGATAACGACACTTTATAATTACTGCAGTTCGCAGTAACTATTAATACTCTTCTTCCTCTGCCTCTTCACCCTCGTGAATGTCAGACTTCGGTTTCTTCAGACCTTCGATCTCAATGTGATGCTTCTGTGCGTAATCCCACAGTGCAGCATGTACAGCCTCCTCTGCAAGAAGAGAACAGTGTACTTTCACTGGCGGAAGTCCGTCAAGAGCCTCCATAACAGCCTTGTTGGTAAGCTTCATGGCTTCCTCAATAGTTTTACCTTTTACCATCTCAGTAGCCATACTGCTGGTTGCTACTGCGGCACCGCAGCCGAAGGTTTTGAATTTGCAGTCTCTGATAATATGTGTCTCGTCATCGATATCCAGGAAAATTCTCATAATATCGCCGCATTTGGCATTTCCTACTGTACCGACACCGCTTGCATTCTCTATTTCTCCAACATTACGTGGATGCTGGAAATGATCCATTACTTTCTCACTATACATCTTTTTTTCCTCCTGGCAAGTGTTTTAATCAAATTTTTTATTTTTTTTAACTATTCAGCAGGCACTATTCCGCGAGGTGTTTTTTGTGAACGTAGTTCACAGAAAACCCGAGAATGTCGGCGCGAAATCATGCAAAGCATGATTTCTGTGCATCGCGAAGCGTGTAACTGTGAAGGTACTGAACAGTTACTGTTTTTTTATAAAATCTTCATATAATGGAGACATTGATCGCAGGTAAGCTACGATTTCTTTCAGCTTATCTACTACAAAATCAGCATCTTCCATGGTAGTCTCCTCGCTTAAGGTCATACGCAGGGAACCATGTGCAATCTCATGTGGGAGTCCGATAGCCAGAAGTACATGGGACGGATCCAGGGAGCCTGATGTGCAGGCGGAACCGCTGGATGCACAGATGCCATAATTGTCAAGCATAAGCAACATGGACTCTCCTTCGATGAACTGGAAGCTTACATTTACATTATTCGGAAGACGTTTGGTGCGGTCACCATTTAATTTCACATACGGAATCTCTTTCAGGATTCTTTCAATGAAATGATCTCTTACCTGAATCTCTTTGTCTGTACGTTCTTTCATAGTGCGGACTGCACGATCTGCAGCAACGCCGTAACCTACGATTCCAGGAACATTCTCTGTACCTGCGCGGCGCTTTCTCTCCTGCGCTCCACCATGTACAAAGGAACGTATCTTAACACCCTTGCGGATGTAAAGGAAACCGATTCCCTTCGGTCCATTCAGCTTATGTCCACTGGAGCTGAGCATATCAATTCCTAACTCATCTACATTGATCGGCACCTGTCCAAAAGCCTGTACTGCATCTGTGTGGAAAAGGATGCCATGCTCTTTGGCAATTGCACCGATTTCCCTGATCGGCTGGATAGATCCGATCTCATTGTTCGCAAACATAACAGAAATCAGAATCGTCTCTGGTGTAATAGCTTTCTCAAGCTCGTCAAGCTTCACAATACCATTCTCATCTACATCAAGATATGTGATCTTCGCTCCGCGCTCTTTCTCAAGATATTCGCAGGTGTGAAGGATTGCATGATGCTCAATTTTGGTTGTGATGATGTGGTTTCCTTTGGATTTATATGCTTCAAAGGTGGCTTTCAGTGCCCAGTTATCAGACTCTGAACCGCCAGCTGTGAAATAGATTTCTTCTTTCTTGGCACCAAGTGCATCTGCGATCTGGCCTCTTGCCTTGCTGACGCCTTCTTTGCTCTTGGATGCGAAGTCGTAAATGCTGGATGGATTTCCATACATTTCGGTAAAATAAGGAAGCATTGCTTCTACTACTTCCGGAGCGGTCTTGGTAGTAGCCGCATTATCCAGATATATCATTTTTCCCATTTTTCTTCCTCCTGGTTTATTGGTATCAATTCGATATGAAAGACTCCCGGGAAAGGGTTATTTCATCTATCTCCTTAGGTACTTTTCTATTTCCTAGTATTTCGCTTGGATTTCTATCCCACTTTACCAGATAATAACAGTTCTGTCAAGGCACATTTACAGCATAAACTAATTAAAAGGATGAAGAGGATAGGCGGATTCTTATGTCTGACAAACTTTTTATCAAAGGAACCCTGATTCTTACTCTTACCGGCCTTGTCAGCCGCCTGATGGGTTTCTTCTATAGAATATTCTTATCTCATACTATTGGTGCACAGGGAGTGGGAATTTACCAGCTTACGCTTCCGGTTCACGCAATCGTACTGGCAGCCTGCTGTATGGGCATTCAGGCTGCTATTTCCAGGCTGTGTGCCTCTTTCACTGCCCTTGGAAAAGAAAAAGAGTCCAGAGATGCGTTGCTTCTTGGAACATTTCTTTCGATGGCACTTTGCGGACTTTTATCTTTTCTGGTCTATTGGAATGCAGATTTTGTGGCTTCTGCCTTGTTAAAAGAGCCGCGTACTGCGGTTCTGCTTCGTATTCTTGCCTTTAGTTTTCCTTTTTCGGCCTTGCATTCATGCGTAAACAGCTTTTATTATGCCAGAAAAACGACTGGAATTCCAGCTTTTATCCTGCTTCTTGAGCAGACTTCCCGGATCGGCAGCACTTACGTGATCTACCTGATTCTGATTTCCCAGAAAAAAGAGATTACCCCTGTAATAGCGGCCGGAGGTGCACTTTTCAGTGAGCTTACAGCCACTGCAGCATGTATGCTGGCGCTTGGACTGGATTTTTCCAGGGAAAATTACAAACCAGGCACCGGACTGCTTCAACGTATTTTACGAGTATTTTTCTGTATGAGCAAAGGTGCTCACAGAAATTCACCTTCTGCCAAAAACAATACTGCCACTTCCATAAATGTTCTTTTAAAAGAAATCGCCCAGATTGCAGTTCCCCACTCTGTCAACCGGCTGCTGCTTACCTTACTCTCTGGCATCGAAATGGTTCTTATTCCCCAAAGATTGCTTCTGTCTGGAATAAATCAGACTGATTCCTTGTCTGTATACGGAATTTTTACCGGAATGGCGCTGCCGCTGATTCTTTTCCCGGCGACACTGACAAATTCTGCCTCTGTTATGCTGATGCCTTCTGTGGCTGGTTTACAGGCCCTCGGTCATGAAAAAAAAATTCGGCATGTGATCCGCCGCACCTGTGAAAACTGCTTTTTCTTCGGAGGTTTCTGTACATTCTTTTTCTTTATTTTCGGAAAATCACTGGGAAATTTTCTTTTTCACAGCGAAACTGCGGGGATTTATATAAGAACGTTAGCTTTTATCTGCCCTTTTCTTTATACAAATACTGCACTGGAAAGTATTCTGAACGGTCTCGGGCGCCCAGATGCCTGCCTATTTCACAATATTGCAGGAGTGTGTATCCGAATTGGATTTGTTTTCTTTTCTATTCCTGTGCTTGGAATCCGTGGATATTTTTACGGAATGCTCCTTTCCCAACTGATTCTTACCTTGCTTCATTTCATTTATCTAAACAGACTGGAGCATGTTTGAAAAATCATTCCTGCAATTTGCCTATCGACATTTTTTCCATCATAGTCTATAATATTGAATCGAAAATAAATTTTGCCGATAAAAGGAGAAAATACCATGGGATTTGAATTCATCAAAAAGCTTCCAACCCCCGACGAGATCCGCAACCAATATCCCATTGATGCAAAGATCAAGGCACTGAAAGAGAAACGTGATCAGGAAATCCGTGACGTATTCACCGGAAAATCCGATAAATTTCTTGCAATCATTGGTCCCTGTTCTGCAGATAATGAAGATGCTGTATGCGACTATCTGCTGAGACTTCGCAAAGTTCAGGACAAGATCGCGGATAAAGTTTTAATCATTCCTCGTGTTTATACAAATAAACCCCGTACTACCGGAGAGGGTTATAAAGGAATGGTTCACCAGCCAGATCCGGAGAAAAAACCTAATATGCTTGCCGGTCTTGTTGCCATCCGAAAAATGCACATCCGTGCTATTGAAGAGAGCGGATTTACCTGTGCGGACGAGATGCTTTACCCTGAGAACTGGCGTTACCTTTCCGATCTGCTTTCCTATGTTGCTGTAGGAGCACGTTCTGTTGAGGATCAGCAGCACCGTCTCACTGTCAGCGGTATGGATGTTCCGGCGGGAATGAAGAATCCTACAAGTGGTGACTTCAGTGTTATGCTGAACTCTGTTGTTGCAGCTCAGGGCAGCCATACATTTATCTACAGGGGATGGGAAGTTGAAACTACAGGAAATGAGTTGACACATACCATTCTTCGTGGTGCTGTAAACAAACACGGAGAGGCTATTCCTAATTACCATTACGAAGATCTTCGTCTTCTTTTCGAGAAATATTCCGCTAAGAACCTGAAGAATATGGCTACCATCGTGGATACCAACCATTCCAACTCCAACAAGCAGTATGAGCAGCAGATCCGTATTGCCAAAGAAGTTCTTCACAGCCGTCAGGTTGATTCTGATGTTCGTGGGCTGGTAAAGGGTCTTATGATCGAAAGCTACATTGAGCCAGGCAATCAGAAGATCGGACCAAACCATGTATATGGTAAATCCATTACAGATGCTTGTCTTGGATGGGAAGAATCTGAGAAGCTGCTTTATACAATCGCTGAGATGTGCTAGCGCCTGTTTGAAAAATCATTCCCGCAATCTGCACGCCCCACTTTGCGGTATATTTT
>OGEO01001982.1_pt1 | contig 10495 bp, 9 predicted proteins | sample 1570661 | NCBI WGS metagenome assembly OGEO01 (sample SAMEA2582142, study PRJEB24529) | metagenome | biome: Human gut stool | place: China | collected 2011
AGACATTCAGAAAAAAGTAAACAACTACATGGCTCTTTCCGAGCCATATCTTGGCGAAACGAAAGTACTTCATTATCTGGAAGTGCTGCGTGACGTCGTTGGATTTGACAAGATCAAAGAGAAAGTGGTAAACCCATTAAAAGGAAGAAAAATCGGCGCATATTACGGCTGTATGCTGCTTCGTCCGAGCACCACAATGCAGTTTGACGATCCGGAAAATCCGACAATCATTGAAGACTTTATCAAGGCCCTTGGCGCAACACCGGTCGTATATCCGATGAGAAATGAGTGCTGCGGCGGCTACATATCCCTCAAAGAAAAGAAAATGGCATCCAACATGGTAGACCAGATCATGGCATCCGCATCCTACAAAGGAGCAGAAGAACTGATCACTGCATGTCCGCTTTGCATGTACAACCTGCGCAATAACGGAACAAAAGAAGGTCTTCCGGTTACCTACTTTACCGAGCTTCTTGCAGAAGCACTCGGCATCAAAGAGGAGGTGCAGGCATGAAAATTGCAACATCCGATGAAATCCGTGCCATCGCCGGTGTGGATACCAGAAAATGTATGAAATGCGGTAAATGTTCCGCATCCTGTCCTGCTTATAACGAAATGGACATCCGTCCGCATCAGTTTGTATCTTACGTACAGAACGGCGATGTGGAAGCACTGATGAACTCCAAGTCCATCTGGAAATGCCTCTCCTGCTTCGCATGTGTAGAGCGCTGTCCAAGAGACGTAAAACCTGCCAAACTGATCGAGGCAGTTCGTCTTTCCGTGATCCGTCAGAGAGGAGAGAATTATCTTTCTCCGGATGAAATTCCGGCTCTTCTGGATGATGAGACTCCGCAGCAGCTTCTGATGAGTGCATTCCGTAAATATAGAAAGTAAAAAACAACCCATCCACAGAAAGGTGAGAGAAAAGTGCAAAGAATAGGAGTATTTGTCTGCCACTGCGGTACAAATATTGCGGCTACGGTTGATGTCAAAAAAGTTGTTGACGTCATCAGCAAAGAGCCGGGTGTTGTTCATGCAGAGGATTATCAGTATATGTGTTCCGAAACGGGTCAGCAGAAAGTGATCGATGCCATTCAGAACGAGCATCTGACCGGCGTTGTCATCTGTTCCTGCTCTCCGCGTATGCATGAAGGAACGTTCCGCAAAGCAGCAGAAAAAGCGGGCCTGAACCCGTATCAGCTGGAGATTGCAAACATTCGTGAGCAGTGTTCCTGGATTCATAAAGACATGGAAGAGGCTACCGAGAAGGCCGTAATTCTGGCCCGTGCAGCCGTTGCTAAAGTTATGCTGGATACCCCGCTTACCCCGGGCGAGAGCCGCGTTGTAAAACGTGCGCTGGTGATCGGAGGCGGTATCGCAGGTATTCAGACTGCACTGGATATCGCAGATGCAGGCTATGAAGTAGATATCGTAGAGAAGACCCCGAGTATCGGCGGAAGAATGTCACAGCTTGACAAGACATTCCCGACCCTCGACTGTTCTTCCTGTATCCTGACTCCTCGTATGGGAGAGGTAAACGCGCATGAGAAGATCAACATCTATACCTACAGTGAGGTAGAGAGCGTTGGCGGATTCGTCGGTGATTTCAAAGTAGACATCCGTAAGAAAGCAAGATACGTAGATATGGACAAATGTACCGGATGCGGACTCTGTCAGGAGAAATGTCCTTCCAAGAAGAACCTGAGCGAGTTCAACAGAGGCCTGTCCAACCGTACTGCAATCTACACACCGTTCGCACAGGCAGTTCCGAACGTACCGGTTATTGATACTGCAAACTGTATCCACTTCAAAACCGGAAAATGCGGTATCTGCTCCAAAGTCTGTGCAGCAGGTGCAGTAAACTACGACCAGAAAGATGAAGTAATCACCAGAGAGTACGGCGCAATCGTTGTGGCAACTGGTTTCGATACCATCAGTCTGGACAAGTTTGACGAATATTATTACAACCAGAGCAAAGACGTAATTACCTCCCTTGAGATGGAGCGTCTGATGAATGCTGCCGGCCCGACAGGCGGTAAAGTAGTACGTCTTTCCAACGGCGAGCATCCGAAGGATATCGTATTTATCCAGTGTGTCGGTTCTCGTGACGTGACTTGCAGAGGAAAGAGCTACTGCTCCAAGATCTGCTGTATGTACACCGCAAAACAGGCTATGCTGGTGCGTGACCATTATCCGGATGTCAATGTACATGTCTTCTACATTGATGTTCGTACCCCGGGTAAAAACTTCGATGAGTTCTATCGCCGTGCGGTAGAAGAGTTTGATGTAGACTACATCAAAGGCCAGGTAGGAAAAGTATCCGAGGCTCCGAACGGACGTCTTCTGGTACAGGGTTCCGACCTGCTTGACAACCGTCAGATCAAAATGGAAGCAGACCTTGTTGTCCTTGCAACTGCCATCGAGCCGAGCAAAGATGCAAGAAAACTGGCTACCATGCTGACCGCAAGTATGGATACCAACGATTTCTTTACTGAGGCACACGCAAAGCTGCGTCCGGTAGAGTCCCCGACCGCAGGTGTCTTCCTCTCCGGCGTATGCCAGGGACCGAAAGATATCCCGGAGACCGTTGCACAGGCAGGAGCTGCTGCTGTCAAAGTAGTCGGACTGCTGGCAAAAGACAAACTGACCACCAACCCGTGTACAGCAGAATCCAATCCGCTGTTCTGTAATGGATGTGCATCCTGTGAAAAAGTCTGCCCATACGGCGCAATTTCCTACGAAGACCGTCAGGTCAACGACCATGGAATCCGTGAAACCAGACATGTGGCAGTCGTTAACGGCGCACTTTGCCATGGATGCGGTGCATGTACCGTTGCATGTCCGTCCGGCGCTATGGACCTGAAAGGATTCTCCAATAGACAAATTCTCGCGGAGGTAGATGCAATATGCCGATAGATAACAACGAAAACAAAGAATTTAAGCCAGTCATCGTGGCATTCTGCTGCAACTGGTGCTCCTACGCAGGAGCAGACCTGGCAGGTTCCAGCCGTCTTTCCTATCCGGCAGACGTAAAGATCATCCGTGTTCCATGTTCCTGCCGTGTCAATCCGCTCTTCATCTTAAGAGCATTCCAGAAGGGCGCTGACGGAGTCATCCTCTGCGGATGCCATCCGGGAGACTGCCATTACAGCACAGGAAACTATTATGCAAGAAGACGTATGACCCTGCTGTTCTCCATGCTGGATTACATGGGCGTTGAGAACGGACGTACCCGTGTGGAATGGGTATCCGCCGCAGAAGGTGTGAAATTCTCCCAGACCATGAACGAGTTCATCGAGCAGGTTACAAGCCTTGGTAAGAATGTCAGATTGGAGGATTTACGATGCAAGAAAAATTAGTATCCCGCGCAAAAGAGCTTCTGTCTGACGGTACCGTAGTCCGTGTTCTTGGCTGGAGAAAAGGTGACACTGATTTCAGTGCAGAGCCTGCATTCTTCGAGACTGCCGAGAGCCTTTCCGAGTTTACCTACGACGGATTCTGCGGCGCAAACCTTAGCAAATACATGATTAAAGCATCGAAAGAAGAAGGAAAAACACTCGTTTTCTTAAAACCGTGTGATACTTACAGCTTTAATCAGTTAATCAAAGAGCATCGTGTGGATCGCGAGAAAACCTATATCGTCGGCATCGGCTGCGATGGAAAACTCGATATCGAAAAGATCCGTGAAGCAGGATGCAAGGGTATTACCGCTGTAACAGAAGACGGCGATACCATCAAAGTGGCAACTGTTTACGGCGACAAAGAGCTCGCAAGAGAGGATGTTATCCTGGAAAGATGCAAAGCCTGCAAGGGCGGAAAACACGTTGCCTACGACGAGCTGGCAGAGAACTGCGACGAAGAGAAACCGGCAAAAGAAGGCCGTTTTGAACTGGTTGAGAAGCTCGAGGCAATGGCTCCGGAAGAGCGTTTCGCATTCTGGCAGAACGAACTGTCCCGCTGTATCCGCTGTAATGCATGCCGTAACGTATGTCCGGCCTGCAGCTGTATCAAATGTGTCTTCGATAATGACCGTTACGATACCGCACAGAAAGCAAATACGACTACATTTGAAGAGCAGATGTTCCACATTATCCGTGCATTCCACGTTGCCGGACGCTGCACCGACTGTGGCGAGTGTTCCCGTGTATGTCCGCAGCACATTCCGCTGCACCTGCTGAACCGTAAATTCATCAAAGATATCGACGAGTTCTACGGAGAGTATCAGGCAGGCGCCGATACCGACAGCCGTGCACCGCTCACCAACTTCACACAGGAAGATGTAGAGCCAAGTATCGTTAAGGAAAGGGGTTAAGGGATGTATCAGATTAGCAGAGAAAAAATGCCGGAGCTCCTTGCCGCTGTTGCAAAGGAGATGGATCTTTTCCTTCCGGTACAAAACAATGGAATTACCAATTTCGGTTTCTGGACCGAGGACGCAGACGTGGATCTCGATACCTTAAAAACCGTAAAATCCCCGAAAGATGCCTTTTTCCCGCAGAGTGAAATTCTTTACTCCTGCTATCAGAAGGCAAATAAAACCAGCATTGAACCGGCTGCATTAAAAGACGCACCGTTTGCTATCTTCGGCGTTCGTCCGTGCGATGTCAGAGCGTTCGATGTTCTGGACCGCGTTTTCTTAAGCGAGCCTGCAGACGTTTACTATGCAGCAAGAAGAGAGCACGGCATCGTTGTTTCCCTGGCTTGTCATGAGCCGGAAGACAGCTGCTTCTGTAAAACCTTCGGCATCGATGCTGCAGAACCGGCAGCAGATGTTGCTATGTGGCAGGTAGCTGACGGTTATGCATGGGAAGCAAAAACCGAAAAAGGCCAGAAACTGACCGAGCTTGTAAAAGCTTACCTGACCGAGCAGGATCTTACCAAAGAAGTAGAGGCTGAGAAAGAAGCAATCCGTACTCTGATCGACAAGATGCCAAACAGCAACCTTTCCCTCGAGGGATGGGGCGTTGGCAAGACAAAAGAACGTTTTGACGATCCGAAGTGGAAAGAACTTTCCGATGCCTGCTTAGGCTGCGGAACCTGTACGTTCTCCTGCCCGACCTGCCAGTGCTACGATATCAAAGACTTTAACACCGGAAACGGTGTACAGCGTTACCGCTGCTGGGATTCCTGCATGTACTCTGATTTCACCATGATGGCAGCAGGAAACAACCGTACCACACAGCTGCAGCGTTTCCGTCAGCGTTTCATGCACAAACTGGTATACTTCCCGGACAACAACGACGGAATGTATTCCTGCGTCGGATGTGGACGCTGCGTAGAGAAATGCCCGCAGTCGCTGAACATTGTCAAAGTAATCAAACGCATGGGAGGTACCAAGTAAATGTGCAATTGTAGTTGTGGAAGCGAAGAAAAGAAAAACGCTTTGCTGCCGCAGGTCGGTATCATCACAGATATCCGCCGCGAAACACCGGACGTAAAAACATTCCGTATCGTTCGTCCGGACGGCACCAAGCTGTTTGAACATATGCCTGGCCAGTGCGCAATGCTCTGTGTACCGGGTGTCGGAGAGGCACTGTTTTCCATTACCTCTTCCCCGACAAACAAAGAGTACCAGGAGTTCTCCATCAAGGAGTGCGGTACTTTAACGAATTATCTTCACAACATGTCCGTAGGAGATGAAATCCTGGTTCGTGGACCGTATGGAAATCATTTCCCGGTAGAAACCGTATTAAAAGGACAGGATCTGCTGTTCATCGCCGGAGGTATCGGACTTGCTCCACTGCGTTCTGTTATTAATTACGTACTGGACAATCGTGATAACTACGGTACCGTAGATATCGTTTACGGTTCCCGTTCCAAAGACGATCTGGTACAGTTAAAAGAGATCCAGGAAGTATGGGCGAAAGCAAAAGATGTCAACGTGCATCTGACGATTGACCGTGAACAGGAAGGCTGGGACGGCCATGTAGGATTCGTTCCGAATTATGTGAAAGAACTGAACATGTCCGTTGACAAAACAGCTCTGATCTGCGGACCGCCGATCATGATCAAATTTGTCCTTCAGGGACTTCAGGAGCTGGGCTATGAGAAAACACAGGTTTACACTACTTTGGAGCTTCGTATGAAATGCGGTATCGGAAAATGCGGCCGCTGCAACATCGGAGATAAATATGTCTGCAAAGACGGCCCGGTTTTCCGCTGCGACGAGATTGACGAATTACCGAACGAATATTAAACGGAGGTTGAAGAAAATGCAGGAAATGGTAAATATTTACGTTTACGGCAAGAAGTATTCCGTACCTGGCGATCTGACCATTATGACCGCTATGGAGTATGCCGGATATCAGTTAAAACGCGGATGCGGATGCCGTCACGGATTCTGCGGTGCATGTGCGACCATCTACAGAATCAAAGGAAAGAATGAGCTGAAAACCTGTCTGGCATGTCAGACACAGGTAGAAGACGGTATGTATATCGCAAGCCTTCCGTTCTATCCGATCGACAAGAGAACATACGATATCGAAGAGATCAGCGCAGAGCAGAGAGTCATGATGGATCTGTATCCGGAAATCTACAGCTGCGTTGGATGTAATGCATGTACCAAAGGATGTCCGCAGAGCCTGAACGTTATGCAGTATATTGCATACGCACAGAGAGGCGACTTCAAGAAATGTGCAGAAGAGTCCTTCGACTGCATCGGCTGCGGAATCTGTGCATCCCGCTGTCCGGCTGGGATCTCCCATCCGATGGTAGGAGAGCTGGCAAGACGTCTGAACGGAAAATACATTGCTCCGAAGTCTGAACATGTAAAGAACCGTGTAGCAGAGATCAAAGAAGGAAAATTCGATGATCTGATCGAGCAGGTTATGCAGAAACCGATCGAAGAAATGCAGGAACTTTACAACAACCGTGAGATCGAGAAATAAGGAGGGAATTTCGAATGTATACACTGGCCAATATGCAGGACTCTATTAAAAAGGTAGAAGCTACCAGAGCCCAGAGAATGGCAACAGAGCCAAGAAGAATGACAGCGGATGAGAAAGATGCCCTTCTTGCAGCATATCATCCGGACTATAAAGAGGAAGGCTTCATCACCCTGAAAGTCGGCCCGAACAAAGGTGAGAAAGTTCCGACAGAGCTCGGCTATCTGCTGGAGTCCAACAGCCGTATCCTCGGTGTTGACATCGACCTTGACAAAGTAGATTATGACGTAGATGTACTGGTTATCGGTGCCGGTGGAGCAGGTTCTTCTGCAGCTATCGAGGCTCACGAGGCTGGCGCAAACGTTATGATTACCACCAAACTGAGAATTGGTGATGCAAACACCATGATGGCAGAAGGTGGAATCCAGGCAGCGGACAAAGAAAACGATTCCCCGGCACAGCATTATCTGGATGCGTTCGGCGGCGGACACTTTGCTGCAAGACCGGAACTGCTCCGCAAACTGGTTATGGAAGCTCCGGATGCAATCTCCTGGCTGGAAAACCTGGGCGTTATGTTTGATAAAGATGAGAATGGCCGTATGGTAACTACGCACGGCGGCGGAACTTCCAGAAAACGTATGCATGCATGCCGTGACTACTCTGGAGCAGAGATCATGAGAACACTGCGTGATGAAGTCATCAACCGCGGTATTCCGGTAATCGAGTTCTCTTCCGCAGTAGAACTGATCAAAGACGATAAGGGACAGGTTGCAGGTGCTGTTCTCCAGAACATGGAGACTGGCGAGTACCAGGTAGCAAAGGCAAAAACAGTTATCATTGCAACCGGTGGTGCAGGACGCCTTCACTACAACAACTTCCCAACCTCCAACCATTACGGTGCAACCGCTGACGGTCTGATCCTTGGATACCGTGCAGGCGCTCCGCTTCTGTATCAGGATACCATTCAGTACCATCCGACCGGAGCTGCTTACCCGGCTCAGATCTTCGGTGCTCTGGTAACCGAGAAAGTACGTTCTCTGGGCGCAATGCTCGTAAACGTAGACGGCGAAGCATTCATGCATCCGCTGGAAACCCGTGACGTATCTGCAGCAAGTATCATCCGCGAGTGCTCCGACGACCGCAACGAGGGCGTTGAGACTCCACAGGGCAAGGCTGTATGGCTGGATACTCCAATGATCGAGCTGATCCACGGAGAAGGCACCATTGAGAAGAGAATCCCGGCTATGTTCCGTATGTTCATGCAGTATGGCATCGATATGAGAAAAGAGCCGATCCTGGTTTACCCGACGCTGCATTATCAGAACGGTGGACTGGAAATCAACGGCGAAGGCTTTACCAACACCGTAAGCAACCTGCTCGTAGCAGGTGAGGCAGTTGGAGGAATCCACGGAAGAAACCGTCTGATGGGTAACTCTCTGCTGGATGTTATCGTATTTGGCCGTGATGCAGGAAAAGCTGCAGCAGCAAAAGCAAAAGACGTAACACTTGGAAAGATGAATCTGGATCATGTGGAGAAATATGCTGAGACCTTAAAAGAGGCAGGCATTGACACCGGTATGGTATCTCCGCAGCTTCTGCCGGATTATGCAGGAAAGAGACACCTGTAAAATGCAGTAACCGCGAAAAAGCGTGGCCCGGGGCAGAAATACTGTCCCTGGACACGCTTTCCGTGCTGAAAATCCATTGGATGATCGGTATGATAAAATAGCAAGGAAAGAAAGGTGGAGAATCCCATGCGTGAAATTCAGGCTAGTACCATTACGGATGTGGTAGAGAAACTTTGTATCGAAGCAAACTACCATCTTCCGGAAGACGTAAAATGTGCCATCACAGGCTGCCGTGCCTGCGAGGATGGCGAGATTGCAAAAGGTGTTCTGGACAAAATCGTAGAAAATTATGAGATCGCAGACGCACAGAACGTGCCGATCTGCCAGGATACCGGAATGGCATGTGTTTTCCTGGAAATCGGACAGGATGTGCACATCGCAGGAGGAGATCTTGCAGAGGCAGTCAACGAAGGTGTCAGAAGAGGATATGACAAAGGATACTTAAGAAAATCCGTTGTCAAAGATCCGGTCAGAAGAGGAAACACCGGCGACAATACACCGGCTATGATCTACACAGAAATCGTCCCGGGCGAACAGATCAAGATTACAGTAGGACCAAAAGGTTTCGGAAGTGAAAACATGAGTGCAATCCGCATGTTCAAACCATCTGCCGGACTTCAGGGAATCAAAGATTTTATCCTTGAGACTGTAGAAACAGCAGGTCCGAATCCATGTCCTCCTATGGTTGTAGGTGTTGGTATCGGAGGAACTTTTGATAAAGCAGCACTGCTGGCTAAAAAAGCACTGATGCGTCCGATCGGTTCCCACAATGACAATGAGCGCGCGGCAAAAATGGAGCGTCTGCTTGAAGATGGAATCAATGCAATCGGACTTGGACCGCAGGGCATGGGTGGCAAATATTCCGTTATGGGCGTTAACATCGAGAACACGGCGCGTCATCCGTCCACGATCGGTGTGGCAGTCAATGTCGGCTGCTGGAGCCACAGAAGAGGACACATTATCTTTGATAAGGATCTGAACTATACGATCACAACACATTCGGGGGTGGAATTATAATGGTAGAGATGAAAGATGGAAAGAAAATTTTAACAACTCCGATTTCTGCGGAGGATCTTGCAGATATTAAGGCCGGAGATATTATTTATCTGAACGGAAGCATGACAACCTGCCGCGATGTTGCACACCGCCGTCTGGTTGAGGAGGGAAGAGAACTTCCGGTAGATGTCAGAAACAACGCGATTTTCCATGCAGGACCGATCATCCGTCCGCTGGAGAACGACAAGTTTGAGATGGTCTCTGTCGGACCGACCACGAGCATGCGCATGGAAAAATTTGAGTATGAGTTTGTAAAAGAGACCGGCGTGCGTGTCATCATCGGCAAGGGCGGAATGAAGGAAAATACGGAGCGTGCCTGCAAGGAATTCGGTGCCATCCACTGTGTTTTCCCGGCAGGAAATGCGGTTGTGGCTGCAACGGAGGTCGAGGAGATTGTGGCGGCCGAGTGGAGAGATCTCGGAATGCCGGAAACACTTTGGAACTGCCGTGTCAAAGAGTTCGGTCCGCTGATCGTGTCCATCGATACAAAGGGCAATAATCTTTTTGAGAAAAACAAGATTGAGTTCAACAAGCGCAAGGACGAGCAGATCGAGAAGATCAGCAAACAGGTGGGATTTATCAAATAGGAGTTGAAAGCAGAAGGGTGATAAGTAATACTTAGAAAAAACATACTTGGGGATTGCATTTTCATCTGAAATCCCACGGTGTGATCTTCTGATAATATTACTTATCACTCAAAAGCACGGTATGCTTATTACGACAGTTCCACCCCGTAATCGTTTTTTAATAACTCCCTTTTTACAAAAGTGTGTCTGATGCATACTAACTCATAATTATACGAAACACCACACTTTTATTCATTTTCTATTCATTTCCGGCTAATGGGTATTCATTTTTACTCTAAGTTATCATGCAATTTATTAGAATGGAATTTTTGAAAGAGCCAGCACCTTGAATGGGCTGACT
>OGEO01001988.1_pt1 | contig 10468 bp, 11 predicted proteins | sample 1570661 | NCBI WGS metagenome assembly OGEO01 (sample SAMEA2582142, study PRJEB24529) | metagenome | biome: Human gut stool | place: China | collected 2011
TCGATGTGGGCCACATAGGGAATCGATACCTGTGCTGAGGTCACCTGAATTGACGTGAGAGTGTTGATGAGAACCGATTTTCCCAGCCCGGAATCGCCGGGTGCCAGTTCGGTATGTTTGTTCTGTCGTGATGACGCCAGGCCCACTTCCCATGCACAACCGTCCTCAGTGTGCAGCATCAGATTACCTTCACCCCGCCACACTGAACCGGGGCGGTTAAATGGCAGCATTGAAAGTGCGTGTGACAGTGGCGGATAAAGAGGCACCGGACCTGAGCCTGCGGAGGCCGCCAGCATCGTGTTCACCCAGCCCCGGCGTGGATCACCGAAAGTGGTGGTGGTGCCACATACCCCCCATCCCTGGAGAGCCGATTCCAGCAACATAAGATTGCGTGAGCAGATTTCCCGTGTCTTCCCCCAGGATGTGGCCACGATGGTCATCACGCAGACCGGATCCTTTTCATTAACCTGAGCTAACTGGGTACATGCGTCATACAGAGGACGAATGGAGGGAATAAACTGCCCGAAGGAGGAGAGAAACTTTTTCCCACCCAGGGCCTTCATGCCCCCAGGCATCAGGTCAATGCGGATCCGCCAGGGGACGGCACGTGGTACGCTGCGAACCAGCTTGTTAAAGGGTTCGGGATGCTGGGGCGGAAGGGTGATCGCCACCATCCCGTGCCAGAGCCCTTCGGCCTTAACCAGATTACCTTCCGTTTCTGGTGTCCCACCGAAAACCTGAAGATTAAGGAATGGTGCGAGTAATGCGGTGTTATCGTTCTCCTGCAGGATGCCGGCCGGTAAAGCATCCCCGGGCAGATGCGGGCGCCACTGCGGTGAGGTGCTGTCACGCGCCATTTCCCGGCGGATTTCATTACAGACTTCCGGAACCTCCATCAGTCTGACCAGAAGCCCCTGGCCCCCTTTTTTGAGCGCTTCTTCCAGGGTGGTGATAAAACTGTCGTGGCGGATTTTCAGTCCTGACATCAGCCAGCGCCAGGGTTGCTGACCAAATCGAGCTACCGGGGCTTTATCACTGATAGCCCGGATTTCTTTGTTAAAATCAGTCCTCTCCTGCTGGCTGACCAGTATGGGGGAACTCCAGACCGCCAGCCAGGCACGCTCCCTGATAAGCCAAGGCGAGAGGGTTGTAATTTTTTCCTCCAGAAGCTCATCCAGCTGGAGCCCCACATACTGAATCGCCCGTTTCTGAGGTGCGATCATCGTACTAATTTCATCGACACCTTTTTCAGGGTCCCGCTCAAAAATGAATGCCAGCTTATAGCCCGTGTTTTTCCAGGTCGTCGCGAGGGTGGTTGCGAGGTGCATAATTAAGCCCTCAAAAGAATCAGGGTGTTCTGTCGGTGCCTCTTCATCCCTGTCGCACAGCGCACCGGCGATTTCGAATACGGAGAGGTAGTACCCCTGGTGGGTGACGGCAATATAGGGAGCCTGTAGCCAGGGGCGCACTTCCAGATCCTGTTTATCCAGCCCGATAACCGTACGAAGGTCGCAATAGTCGACAAAGTCTTCGGCAACAGTGAAACGGGAAAGCGTGTTAAGAATATCCTCAATAGCGAAGATGATACGTTTGATATTCATGGCGCGGTTACAGACTCCATAGATAAAGGTAAAATTTCAGGCCGGCGGGGATTTCTTCGTCAGTTCATTAAAGACAGAGGCGATATGGCTCCAGTATTCAGGATTTGTTCAAAACTGACTTACCCAGTTTTTCTTGCCGTGGTGATTATGGGGCCACTTTTTCTGGCTGCAGACGGAGCGATTTTTTCCCCGCTTCGGGATAAAGCAAGTTATGAGGCTGTGGTGAAAGCACAGCCATCTGTTAAGGGGCAGGCTGACCTCCGACTTCTGTCACACCGGCTGATTCGGTATGACGAGCAGAAGGGCTTTGTGACACACGAAGTGGCTGCGCTGGCCAGAGGAAATACACTGTCTTTTTTCCGGACGGTGGATGAACAATGCGACAGGAATACGATCACGGGCTTTATGGCCTGTGCGAACAAAATTCTGGGGAGTCAGTTTTATTATCGTTCTTCCGACGCAGTGGCAGACGCATGGGCGAACCGGTATTCCGACTGCGATCTGAACAGCTATCTGCTGATGGATGCCATGCGTTCTGCCGGATTTACAGCCAGAATTGTTTATTCTCCCGGCCATGCTTTTATTTCGTTCACGGATGAGTTCGGCAACATCCATTTTCAGGAAACAACAGAAGATAATAACAAAGGCAAAAATGCCGATCTGGCAGACCCGTTTTACAGAAAGACATTACCCGGTTTTTACTATCAGCCTCAGGATGAAGCATATGCGGAAAGGATATATCCGATCCTGACCGCAGGGAGGCTATCAGAGAAAGATGGACGACAACTTTCCTCTGATATGCTTGACGAATTGCCGGATAATCCTTTGGTTCAGGATGTGTTTTTTCATTTTCGTATGCCATTGACAGATGCAGATGCAGCACAACTGGAATTGTTACTGGTGACTGACATTTCGTCCTCAACAAAACGAATGATGCTGACCAGATATTACCTGCGGGCAAAGAAAAATGAGATAGCTGCAGGATATATGGGGCAGATCGATGATGCCTTATGCAATAACTCATGCCTTGAACTTAAGGCTGATGTTAACTTTGAGTATAAGGTCATCCTGTTTATAAAAAAACATATCAGTAAAGATGTAACCTTCTTTATGATAAAGCAAATGTTTGAAGATGTTATTGTCTTGTATTTCTTGTTAATAATGTCACTTTTAGTCCTGCAAGTAATGTACTGGTGGTTAGCCAGGTTAAAAGGGAAAGCGGAATGAAAATACAGTTATTCCCGGTAACCATTTCTGGTTCCTGACGGCAGTAAAAAATAAATGCCAGCGTAATCCAGGAAAGAAAAATATTCAGTCTGTATTTTTTTATGAATTCCAGACCTGCCGGGATCCTGTTGAATAAATAAAACTCCAGATAAAGGAAAAACAGGGGATGCATCATAAACAAAAAACTGATGTATTTTAGTCGTGCGGCGCCAGCCTCGAACTGAGCCTGATAGTCAATTCCGGCAATCCAGCCCAGATGAACGTGATGAAAGTTACCAAAGCTGATGTAACTTCCCCCCAGGAAATACAGGATGATAAAAACAGCCAGCACAGGGTGGTGCCGGGCAAGATGCCGGCACATACGAAAAAAAATCTTCACTTTCAGTTCTCCGAAAGGTTTTCCCGGTCATCGACGGAGTCCGGCGTCAGTATCAGCGCCACGCCAGGCATTTTTTCCCGCAGTTCTCCGCGCATTGAGGGCGGAAAGCGTCGTAACGCATCAGAAAAGTCCGCCGGTCGCCAGCAGCCAAATCGCTCCTCCACGGGCAGGCGGTGGCGCAGAAGCTCTGTCAGCACTTTACGGCCCTCACGGGCGAGGGCCGGACTACGGCTGTATATCGCCTGCAGAGCCTTACGGTTCAGGGATACGACGCTGCGAGGATGCAGATCCGGAAGCCAGACCATGCTCCCTTGCGCAGCGGCAAAGCCGTTGAGTGCATGCCATGCATGGCAGACGTAACAGAGGCGGAAGGTCGGGCTAATCCGGCGGAGTTCAGCCTGTTCCTCTACGGATAGCACCCTGCTTTCGGTTATCTGGCGAAAAGGAATATGGCGAAGCGCGAGGCGGCGTGCAGCAAGGGAGGCGTGCTGCAGGCTTGTCTCCGCATCTTTCAGTGCGCGCCGGTACTTATCCCGTTCAGCCAGATCCTGCGGAGGCTGGCGTGCTTCAAGACGCTGCAGTGTGTCCTGTGCTCTGTTCAGACGAACAAAGGTGTCTTCGACCGATTCTGCAAGCTTTGACAGTGGCAGCGATTCCGGCAGCAGAAAGCGGTGTTTCATATCGGTGCCGCAGCAGAAACAACGACCACCGGCAACTCTTTCAGGGGCCGGTACCATGGGTTCAGTGGTGTGTACCACATCGGGTATGGGAAGTGGATGAAGGTACGGCGATTCCGGTTTATTTTTAATGGCGGCCATCGTCCTTTTCTCCCGTGATGATTCTTACTATTGCCAGAATACAGCCAGCGATGGCAGGGGAATTGCACTCTGCGAAAACGAACTCCTGATTGTCCCGATCGTCCCGGGCAATGACGTTGCCATGATCGGTGCGCAGGAGGGTGATGTTTTGCAGCGGCTGGAGGATATCGGTGGGGATCAACATAAATACAGGGCTCCTTAGCCGGCGCCGGTCAATACCGGCACCGGCATGTCGGTCAACTGATGGTGACTGAACTCATCCCCAGCTGTTTCTGTGCACGGCCAATCAGTTCAGGAATAACAAACATCAGGGCTCCAATACCGATACCGGCGAGGCATCGTCCCAGCGTGACCTGGGGGTGGCTGCCTACCTTCTTCAGGGCCAGAAGAGAAGCGCCAGCGACAAACAGACCGATCATCTGAAAGTAATCCATTCCGGATGATTTGACGCGTTTGGCGCCGGCTGCGCCGCTGTCAATCATATCGGCAATATCACCTTCGGCGAATGCTATCCCCGGCAACAGAAATGTGATCAGGGCGAGCAGGGACCGGATGGCCCATTCGCGCAGACTTATCATGGACAGTTGAACAGAAAAGACGACGGCATACAGACGCGCCATCAGGGCACGGGATCGTGACATAGTGTCTCCTTGGGTTTTAAAAAAAGAGTGTGTTAAAAGGCGAGGCCAAGGCTGGCCCGAATGGCATCGATCAGTTGAGGTGAGAAAACAAGAGCAGTACCGGCCACCACTTTTACCGTGGCTGCGCGGACGCTTTCGCTGGCGCTCAGAGCCGTATGACCTTCCAGGGCTGACATGCGGTACATGTTCAGACCTGAATGGACAAAGCCCACCCCCGCAAGTCGGGCGAGTGACAGAACGGCGTTGGCCGCACCTGCCGCCTGCCCGAAGGTCGAGGGCTGAACGTAAGCGATGGCATCAAAAGATGTTGAATGAAAACCGAACTGCGCGCCGCTGGCATTGATAATGGAGGGCAGCGATACCATGGCTGCGCAGGCAAACAGGCCGCCAAAGAACTTCCCGGGGGGCAGCGGCATGGCTGTTGTCGAGCGGGCCCGGGTTAACAAAAGCGCCAGGCAGATAAAGCCGAGCGTTTCACCCCAGGTGAACAGGAAGTTGATCCCGCTGCTGAAAATCCCCGATGCAAAATTCTCAATGGCAGTTAGCGCATCCAGCGCCATCAGTACAGGGTTCCGCCGGACGTGATGACGGTGCGACTGGCCGGGTCAATCTGACGTATGGTGACTTTACCCAGAGTATCGCCCTCCCGAACGGCCCAGGTACTGCCCTGCCACTTTATCCAGGCCATTCCATTTTCCAGTGATACCACTTTCATGCCACTGACAGGGCTGACTGTCGTCTGCTTTCCTGATGATCTTACAGGTGAGGAGACCTTACTGGTAGCCTGATGAGCTTCCAGTGCTGTCAGCCTTTGTGTCAGCGCATTCAGCTGATTGCGCGTTTCAACAGCATAGGCCTCATCCCGTTTGATGGCCTCTGATACCTGAGTGAGACTGTCTTTCAGAGTTGAGAGGGTGCCGTTTATCTTATTGTCGCGATCGTTGAGCTCGTCACGGATGTCCGTCATCATGGTCACCGTATCGGGCTGTCCGGTCACCGCTGGCGGAATATGGGCGGGCTGTGACGCCGTAATCTGCCCACCGGGCTGTCTGGCAGAGGCCGCAGAGGGAGCATCCGCATCTGCGTTGTACAGGGTGTTGTCCACCGAACCAAACGCTGCGTCTGAGGGATGAGAGAATAATGACGACAGTGACGGTCCGTAGAGATACCAGATACCCGCCCCGGCGAACAGAGCCCCACCGAGGAGCCAGGGGAGCGAGTAGCCAAACAGCAACTCACGCTTCCAGAAAGGCTTTTTCTTGGTGATATCCTCACCAAAATCGTCCACATCATCCAGTGCCGCAGGGGCGGTTAAATCATCTTGCTGACTCATCATTCATTACTCTCTTGTGAGGTTGTACCGCCATACTGGCGGCGGATTTCCGCCCGGCGGCGCGCGATGGCGTCCTGCAGGCGCGTTTCTGAAAGTTGTTCTGCGGCGACAGGGGAGGGAATCGCTGCGGTTGTGGCCGTCGTGGTCCCTTTTTTACTGGCGATATCATCAGTTCCAACGGCATCGACGAACAGGACAGAGATCACCTCTCTCTGATTCACCAGAACCTGACGATATGGCTCGCGGGCCATCTCCTGGCTGAGGACTTCAGACCCTTTCTCTGCTGTCCCTCCGGCTATCACGCCAGCGACAGTGCCGGCATCCGGTTTACCCGCCCGGCCAGTGACAGTACTCATATTGGTCTGAAGAATCTGTGTGTTGGACTCTTTATACAGACTGCCAACGTTACCCATCCCCCCCAGAATGGCCGGAAGGACTATGTGTGTCCCCCACCGATGGTTGACGTCGCTGGCGACAGAAGACATCAGGTCGGTTTCACGCTGCGCGTAAGCGTTGACATTCAGCACCATGCCCTGCCAGCTCATGCGGGTGAAATGGATTTCCAGGCCGTCGCCAGCCAGTTTCACGGAATCGCTGTGCAGCCGGGCTCCGGCGAGTACACCTGCCGGTATTGTCGCCACCACCTGGGAGTTGAGGTTATCGGAGTCGATGGCGGTTTCCATGGAAGCCCCTACGCGGGTCAGGGCCGGGATGAACTGCTGTTGCGGCGTCCGGGGCTGCACTGTTGACAGGCTTGCCGGCACCACGGGGGCCTCCGTGGCTGAAATTCCACTCCCGTTTCCGTACGATCGTGCCTGCGCCGGGGGGAGCCCTTTCCCCTGAGCGAGACTTATGCGGGTCAACAATTTCTGCAGTTTCTCCTGGCGTTTCTCGTCCGCCTGCTTTTCTGTCGCCGAAGAGGTCTGCGGACTGGGCGGAGGGGCCGGCGTCACAGTGGTCGTTTTCGGGGGCGGCGATGGTCGGCGTTCCTGTGATGACACTGGACTGTCCAGCCCCACCGGCATGCTGGCAATGAAGGTGGTGTTGTTTCGTGCGGCCTCTGCAGCACCCTGGTTATTTGATGCTTTCAACAGTTCACGGTAGCGTGGCGTCTCGGTGGTAAGCGTACCCGCGCTGGACGCGGTACCGTTCAGATTGACCGCCGAGTCAGCACCGCTTTTGTCCTGATGAAGCCAGGAAAGCAGCCAGTACCCGCCAGCCAGTATGACGATCAGTGTAAGGCTGATGACAGAGCCAAGTTTTTTACCGTTCTTTCCGGCATCCTGTTCTGCGCTCATGGTTATTCCAGCTCCGGAGTGACGTGAACGGACTGGCCATTCACAGAAAAGGTGAGAAGCGGGGTGACGGGCAGTTTCCACAGATGGGTCCCGTCGGCAGAGGACAGTGTCTGTTCGAACTCATCACGTAGCATGGCGCGGGAGCGGACCATCAGATCATCACCGCTCTGCCAGATAGTGGTGTCCGGCACACTCCCCTGAAATTTCAGACGGTGGGCTTCTTTGGGTGGAATACCGTCGAGGAAGGCCTGCAGCGTCGCATCATGAAGGGCAATTTTGTCGATCGGCGCACCGGGTGCCGCGGTCCCCGGCCCCAGACGTGGCACACGTAAATCCAGACGGCTGTCAATTTCCTGGCTCGCTGTCCGGGTATCCGTTTCGCCACTGGTCACGTTGATGATGACGGGGACATCGAGGCCTTTCAGATAGACCGAAATATTGCCGGCGGCCCACGGGCGCAGCGGGGTGATGGTCAGCATGTTACTCCCCTTGCTGTACTGCACATCGAAGTTACCTGGACTGGCATTCAGTGGTGCTTCAGATTGCGGCCATGGCGCACCGCTGATGTCTGTCAGAGTGACCACACTCTGGTTATTCATTGCCGTACGGACCAGCGGGATACTGGCGCCTGGTGACAGATTCAGCGTGAGTGAACTGATGCGTGGCACCACACTGATCACTGGCGCGCTGACTGAACGTTCTGTATCCGTTAACCGCAGGCGCAGGGCCCGGATTTCATCCGGCGAGAGTGGCGAATCCAGACTGGCCGCTTCCTCCACCTGAGGGGATGCCTGCCCGGGAGCCGGGAGGTCACCACTGATTTGGGTGGCTGGCACGTCGGTATCCCGCCGTCCGCTACCCGGTGGGGCGGCCGGAGACGGCGCCGGGCTGAGGGCAGAGGAAGGAGGCGTCCGGGCCTGTTGCCAGCCTGTATCGTTTGCTGTGGCAGCAAGAGCCGGACCACTCAGGATTAAGGTGGTAAGGAGATAACGGAGTTTCATTGGGGGTCCCTCAGAGATTGCGGGGTGCATCACGCGAGATCATCTGGCGGATTTCCATCCCGACTGGTTTCAGTCCTGGATCAACCCGCTGGATAGTGATTTCAAAGGTGAAAGGCTGCTCCGGACGGCTGCTGGTCTGGCCAACAAGGCGCATACGTACCGGGTACTGAATTGTCCAGAACCAGGTGCCGTCATTAAGACGGCCGCGGCGGACGACCACGCCGGCGCCCACGGTAGCCGTCAAATTCATGCGATCCTTGCGCAGGGCATCCAGAATGTTGGATGCCATAAGGGCCTGGATATAGCTCGCGTGCCCGTCTTCTGAAAAAAGAGGCGCGACAGAAGAAACCTGCCCGCGGTAATGCACAAAATCCAGGTTGAATGCTCGTGTCAGTGCCTGACTGCCGAATGCAGTGGCATCATCCTGGCTCCATGCCGGTTCACTGGTTGGTGCCAGCCGCACCAGTCGCCCGTTGTCGGTAGCAAAGTAATCCCGTTCTTTCTGGAATATCGCAAAGATCAGGACTGCATTGATGATGATACTGATCACCAGGGCAGTACTCATCGTGAGATTGGACTGCACAAGCTTCGGTACGTTGTTCTGCCGCTGCTCTGCTGTTTCCATCATCGAAACTGCGTTTATCAGTGGATCGGAAGCAGGGGAAAGGCCCCCCCTTTTTACCGGGGGGGTAGATTGTGTCTGGTTTGTCATAGGCGTTACATCAGGAGGTGTAGTTTTTCCAGGGGTCGATATTCCCGGGGATCTGATCGTTCACTTTGTCCACGGCCGCGTCGCAGATTTCGTTCTCGAGTTTTGACAGCACCTCATCGAGGCTCGGGAACTCCGGGACAGTGACCGTGATTTTTTTGATACGGGACAGACAGGACTGCAGGGAGGATGAGACATTGTTTTCCCGCTGCGACCAGGCCGTCGCGGCTGTCCTGGCCCGCTCATAACCGGCCTGGCTCCCCGCCTGGGCGGCATTTCCCGCCCGGCAGGTCGTGGCAGCCGTTGTGGCGGCAGAAAAAAGCACGAAGCCGGACAGGAGTCCGGCTTTAAGCATGGTATATCGCATTCTCTCTCCTTATCGGCTCAGCGGCCGGGGCTGTGGGAGTGTTCCTGATGAAGCGTTTTTTCCTGTCTGCCCTCCGGCTTTCGGGCGTCATCCCACTGTTTCCACGTCTGCTCAAACCCCAGACGCTGAAACAGGGCATCATCCTGTTTTTCCGGTGTGTAGAGTCGGGCGGGAAGTGGCGCGTCCTCCTCCCGGCCTTTCAGGTGAAACGTCATCAGTTGAGGAGCGGCACGGGTGGTACCGTCCGGTTCGAAATTTACTGCCTGCCCATAACCGGCAAAGCGGAGCCCCTGATCAGTGACGGCATTAATGACCAACTGGGTGTTATCTGCAGTAGGGGTGGCCAGCGCCGGATAGAGGGCACCATTAAGGCGGACCACCCCCTGAAGATGCTCACCGGCGGACTGAATCAGCAGCAGATCCATTTGTTTTGACTGACTATCCATGGAGGCCATGATCGGCGTGATATTCGCTGGCGCCGCCTGTTCAGGCGCTGTGGCACCTGTCGTATTCTGCGGAGCCATCACGGGATGACGATCTTCCCCGAGCCAGAAAAGGCGGTCTTCAAAGCGGGGTGGAAGTTTCAGGTCAGCCATATGGTCCGGCCAGGCCTGGCGGATTTGCTGCGTGAGTTTGCCGAACGTGTCGATCGGGAAGGATTGCAGTCGCTGTCCCTGTTCCGGACGGTCGTGGGCAACGGCGATACCGGTGGACGTGGCCACAAGGGACCAGTTATTTTTCACCCGCTCTTTCTCTTCACCCGGCACGGTCCAGCTGTCACGGCCATTCAGGGTCAGGGTCACCACGTCGCCGGCCTTGTGGTGTTCAACGAGCCGGCGCAGGTCCTGTCCCCAGTAAGTATGGCTGCCCCCGCGATTCTCCAGTTCGATAAAGAAGCTGTTGCCGCGCTGCTCCTTGTTTTCATACATCGCTTCGCCGTAATTTTTCAGTACGGCCGTTACGCTCTGGCCAGGTGAGAGTGCTGATGGGGCAGGCTCCTCCGGCATCTCCGGCACCTTAATGGTGTTTGCATCCGGAGAGACAGGGGCTGAGGGTGCCGGTCCCTCACCCGGAGCTGGCGGTATCGGGGCGGG
>OGEO01001990.1_pt1 | contig 10463 bp, 8 predicted proteins | sample 1570661 | NCBI WGS metagenome assembly OGEO01 (sample SAMEA2582142, study PRJEB24529) | metagenome | biome: Human gut stool | place: China | collected 2011
GAGCGTTCAGGCAGAAGATTTGGCTCTGCGCTCCGCATCCCAAAACGGCTAATTTCTTCATTTTTCATTCCCATCACTTAGATTAAGCCTATCCATTCTACATGGAGGAGAAATACATTTTTACGATATTGAGCGCAATTGTGGTCAACTGATTGCTTGATTTGACGGGCTTTTAGAGAGAAACGATTTACCGAAACTTGTCAGCGGAATGCCGACTTTTTTAATGCTTTCTGCGATTTCGGTTATACACTCCTTGGCTTCGTCGCTCAGTTCTTTTTCCGACTTAGGCCAGAAAACCGAAAATGGTATGGTCAAAGGGACGTCAATCGGAATTGCCTTGCAGTCATCACTCACACTGATAGCAGCTAAAAGGTCCGTAATGTGAACGCCGGCGTTTCTTTTGACCATTCGAAGCGCAACCTGCGTCGAGGAAATTTCTCCCACAACTTGATCCTCTGTAAGATCCGGCGTCAACGTGTCCGTCAGCTTTCTTTCTAGCATGTCATGAGAAAGCAGAATGAAATCTTCGTCTTTGTAATCCGCAGGTGCGACTTTGTCCTTCTCAGATAAGGGATTCTGTTTGGAAACGACGAGGCGCATCGGCAGCCGAGCCATGATTCGTTTTTCTAAATCATCATGGTCCGATAGAAGCGTCCCGAAACCAATGTCGAAGGGATGAGAATATTTTGAGTAATACATATCCCGACTATCGTGGATATCTATCGTCACCTTTAAAACTTTTTCATGACGTTTGAGGACTTTAGTGATGGCGGGAAGAGTGACGTCGCTGCAGTGTCTTGCCATAACAGCGGTTCGCAGCAGTCGTCTTTTTGCTTTTTGATGAGCAGAATAATCTTCCAGCACTTTCCAGGCTTTCATCGCTTCATGGGCCACCCGGTAAAAATTATTACCTTCCTCCGATAAAACCAACTGCTTGTTCCCTCTCTCAAATAACTTGACGCCAAGACGATCCTCCAGCTGAGAGAGCATTCGGCTGGCGGCCGAAGAAGAGAGGTTTAATTTGTTTGAAGCTGCGAGCAGAGAACCACTTTCGGCAATGGCACAAAAAAGTTTAACTGCTCTCGATTTCATTTCCATTTTTGCAACTCGAGGCTCAATAATTGCACTTTACGAAATATACATAAAAACTCATAATGTTGCCATAGCGAAAACGGAGTCTTCTCTTGTTTCAGCTAGAAATGGATCATCTTTAACCGCCTTCTTCTCGAATGGCGGTTTTTTTTTCACATTTCTACTGAGTCTAAGAATTTTGGGCCGGAAGAAAGTAAAAATTAATTTCAAATTTGAGATATGATCGCAGAAGAAGATGGGTTACTTGCTCTTCTACTGGACAAAAAATAATCCTCAAACGTACAAACAAGGAATAAGGTTCGAAAAAAGAAGAAACTAATTTCCTGCTTTTAAATCTCACAAGGAATGATATGAGAATCCAAATTTCAGTTGCTGCAATGCTTCTCTCGCTTAGTGCAGTTTCTCAAGCTGCTATGTTTGAACCGGTGCCAGAGCCAACGATCGCTCCTCAAGATCAGGCGAAAGTTGAGCTAGGAAAAATGCTTTGGTTTGACCCAAGGTTGTCCAAATCTGGTTTTATTTCCTGCAACAGCTGCCATAATTTATCTACTGGAGGTGTTGATAATTTGAAGACCTCTGTCGGACACGGTTGGTAGCAAGGCCCAATTAATTCGCCCACGGTTCTCAATGCGGAGAAACAAATCGCTCAGTTCTGGGACGGAAGAGCCGCAAACTTAGAGGAGCAGGCAGGAGGGCCGATTGCCAATCCTAAAGAGATGGCCTCGACGCATGAATTAGCTGTCCAGGTCATTGACTCCATTCCAGGATACAAGCCTTATTTTAAAAAAGCCTTCGGAACCGACAAGGTTACAATCAAAGAAATAACGGACGCTTTGGCTGCCTTCGAGAAAACATTAACTACACCCAACTCTCCTTTTGACCGTTATCTGAAGGGAGATAAAGCGGCTTTGACTCCACAGCAGATTAAAGGTTTTGAACTTTTTAAAACATCCGGCTGTACGATTTGCCACAATGGACCTTTGCTTGGAGGTTCTTCTTATCAGAAACTTGGTGTAGTTAAACCTTATCAAACAACTAACACTGCTCAAGGTCGAATTGAGATTACGAAGAAAGATCAAGATCGCATGACCTTTAAAGTCCCACAATTGAGAAATATTGAGCTCACTTACCCGTACTTCCATGACGGAGAGGCGAAAACCCTTGAGGATGCAGTTCGCATAATGGGTGAGGTTCAGTTAGGTAAGACTTACACGCCTGAACAGCTAGCTGATATTGTCGCGTGGATGAAGTCATTGACAGGAGATCAGCCGAAGATTGTTCTTCCTATTCTTCCGCCTAATGGTAAAAATACGCCTCAGTTTGATCCCTGGAAGAAAGACTAATTTCCTTTGACTGTGTAGTGCGCAAAACCCAATTTAAAGTTGGGTTTTGCCTTCTTTAAAGTTAAAAAATAATCGCATCCTAACGCGGCAGCACAGGTTCTGAATGTTCTCAAAAAGTAAGAGGATTATTTTCTCCATCGGACATTTCGTGAAAAAATTTTGACTAGGCACCTAATTTTGTAATTGTGAGGAGAGGCAGGATTGTGCTAGAGCTTCAAATTAAAGACCTTTGCGTAGGTTATAACGGGAAAGAAATACTCCACAATATTTCCTTAGATATTGAGAACGGATCGTTCATAGCGATAGTTGGCCCGAGCGGTGCTGGCAAAAGCACGCTTTTAAAACAAATCAACAGACTAGACCCTGGAAAAACCGGCGGTTCGATTCTTTGGCGAGGGAAAGACGTTGACGATTACGATGTTCATGAGTTAAGACGAAATTTGGCTTATGTGTTCCAAAAGGCTGTGATGTTTAATGGAACAACGGAAGAAAACATCAAACTTTCTCTTAAGTACGGTCATGAATTTAAACCGGATGAAATAGAGGCTCTCTATCAGACGGTCTTGGAAGAAGCAAGTATCTCTCAAGACATCTTGGATACCCCTGCCCAGGACTTATCCGGCGGCCAGCAACAGCGGGTAGGAATTGCTCGTGTACTGCTGATGGGATCTCCTGTTTTGCTTTTAGATGAACCGACAGCATCTTTGGATGTAGAGACCAGCAATAAATTCTGCCAAACTTTAAAGCAGCTAAAAGGAGGTCCGGCGGCCAAGGACGGCAAAAAACGGACTTTCTTAATGATTACGCATCGGTTGGAGGAGGCGAAATTTTTAGCAGATAAGATTTTGATGATTGAAGCCGGACACATTGTGGAATATACAGACTGCGAAACTTTTTTTACACATCCTCAAACGCAGCGAGCAGCTGAGTTCCTTAAAGCGCAGGCTTTGTAAAATACCAGCAGCTGCTACAGGACCTGTCTTCTTTGGCAGGTCTTTTGTTTCTGGCAGTATTCCGACAAGGAGGACGACTGGCAGAAGAACGTCATCAAATGTCGTAAGACGATCCAAAATAACAATGAACGGTCAATTTATCTCAAAGGAAAACAACAATGAGACTTCTTCATACCTCTGACTGGCATCTTGGAAAAAGATTATTCGATAAAGAACGTTATGACGTTTTTGAAAAATTCTTAGCGTGGTTGCTGAGTACGATCCGACAAGAACGGGTGGATACGTTAATTGTTGCCGGTGATATTTTTGATACCGCAGTCCCGACGAACAAAAGTCTCAGACTCTATTACGACTTTTTATCTCAGCTGACGAGCAGTGAATGCCGCCATGTTGTGATTGTCTCCGGAAACCATGATTCACCGACCTTGCTTGAGGCTCCGAAAGGAATCTTGGAGAACTTTGGTGTTCACGTCATAGGCGGAGCTGAAAGTCCTGAAGACGAAGTTATTGAACTGAAGGATAAAGCGGGAAATCTGGAAGGCGTTGTTTGTGCAGTGCCTTTCCTCAGAGAAAGAGACATTTTGCGATTGAAGGATGATTCAACACTTTCTCGCGCCGAAGAGATTCAATTAGCTGTAGAAAATCATTACAAGAGTGTTGTTAAAGCGGCTATTGATAGGATGGGAGCCAAAAGAGTTCCTCTCATTGCTACCGGTCATTTGTTTACGGTCGGATCTCCTAAAGGAGAAGACGTTAACGAGCTTTATATAGGCGCAACCGGGGCCGTGCCTGTGAATATCTTTCCGTCGGAAATCGATTACTTGGCCCTTGGTCATATCCACCGCGCTTACAGCATCGGCGGTGACAAAACCAGAAATTACTGCGGTGCTCCGATTCCGCTTACCTTTGAAGAGGCTAATCTTGAGAAACTCGTTCGGTTAGTTGATTTCGAACCCGATGAAATTAAGGTGGCGGATATTCAGGTGCCTAAGTTCGATAGATTGGTGAGCGTTCAAGGAAGCCAAACGGAAATTTCAACAAAACTAAAAGAGCTTGCAGGGCAAGACGAGAAAATCCTAGTGGAAGTGATTCATACCGGAAAAGCCAATGCAATAAACCTGACCGGTGAAGTCTCGGAACAGACATCGGGAACCAAGATTGAAGTATTAAGAGTTTTCGACGAAACCAAGAAAGCCAATTGTTTGGCTAATGATGGAGACGAGATGGAGATCGGTGAACTCACTTGGGAGAACGTCTTCGAGAAGAAACTGAAAAATGAGACGTTTGAAGGCGAAGTTTCTGAGGAGGAACTTTGGAATGCGTATAGAAATGCGTATTTCCAAATTTCTGAGTTGGCTGATGTGAATGCTCAATAACGCTTCCGGAAAGTAAAATGCAAATACTCAAACTCTCATTTGAAAACATCAATTCCTTGAAAGGCGCCTGGACGATTGATTTTCAAGCACCGGATTTCCGCTCAGGCATTTTTGCGATTGTCGGTCCGACCGGCAGCGGCAAGACCACGATTTTGGATGCGATTTGTTTGGCTCTTTACGGACATACACCTCGGATCGGCTCGATTACTCAGAATGCCAACGAAGTTATGAATCGGGACAGCGACAGCTGTCGGAGCAGCTTGGAGTTCCAAACGTTAAGCGGCCGTTACCGGGCTACCTGGAGTCAAAAGAAGCAGAAGAATTTTGATAAGACAGGCAAATACGGCCAGGTTGTTTCCACAATGGAAAAGTTCGGGGACGGCTGCTGGATCCCGATTACAGAAGGAAGTAAGGTAACCAGCAAAAAGCAGGAAGTTCAAAAAATCATCGGATTAAGCTTCGATCAATTTAAACGTTCGGTCATGCTTTCCCAGGGAGACTTTGCAGCTTTTCTCAAATCGAAACCGAATGAGAAAGCCCAAACGCTCGAACAGATAACCGGAACACAGGTTTATTCACTGCTTTCTACAAAAATTTATGTTCTTGCAGAACAACAAAAGAAGCTTTTTGCAGATAAACAGAGAGAAGTCGAACTGAGCCCCGTTCTTGACGATGCAGTTGTTCAGACAAAGCAAGAGCAGTTGAAAGGTATAACCGAAGAGGCGAAAGTCCTTGAAACTCAAATCAACAAAATTGAAAAAGAAATTCGCTGGGTTAGTGAGACTGCCGAGCTTAGGGATCAGTTTTTAAGGGTAAAGGACGAGCTTGAACGTTTGAAAGAAAGCCGGAATGAATTCTTTCAGAAAGAGAATGATGTCCGACTTGCAGAACGTGCTCAAAAAATTCTTCCAATATTTAGCTCGCTAATAGATAAGCAATCGCTCCGTGAAGACGCGATCAAAGAGAAGTCCTCTGCGGAGAACGAATTAGTTAACGCGACAAAATCTCTTAAAGAGAAAGAACTCAACTTCAAGGCAGCAGAGGAGGCCTTGAACAATGAGAACCTTCAAAAGCCGAAGAAATTAGCGCTGTTCTCGGAAACCGAGTCCTTGGACGTCGAAATTTCTCCGCTTATGAAATCCAGCAGACGCGCACAAGAAGAAAAAACTAAATTAGAAAAGGAGACTGCCGGTTGTGAGAGTCGTCTCAATAAAGCCCAAGAGGATATACGGAAGTTAGAAGAAGACCGTGAGAAACGAGATCGTGAGAAAAACGAAGACATTAAAGGCGCATTCCTTTATCAGCGGAAGGACGAATTAAGGGCCGGAAAAATCACCGCCGAAACTCTTTCAGCTGCATTATCAGATTCCGAAGGCAAAGCTGATAAAGCAAACGAGACCGTCAAATCACAGGAAAAAGAGGCAGAGGCGCTCAGAATCCGAAAGGAAAAAATAGCTTCCGGAATTGAGGCGGACGAAATATTGCTTAAAGAAACGGAAGAGCGTCTGAATGAAATTCTCGACGGAAAGACTCTCGATGAACTTATGCAAGAACAACTGAGCTTTTCAGAGCAGATTCCGCTGCTTGATGCGGTCAAATCTGCGCTAAAAGCTGCTTGTGAACAAAAAGAAGAAATCGGCCGTCAGGAAGAAGTGATGCAAAAGGATTCCGTCGAACTGACCGATTGGGGTAGCAAGAAAGAGTGTTATGAAAGGGAAATCCGATCCCTAACTTCGAGGCTGGACGAACTCGAAGCTTTGGTTCAAATCAACGAATTGACTAAGGTTAGAGCTGAGTTGAAGGAAGGAGAACCTTGTCCGGTTTGCGGTTCATTGGAGCATCCCTTTGCCGCAAACCTTCCGCCAGAGGTTGCGACGGCAAAAGAGCGCCTGGTCGGTGTGAAGGAAGAATTGGCGGACCTACAGAAAAATCAAAAAGAGGCCGATAGGAAAATTGACATTCTTAAAGATCGGATGCTTTTTTCTGAAAAGCATCTGAAAGATCTTCGGAAGAATTTGGATTTGGCCGAAGAAGAGCTGAAGCTGAAATGCGACATAGCAGGTCTGGCACGCGAAGGCGTAACGGAAAAGGCAGCAGCTGTTTTGATAACTAAGAAGGAAAGCCTTCTTACCGATATCAAAAAACGTATTGTCAAAGCAAGAGACGCAGAATCTAAGGCTACCTCTGCAAAAGAAAAAATTGCCGGTACAAAAGAAGAGCTTTATCGAGCCGAGATGGCCTTTAGCAATGCCCAAACGAAGGTTGAGTCGGGAAAAAGCCTACTGACGCAAGCTCAAACCGGCAGAGAAAAAGCAAGAACAGAGCTTGAGCAGTTTTGGCGGAAAACTGCTAAAGAGTACGGCTCCGTCATCACTGAGGAAGAGCTTTTTGCCCATGACCCCGAACTCTTCAAACGTTGGATTGCTAAGGCAGCTAAGTACGAAGAACTTTTGGAATCCTGCCGGGAAATTGAGAATAATTTAGCGATCAAAAAAGGCGCCCTGCCGGGACTTATTGAGAGCGTGGAGCTTTTGGAAAAAAGCACTCGGGAAAAGTCGGAACAAGCGGCTGAATTACAGGCTGAACTGAAGTCGAAGCGGTTACAACGCGACAAGCTTTTCGGAACTAAGTTGGTAGAAGTTGAACGAAAAGCCTACGAGATTCTGCTTTCGCAGTTGGCAGAAGCAAAAGACCATGCTTACGAAATCCTTTCTAAGGCTCGAAGCATTCAGGCCGCTGCGGGGCAAAGGCTTAAAACGGCCGAACAGCGTGCTGCAGAAGCTGAAAGAAACCTTCTTTCAGCAAAAACCGATTGGACGGATGCCCTTAAAAAGGAAAAATTTGAATCCGAAGAAGTTTGGGCAAAAGCTCGTTTAGATTCTGAGGCGATTAATGCTATTCACAAAGAAATTACGGATTACCAGGCTCAATCCCGCAGTGCTGCAGACCGTTTTAGTGAAGCTGACAAGAAGTTGGTAGAAAAAGAATCTCAGAAACTGACGGACAAATCGCTTGAAGTTTTGGAAGCTGAAAAACGAGAGGTTTCAGCTCGGAAAGAAAAACTCCTGGAACAAAAAGGCGAACTGCAGAAAGAGCTGAAAACAGACGAAGAGGCACGTCACAAGCGGGCCGGGATAGAGGAAGACTTAAAGAAGCTGAAACATCAAGTCGCCGTTTGGGAGCGTCTCAACACGATGGTCGGATCGAGCAGTGGAGACAAGTACCGCAGGTACGTACAGAGTTTGGTGCTTTTGACACTGATCAAAAATGCCAATGTCGAGCTGACAAAACTCCACAGTCGATACCGTTTGACTAAGGGTGAAGAGGACATGGAGCTCAAAGTCATTGACTTAGATTTGGCCGATGAGGAGCGTCCCACGGACAACCTCTCCGGCGGAGAAACCTTTATCGTCAGTTTGGCGCTCGCTCTAGGCTTGGCTCAGATGGCAAGCAGCAATGTTCGAATCGACTCGCTCTTCTTGGATGAAGGTTTCGGAACGCTCGATGATGACTCCTTGGAAAAGGCGCTCAATGCTTTGAGCAGTTTGAATGCTCAAGGAAAAACCGTCGGACTGATTTCTCACGTGGATCAGATTAAGGAGCGGATCCCGAGCAAGATTATTGTGAAGCGTTCGGCTCAGCCCGGTGTCAGCCGGTTAGAAGGTGCCGGCGTGAAGCATAGCTGGAGTTAACACCAAAGCTAACTTGTCCAAGCGCTTTTCGGATGCTCAAAACCATTTCTTTGCCCAAAAGCCTCTAAGATAGACGTCCTATCTGAGCGGAAGTTGTATGAAGATTTCGACAAACCAGGCCACGATGATCGGCTGTATTTCCCCGATTTTTTGGGGACTGAGCGTCTCTCTCGTGAGAACGCTTTCTGAGACGCTGGGCGTTGGAAAAGGCTTGGCGATCAATTACCTAATTGCATTGGTTTTTGTATTTCTTCTTTTCGGTATACCTAATCTAAAAGCGATGCCGCTGAAGTACTACATCTGTGGCTTAGGGTGTGCCATTGGTACCTCCATGACCTTTGCATTTTCTCTTGGCTTAGCCAAAGACGGAACGCAGACCATGGAAGTCGGCATGATTAACTATCTTTGGCCGACGCTGACGATTTTGTTTGCCGTTCTTTTTAACGGTCAAAAGGCCAAGTGGTGGGTCGGCATCGGTATGCTGCTAGCGATCTACGGCATATTTGTTGTTCTCTCGGGAAATTTGTTGATTGACTTCAAAGCAATGTGGAGTCATATCAAGAGCAATCCGATTAGTTATTTTCTTGCGTTGTGGGCGGCTATCTTTTGGGCCGCTTACTCGAATTTCACAAGAGCCTGGGCGAAAGGACAAAATCCGACTACGCTGATTTTTGCGTTGGATACAATTTTCTTTAATGCTATCTGGCTTCTCGATCTTGCGCCTTCTTACCCCTGGAATACGAAAGGTGTTTTGTTTGCTGTCGGATCAGCATTGATTATGGGTTCGGCTTACGGCATGTGGACCTTCGGGGTCCAGAAGGGCCGTATTGAAATTATGTCCATCATGTCGTATTTCACGCCGGTTTTGTCCTGTATCTTTGCTTCTCTTCTCATCGGCGCTAAGCTCACTCATGAATTCTGGGTTGGCGTTTCTATTGTTGTGCTCGGCTCGTTTATCTGTTGGGCCGCTACCAGAGAAAAAACTCGGTCATCGAATTAGGCTCACAAAAAAAGATTCACGTCCGAAGAATTTTTTTGCGGCGTAGAATTAAAAAGTAACGGGTTCCGTTATTTTTATTGACCGAGGTTTTCATGAATAAAACTGTCATTGCATTGGCGCTTCTGTCTGTCTGCTCTTTGGCAAACGCCCACTTCGGAAGTGTGATTCCGAATAAACAAATCGTTTCCGACCCTAAGGATTCCACCCTGACGATTACAACCGCCTTCAACCATCCGATGGAACAAACGGGCATGACGATGGAAAAACCAAAAAGCTTTTCTGTCATCGTCGACGGTAAGAAAACAGATTTGACGAACACTTTGCAAAAGACAAAAGTTTTGGATAAAGATGCTTGGATGACTCAGTACAGGGTTGCCCGGCCGGGATGCTACAAGTTCGTCCTCGAACCTCAGCCTTATTGGGAACCCGCAGAAGACAAGTTCATTATTCACTACTCTAAAGTCATGGTTCCGGTCTTCGGAGTGGATGACGGCTGGGATGCACCCACAGGCGCAAAGACAGAAATTCTTCCTCTCACGCGTCCGTTCGGCAACTATGCCGGAAATGTATTCCGTGGTCAGGTGATTTTGAACGGCAAACCTGCTCCCGATACGATGGTCGAAGTCGAGTATTACAACGTGGATCATCGAGTCAAGGCTCCGGATGATATCTTCATTACTCAACAGGTCAAAACCGATAAAAACGGGATCTTCTCTTATGCAGTTCCTTGGGAGGGCTGGTGGGGTTTTGCCGCTCTGAATGACGCCGACTATAAGATTAAAAAGGACGGCCAGGATAAGGATGTTGAACTTGGCGCCGTGCTTTGGACAGAATTCGTTAATCCGTCTTTCAAATAATGCATATTGCTGAAGGTGTCCTCTCCGCGCCGGTTTTAATTACCGGTGCGGTTGTAGCTGCCGCAGGTGTTGCCTACGGATTAAAGAAAATTCCAGCGAATCATTTCATGTTGGCCGGGCTTCTCGGGGCAGCGTTTTTTGTTGCGAGCC